>Ga0209494_1001569_pt1 | contig 10054 bp, 8 predicted proteins | sample EN1Hudseemescosm_FD_184628 | JGI IMG/M metagenome (GOLD analysis project Ga0209494, IMG submission 184628) | Methane-oxidizing microbial communities from mesocosms in the Hudson Canyon - EN1B Hudson Canyon (SPAdes) (version 2) | ecosystem: Environmental > Aquatic > Marine > Cold seeps | place... | reverse complement strand
ATTTCTTTATATACTATAGAAATCTATAGTTTTATCTGTTTCAAAAGGGGGATTAAATGAAGAAAATTAAGCTGGTTAGTATTTGGAATCCAAAAGGGGGACAAGGTAAATCAATGCTTGCTATTAACTTAGCGGCGGCGGCAGTTGAGATCGGTATTAAACCTCTGATAATTTGCCAAGACCAACAAGGAACTTCAACAAATTATTATAAAGGTGGAAATCTACCATTTGAAGTTATAACAAAAATCCCAGAAGAGCAGCCAAACGCTGATATCATTTTCTTTGATCACCAAGCAAGCGACTGGGAAGTACCAAGCAATCACTTGCTATTAATGCCTCTTAAACCGGCTAGAGATCAATATGCTACTTATATTGATGCTTTCAAACGAGCGGACGCAATCGGAAAAAATATAATTACAGTAGTTACAGATGGAAGCGGGCATAGACAAAGTGAAAAATCTACTGTTGATTATTTAAAAGAACAAGGGGCTTTTATTATTCCTTCTAGCGGCGTTTTTAGTCGAGCATCGGATGAGTATCGTACAATTTTCGATGCATCCTTAAATAAAGCATATAAAATTAAAGAACGCCGCAATGAAATATCAAAAATTCTAGGAGCTATTCTCCTTGAACAATCAGATACTAAGCAAGCGGAAAAGGGCGAAAAAGATGAAGCATAATAAGCCAAACTGGATGAATGAAGAACAAGACAGAGCTAAAACTTTAGCTGATACTGGTAAAACTGCTAATCATGAAGCACCTCAATTAGTTCGTGTAAAAAAAGCTCCACCTCGTATGCAAAAAGCTTTTTATATTCAAGAAAAATACGCTGAAGCATTTGAGGACTTTGTATATAAACAAAAGAAAAAAAAGGGCAAGAAAGCCCCTGAATTAGCAGAAGAGGCTATAAAAATGCTTTTAAATAAATATGGCGAAGATACTATAAATCTATAGTATATAACTACATAGTATAGATTTATATACTATGGATTTAAAGGAACTAAACATGGCAATAAAAAAAATGCCACCAACAAAGACTCCAAGCAAAGAAATTAAAAGTCTTCAATTTGATTTATTTGGAGAGTTTCATAACAATGATAAAAACAAAGTATCAAACACAGTTGAAATATGGGAACGCATCCCTAAATATTTTCCTGCACGAACATTAGAAAAACTACGCCCAGAAAAAGGGCAACCTGATCCTTATGAGTGGGAATATATAGATGATAAATTCAAATATACTGTTGTTATCCAACCTGCTTTAATTAAAGAAAATTGTAGTTATAAAGCATATTTTCCAAGTGCCACTGAAGAACTTATAGAAGAAGCTTTAAAGAAAATTTTATCTAATCAACAATATGGTATTCATGACCCAAAAAATGCAGAAACATGGGTAAGGTTTTCTTTAAGTATGATTTATCGTGAATTAAAGGACAGAGGATGCACTCGTAGTCGCACAGAAATAAAACATTCTATAGAGGTTATGAATAAATGTAATGTTTCTTTTTTAAAAAATGGAAAAGAAACATGGAGCGGAGCAATATTACAAGACCTTATTACAGTAGGGCGTGAAGATTATTTAGCTGATACAGATGCTCATCACATCGCCCGATTACCTCTATTTATTTCTCATGCAATAAACAGATTAGAGTATAGACAATTTAACTATGATCGACTCATGAGTTGTAATAGCTCTCTTGCTCGCTGGATATATAAACGGCTCATTCATCGTTATATTCAGGCTAACTTTATGAATGATTACCATTTTATGTATTCAGATCTAAAAAGCAGCGGTTTATTACAGCAATCAATAGAAGGTGATAACCGAAAAAAATCCTTAGCAGCTTTAGACGAACTCGTTAATAAAAATGTTTTAACCCGTTATGAACCTAAAAATAAATTAAATGGACGTAAGATCGAGGATGTTAAATATACCCTTTATCCTTCAAACGATTTTATCGCCGAACAAAAAGCGGCAAATAGTCGAGCAAAAGAAAATAAAATCAAGGCTAAAAATGCGAACCTGAAAATTGTGGATAAGTAAGAAACAGGTAGAAGGTTAAGCCCTCAGTAAGTAGAAGGTTAAAGCCCTTCATGTAGAAGGTTAAAGCCTCAATAAGTAGAAGGTTAAGCCCTTAGTAGCTTTTTTACCCTGATTTATAACAAAAAAGTACTGTTTTAAAATCTCAAAGTAGAAGGTTAAACCCTCAGTAGAACAAAAAAGTAGAAGGTTAAGCCCTCAGATGTAGAAGGTTTATCCCTCAGTAGAACAAAAAAGTAGAAGGTTAAACCCTCAGTAAGTAACTAAGTAGAAGGTTAAACCCTCACTTAAATGATTACTTATGTTCTAACCACCTAAAAAATAAAGCTTTATTAGCTGATCAAAAATCCCTATTCTTTTCTTTATTTAGTCTTTATTTAGTCTTTATTTATTCTTCTAACTGAAGTTTCCCAGTTTTTAAAGCGATGGAATCCCGCTATGTACGTGGCTTTGTTATTTTAGTTGCCGTTGCCTAGAATGTAGCAACGGCCAATTTAAATGGTTTCTCTCTATACGTCACGGCGAAAATAATTGGGAAACTTCAGTAAAAGTATAACTCCCAACAATTAATCTAACTTTAGCTTGCATAACTAACACCCGTAGCACAAAAAGGCATTTTTATACTTAAAATAGTTTGGAGAAACCTAATTCACCTGCAGCAGCTCCTCCATTTTACTTTCAGCATTTGTTCTAATACTAAATTCTACCCGACGAGAAGCATTGCTATTTTCCTTCAATAACTGATTAGGATTGCAAACCTTTCTTTCTTTTCCACAAAGTAAGTGACTTGAAGATAATCCATTTGCTGTAATTTTTTCTTTAATCCATGAGCTATTATTGCGAATTTTATTCATTCGAAGAATATGGTTCAAAACAGACATGGCTCTTGACTGTGAAAGCCCCATATTTTTAATATATGCGGCGTGCTTACAAGACTCACTATTTTTATTAGCACAGCCAGCAAGTCTATTATTCCATTCGCTAGAGGTATGCCCTTCAATACGAATTTCATCTATATATTGATCATAATTACGAATGACTTTTATATACCTTGGAATAAATTGATCTAACATAGTAGCAAAGCTATCTGGTATTGATGCGCTGCCCGATTTAAACCCATTGTTTGAATTTTCTAAAATAAATGCCAGCGTATTTTTATCAATTCTAGCCCCCCATTTTTTTAAATCATGGTCAAACTCATTAATTAAAGCGGTATAAATCTCTTTTTTCATTGAGAAATATTCTTGGGCTTGATTCATGTTCCTATTTTCAGCATCCTTTAACTTTTGTTTTAGCTGCTCAATTTCATTACTCTGGTTTGGTAAAGACTGCATTTGTAAAAACATAGCTAAAAATGCCATTAATAAGATCAACATCATGCCTGCCATTGCATCACCAATTGATAACGAATAGACATTGCTATCATCATTTTGGTTGAACAAATTGGTATTAAAATTTTCACTCATGTTTAGTCGCAGTGTAGGTTTTTACAATTTTTTCTGATAATTTATCAATCGCAGAAAAGTAATCTACTAATAGTTTATTTGTATTAGTTAAACGTTGATCTATCGTATTATCTAAACCATGAAATACAGTTTTTAAAGAGTTATCAAGTGCCCTAACCACACCTTTAAGCTCATCATTTCCGCTTTCAAGAGTGTAACTAAAATTTTCTACAGCAGAATGGATATCTTTTCCTGTGGTATTCAGCTCTTGGCTAATTAAAGTTACGGAGCTATTTATACCTTCAACTCCCTCCCTTAGTGATCTATCAGTTTTCTGAAGTGACTTAACAATCTCTTTAAACAAATCATTAACATCGCCAAACTCTTTCGTAATATTAGGGATGCCGGCAAGCATTGCATTGATACTTGAAATCGACTCTTCTTGCTGCCTAACTGCAATTGCTTGTGCTTGAATAGAACTAGACCAACTTTGAACATAGCTATTAATTTCACTATTAATAGCTGTTAGATTATTAACTGTTAGACCTATATTTTTTTCAATTCCTGAAAAAGAAATAGCTACATCATCTACTTGTGATTTTATTAAAGGCGGCAAGGATGACAACTGTGAAACACTAGATACAATAATTTTATTTTGTTCATTCTGTAATGACTCCCAATTCGCAAGCTGGCGTTCAACCGTCTCAGCTTGAATTTTTAATGCACTTGTTGTTTTTTCAAAAAAAACATCAAATTTTTCTTGAAAATTATGATTAATCAAATCGAAGGTATTATTAATATTTTCAGTAAATGTCTTATTAAATTCAGACTCAAAATAATTCTCCATATTGTTCATGAACCCTCTAGTGTATTCTTCGTGTGATAAAAAATACTCCTCATCTAACCTCTGACAAACATCAGTAATTTTATCTTCTAACTTATAAAAAATGACTTTTTCATATTTTGAGAAAACAAATGACCAGAACATCCCTGCAACTGATGATAAAAAAGCTATTTTTACTGAATCAAATAACTTTTTCATACTTTCTATCTGATTACTACTATCAAGTACATCGCTTACTGAGAGCACCGTCAATGAAAATCCAATAAATGTTCCTAAAACACCAAGACCAACCAACAGACTAGGTATAGCAAGGTATAACCTAGTGTTTACCTTATTAACCTTTAATAAGTATTCAAGGTTATAAATTTCACCGGCTCTTAAAAATGTATTTTTCTGTCCTTTCAGGGTTTTAACATAAGATTTATAAGCAATGCTTTCTTTGCTATTAAGCTGTTTTAATATTTTTTTCTTTATTCGTGACAAGCTAAATAAGTAATATAAGGCGTAACTAGAGATCCCTATAAAAAAAACAATAATTATAATTTCTTCGATTTTCATAATATTCCTAGTATTTTATCTATTCTTTCCTTTAAAAGAATCTCAGATTTTTTATTCAAAAATGTAGATTTAATAGCCCCATGCTCAGTCCCTCTCTTACTGAGCATTGCTTCATGATAATGAAGAAAGTCATCTATTTCTTCTATAACAGGCATACAAGAAGAATGTAATTTTACTTTATGTAGTTCACCGTAGGCCCCAAATAGTTCACTACGCAAATACGTCTCAACTTCAGAAAATCTACTTTTCTTGAACTTCAACCCATCATTATCCTTATGACCAGTAAATGCATATTTTGCAGAAATAGGGAATATTTTTTTTACTTTATCCGCTGTTTTATCTTTTACCGTCCTAAGTACAGACTTTAGTTCACTATCATCTAAAGAATCTATTTGATTAATAATAACGATAATGGGTTTATCTGGATTATCTTTATGAAAGTTGCTTATATAAGTGTCGTCATCTTTTTTAATGCCTTCATTATGTAGTACCCAAATTAATGCATCCGCTTTTTTCACTTCACGAAAACTAATTTTGCTATCTTTTTCGCTATGATCTGTTCCAGGCGTATCAATTAAAGTAAATTTTTCTAAAAATGCGTGCTCAGTACAGACTATATCAATATGTTCAATTAGATCACTCTCATGTTTCATGCGCTCTAGAACCTGTGTTCGCAACTGTTCTGGGCTTTCATAGGGGAGCTTTTCTAATGTCCCATCGTAATAATATATAATCAGTTCCTTACTGTTACCCGCTATTAAACAATTGACAATTGCTGTCGAGCGTACTGCCTTTGTAGGCATATATTCAGCCCCTAACAGCGCATTAAGAAAGGTTGATTTACCTGCATTAAACCCACCAGCTACAACTATCCGAACAGGTGAATCAATACTTTTTAGGGTGTTTTTTATTTTTTTAAGTAATTCTAGTTTTTTTTGTGTTTCAACTTCATCTAAACAGTCCAGCTTATGCAGTTTATCCTGATAACTATATATTTGATTAACATGGATAATATCGCCATGTTTTTTATTCGCAAATCGCGAATCATAGGATGTACTTTCAGCGAGCATATTTATCCTACCGCCCTAAATTTATTAGGGTCTAAGCTCTTTAGTTCTTGTTGGTAACCTTCTATCGCTTGTAGCCTTCCTTCATCTTCAGAAATATGTCTATCTATTGCTTTCATATCTTTTTGAGAAATTAATTTTTTTAATTTTTCTTGCTCTCTATCAATATCCTTTTTAACGTTATTTAAAAATTTATTAATATGATTCTCTACATACTCCTCAATATTTACTAAGCTCTCTTTCTTGATCTGCCTTATAGTTTTATTCATGGTGTCAATAAAATCTTGCCTATACTTTTCTTTAGTTTTATTTGTAAAACTTTTATAAAACAACCAACCAATACTGGCTAGGGCTGTGCCTCCCAGTACAAATGGAGTTGCGACCGCCAGTGCTGATAATGCAGGCGCTGTAGCTACACCTCCTCCCACAATAGCAGTCCAAGCACTAGCAAACAAGCCTGTCTGTGCAGCAACTGTAGCGGCCCCAACCCCAATAACAGAAGCTTGATATAATCCTGTGAAAATGCCTAAAACGCCTACGAAAGTTCCTGTTCCACTAATCATTTTTGTTGTATTAAATGAAATAGACTCACTAATAGATTGAAGTCGAACTCCTAGTTCATCAAAATCAGATTTACTCATCGAACCTTTTATTCTGTCAGCTAACCCTTCCCGCAAGTCTCTTTTCAAACGAATAGCCATACGGTCAATTATTTTTGCCAGTCGTTCTAACCAATCTTCAGCCTCACTTTTTAGCTCATCATAGTCAGCATGTCGTAAATCTTGCTTAACCTTACTTCTAAAATCACTTAGGTCATCAGCTAATTTGTCTTGTGTCTCTTCAATTATCCCTTCCTGCAAATCTTCAAATTCACGCTCTCGGCTAATTAAATCTTGTTCAAAGCTACTTATTTTCTGTTCAGCACTGCGAATACTTCGATCATCCCCCTCTTTCTTTTCTCTATAATCCTTTAGGCGAAGTGTAATATGTCGTTTTTTTTCTATCAGCCTCTCATCCAATAACCTAAGGTGCTGACATAACAACTCTTTAAAACGGTCATTAGCCACAAATGTTAGAATTTCTTTTCTTAACTCGACTAAACCGACCTCTGTTTTAGCGCTAACTACAAATATCCGCTCTTCAGATCGGATATCATGCTGATTAAAAAATGAAGAAAAGCGCTCCTGAAAGTCCTCAAGCACCTCTTGCTGCTCATCAAGATCTAAAAGATCAGCTTTATTTATAATAATAAATAATTTCTTCCCTGTTTTAGACAGGTATTTCTCAATTAAATCTTGCTCAGATTTTGAGCCTGCTTGCTTTATATTAAAAGTAAAAATAACGGCAGCCGCTCTCTCCATTTCACGAAATGTTTGCTGAATGTATTTTTCTTCAGTATCTTCCGTACCAATGGTATCAACTAAAACCACGCCATTTTTTAGTAACTCTTCATCATTCCAATTTAATTCAAGAACCGGATACCGCTCTGTATTCTCTCCATATAACGCAACATGATTAATTAATTCACTTTTAATTGCCTCTTCATTATTAGCAAGCATTGTCCGGACCCCATTACCATCAACCGCATAAAGTTGATTGCTTTCGCCATAACTAATATGAACTGGGTGGCATGTAGTTGGCTCGTTAGCTGAAGGTAAAATATCAGCTTGTAAAAAAGCCCTGTTAATTAATAATGACTTACCTGAACTAAAGCGCCCAGCAATTACAATATTGAATCGCTCTTGAACAAAGTAACTTTCTTTTTCAGCAAAGAAATCACAGTCTGCATCAGTAAACAAGTTATCGGTATTATTTTGTAGTGATTGGTACAGATTAAGTAATGATTGTTTATTTTCAAATAAGGTCATAGTGATATCAAATAAAGTGCTAAATATAATGAAATTAAAAAATTATAGTGTCTTCAAAAAAAACTCAGCTTTATCAAGGCGCATTTCGCGTTCAATTACATCACTATCCTTCTGTAATGCCTGCATTGCTACTTCTAAATCAGCGACTAGGTTAACCTGCTTTAACGCTTTATCAGAAACCTGCTCTACAACATCACGAAAATGATCGGCAATAGAATTTGTATAATCTGTTATTGTTTTTGCAATAACTATTTTTAACGTTTTTTTATACCCACCTACCAAGGTTTCTTTAATTCCACCTATAGCATGATCTAATAACCCTGAGCTCCCTGAATGTCGAGTCAGCCCAAAATCACGAGCTTTAATTGCAAAAAAACCTACGAGTAAAGTGGGGACACTAAACCAACCAAAGGTAACAAGACTGCCAATCACTGCAATAGGTAAAATTTGTTCTCCCGTAACACTTGCTAAAGGTGAGTTATATGCTGGAATATGTACATCAAGTTCATTTAATAATTGATTAGAATATTGCTGTCCCTCTTGAATCCCACCCTGTATAGAGTTAAGTAACTGCTCTAACTTATTTTGTACTTGAGGCTGGATATCCATTTTCATAAGATCATTAATTTTTTTCTGAATATGCCCTTTCTTTTGTAGTTGCTCAACCGTACTTGTTTCAATAAATTGCTCTAATAGCTCTTCATTTGAGTTCATTATCTCCCTTAAATCATACAATGTATCTTTCAGTAACTGATGATTCCTTTGTCGTAACTCACGTTTTTTACTTGTTTCTTTCTTACGAGCTTCCTGTATATCAACCCAAAGTTTCTTTCGTTGCTCTTCATTCTGTGTTTTGTAATGAGCTAATGCACCACGTTCAATAGTAATCTTATGCTTTAATGCTTCAGCTAGTTGCTTGTAATACCTTGCCTTGCGCTTATCTAGTACATCTGCTTGTCGCTTAGTAATGTAACTATAAAATACATGTTTAAACTCAGCTATACCTTCTTGTGTTTTGTTTGATGTTAAAAACACTCTGCCATCACTAACGTAGTTAGCAATACGCTGACGTAATTTATCTTGATCTTGCTTAGACTCAAGACAGTCACAATTAGTAGCTACAAAAAAAATATCACTTTTATCAGCTTTAGTCATGACTACTTGAGTCATAAAATCAATTTGAGTTTGATTAACCGCCGATACAGCGGCATTAATAACAAATACTACAATATCTGCTGATGTTGTTTCAGCTTTACTGCCCGCAATTTGATCACTGTCATTAAACCCTGGAGTGTCAATAAATAAAGTATTTTCAGGCATATCTAGTGTACCTGATTGATAATCAATGCGTGGCAAATCCTGTACTGCCCTCTGCAGTGACTCAACAGCCTCCTGTCCTTGGAACCTTTCAACCTCTCCATTTTCTCCAGAAGGAATTGAAGCTATAGTTTCTTCGCTTGACCCTCGCCCTAAATATACAACTGTTTTATTGGTAGGAATTGGTTTCTCTGGCAGTAATGGCATAGCAAATAAACTATTTAATAAACTGCTTTTACCCGAGCTCCACTCTCCAACAAAAACACACGCAAGATCTCCTTGTAAAGGCTGTATTTCTATACCAAATTGATTTGTAATTTCTGTTAGCTCAGTGTTCATGTGATTTCCCAAATTTCAATTAGAAAGCGGTGACGTTAATAATTTTAGTCAGCCTAAGGTTGGCATTAACTCTTGATTAAAGGATAGTGTTTATGGCAAAAAACATACAATTGTTTCTGTGCTCGCGAAGCACCCGTAAATAACATATCAGGCCTCTTAGCAAAATCATTCATACCCAGATCACACACCAAAACAACAGAGGCCTCAAGCCCTTTAAATTTCATAATGCTTTCAATTAATAGACCAGTAAATTTTTTTTCATTTACTAACTTAAAAAGCATAGAGTTTTCTTTTCGATATGGCGTTAATATCACTATATCTGATAATAAATACCCCTGTGACAGTAATTCATTCAAACAAATTTTGACCTGCCCTAACTGCTCTTCATAGTTAGACCAAAAATTAATTTTTGGTCTAACTCCCATAGGCAAACCCTTTTTAGGTTTTGCAGAATTTTCATTAATTTCACAAAGCCACTCACAAATACTACTTGTGTTTCTACAATTCTCGTTCAGTGGGTAAGGCGCAGACGTTATAGGGTAGTCTAATTTACGTTTAAACAAATTTTGTTTTGA
>Ga0209494_1001565_pt1 | contig 10061 bp, 3 predicted proteins | sample EN1Hudseemescosm_FD_184628 | JGI IMG/M metagenome (GOLD analysis project Ga0209494, IMG submission 184628) | Methane-oxidizing microbial communities from mesocosms in the Hudson Canyon - EN1B Hudson Canyon (SPAdes) (version 2) | ecosystem: Environmental > Aquatic > Marine > Cold seeps | place... | reverse complement strand
AAATTGTCAATTCTGTTGCCTGACTTAACCATTGTTGAAAATTTTCGTTTTGCATCATGACCTCCACGATTATTTTCTTTATTATTCATAAGTATAGATCAAAACAACACTTAATGCATACATAGCCAAAACAAAACTCATGAAAATCCATTGAGTGTAGATTAACAATACCTTCAGACTTTGCTTTCAGAGTATTTCCAAGCTTTTTGTTGTAACACAGCAGAATGGTTTTTAAACCTTGATTAGCTAGATTCTGAGCATGATCTAAGGCCAATACTGTTTTTCCTGTACCTGCACCACCTTCAATGATGGCTTCTTTTCTTCTTTTTAATTGCCTAAGAATATTTTTTTGTTGGTTGGTTAATTCTATTTGTTTCTGTACTTCTTCTTCAATAGCCATACGAAGAGAGGGGAGTATGCTTATTTGTTTGCCATAGATCAATTCAGCTGTTTTTACCCCAGTTATTCCTAACGGATCAAAGATAGGTTTTTCACCAGCCCAATATTCAAATATTGAAATAGCCCACGTTTTTAAATCGTTTAAATTATTATTAGTTCCTAATGTATCGAGTGGTATATCTGGGCTTGCCAGTGAGTTTTTCCTATCTATATCAGGAAATAACGCACCATGGGCTATTAAGAGATTCTTGCCATGTAATTTTTGATTAAGATGAGATCGTATCTCATATTTTGCATCTTTTGCTTGACGGAGAGGGTTTTTTATATTGTGCTTATTCTGGTTTTTATCTATCGAGTACCACTGGTCTATTTTTTTATCATACTCAATACCACCACCTTTAACTTCAACAACCAATACACCATATTTTGGTGAAAAAAGAACAAAGTCAGCCTCTCTATCTCCATGACTATTATGCTTTGAAGTAGTCATGATAAATTCCAAAGAGTGTACTACTAGCCAATCATCTGGTATTTGTGCTTGTAGAGCGGTATATACTTTTTGTTCTGCCTTTGAAGGAATTGCATTAATTTGATTGAGCGTTAACTGTGGAATGATATTGGCCATTACTGCTTCTTCCATGAGGGGTTGAATTTTGTACTTTTTAATTCTAAAGTTTCACTAGCTCTTAGCTTTACTAAGTAAAACTTACCTTTTTCTTTTACGCTCAATACTTCATAAGTTTTATCATCTTCGCCAATATCATAGAAATCACCAACCTTAGGAGCACTCCCAACAATATTATTTTTAGAGCTGTAAGCAAGCTGTTTCCAGCTATTATCAAACATAAAACTGTTTGCTTCTAAGATAGGGTTATTAAACTGAAATACACTGGTATTATTAGTATTGATGTTTTCTACAACAAACAGCCACCAGTTTTCATTTTTTTGTGCAAATTCTAATTGCGATTCTGTAATGCCTACACCACCTAATCGCCATGGGCCTGTTAATGTTTTAACTTCAATATATCGTACTGTATTGCCTTTTGAATTTTTTTCATATATATCAAACCCCTTATTATTTACAGGCGCTTTTTCAAAGTAATTTTCTTCAGATAACAAATATTCTTTTGCTGTAGATAAAATAAGGTTTTCACCTTTATCTCCTATTTCTTTAGCGCGTTCCTTTTGATTATTTTGAGTATTCTCATCAATTTCTTTATCTTTACCTACGTATACAGGCATTCTATCGTTTCGACTAACAATCTTTTTTGAAGCAGAATTATTTGTTGAATGAGGGCTTTTATTTCTATTGTTTCCATTATAAGAGTCAGGGCTATACGGCTTATCAGGTATTTCTTCTTTTTCTGATTCAGCTGAAGATTTAGGTGTTATTGGCGGGGGTATTTCAGCGCCACTAATGCTATTTTCGTTTCTCGGTATAGAAGTAGATGAATTATTACTATAACTTCTGTCATCTGTATCAGCCTCCAGAAATTCAGGAGTACCAGTTGCAGCTTTAGGATTTATTTGTGGAGCTATTTCACTACTATTATTTTCAACTTCCTTACTAGGGCTAGCGGGACTGGTAAAGTTTCTAGTATCCGTGTCGTCAGTATCAGCTTCTAAAAAATCAGAATTTCCATTTAATTCCACAGGTTCTTCAGATTGAGCTAATGAGCCTGTTTTATTTACATCATTAGCCTCTTCAATATAGGCGGTAGATGTTTCAAGAGCTGAAGTACTTTGATCTTTGTTTTCATAAATTGAAAAATCATCGGCAATATCAAGTTTCTCAGGTAGTGCCTTTATATTGTTTTTGTCCAATAAACCGTTGATACTCGTTGTGTTCATTCTATTTCGTAAAATTCGGGAAATAAACTTAAAACTATCTCTTGGTAAGTTACCAGCATCACATATATATTCGGACACACTGTCACACATATCTTCAATATCATCTTGATCAAGGATAAATAATTTTCTTTCTTTCTCATCTTCAAACGTTGAGGCTGTGCCGTCTGTATACACCCATATATCGTTAATTTGATAGTTTATTACTAACTTTCGACAGAATTGTATTTCTAATGGCAAGATGGTTACTAAAGAATCATAATTTATTTCTTCTTCAGTCAGGTTACCTTCATGGTAATTTAAACGTAGAACTGCACTTTTAAATGAATTATTGTTAATGTAATTGTCTAGTCTACAATTACTATCTAATTTATTCGCAGATATAAACTCGCTATCCTTTGTGTTTAGAAGTGGCTCTACTTTTTCAGCTAATGATATTACGCCAAGCCGTTTTGCTAATTGATTAAATTGAACTTGACAGAACATAAGGGTTTTATTATTTTTTGTAGCATTTTTATATGCGGGTAAATCATTGATATAAAGATTTTTTTGTTCAATTAGTTGATCATTTTGTGATAATAGCGGTAATTCATCGTCAATGAATACATCTGTATCATTTTGTAATTCATTTAATATGGACTTAGAATCTCTTAAATAATGCTTTTCTAATTTTGTTTTAATGGGCAGGCTTTGTAATTGTTGAATAAGAAAACTAATACTAGGTTTTTCTTCAATACCTAATAGTTTTAAGCCTTTTGCTAAGTCAGATTCGTGTTCGTTATCAACAAGACTATTCCAGTCAAAGACACCAGTTAGGTTGATCTTTTGTTGAAAAACATTTTTTGATGATATCCATTGATTGTTAATTCGTATTGACTTTTCTTTAATATAGTCAGGAATATCAGTTGCATTCTTTCGTCCTAAAAATTTATAAAACTCTTTTGCATAAGATAAAATTTTGGAATTTAATTGGTCGGAAGTTGCTTTAACTTCAATTAATTGTTTAAAACTGATAAAAGAACTATCTACAGGTAAATAGGTGATAATTCCTAAAGCTTTAGCCATGTCTTTTTTTGAATATTCTCCATGAGAATCTTTTTTTCCAAGTCTAACCTTTTTATTGAGGGCATAATAAGTGCCTCCAGCAATCTTAATATCATCAAGCAGAATCAATTCTTTTGATTGTTTAAGCAATGAATATTCATCAACAGGCCTTATAATATCGTGTGGCCTTTCAGTAGGATACCAAGCCAACTTTTTTAAATGTTCAAGGATAGGTCGACTTTTATAACGGAGCTCTTCAAATTCCTCAAATTGGTTAGAGATATAATTGAGTAATGAGATAGCACCAGATTGGTTTCTTTCTGCTATTATTTTTTCTACTTTGCATATGATTTGCTGGGGAATAATGCTGCTTGAAGCATCAAGAACAGTTAAAAATTTAGCCCATTCCTCCTGATCTTTATTAGTCGTAAATTCAATAGGGAAAAATTCTTTATCTTGAAGGATCGCTGGTAATTGTGATGAAAATGAAGGGTGGTAGTAATTTGCAGCTTCTTCTAGCCCTGCATTGATTTTGTTTGGAATTATTTTTACACTACGTAGCTTTTCTATTAACAGATTTTTTTTAAAATCATCTAATTTACTTGTTAGGTTTTCCCACTCACCAGATAACCACTTTAAAATATTATTTCTTTCATCTATCTCAGAACTATCTTCAATATAGGGAATAATTATTTCTTTCAAATAGTTTATTGAAGATTGCTCCTCAATACCCATTTCTTTTAACATGGAGTGATGCTTTAAATCGATACAAGTTACTAGTTCATAATCACCATTTAAGTTTTTAATATGCTTTGGTGGTTCAAAGTCTGTAGGTAAAAACAGTTTTTTATCAGTTGATAATCCATACAAATGATCGCTTTCAGTTTGAATGAACGGGATGGATGAGAATTTCTCTATTTCATCCTCATCTAACTCTGTATACCATTTTGTATCTGTGGCCAACAAATCAACTAAGAACTCTCTAGTGTCTGTATTCATGAAAAAAGAATAGTCATTTAAGGTTAATAAATGTTTTGCAAGTGTCTTAGATGATAATTCAGTAATAAACCCATTATATTTTAAAAGAGGTTGGTAAACGCCTATGTAATCAGGGTGGACAAGGTTCATGCTGATTTCTTTCAAATACTTGATGTTTTCGTTAATCTCTTCATGCTTAACGATGACAGGCGAGTATTCACTAATATTGCTCTCTAATCGTGCATATTCCTCATCTTCTTGATAAACAATGGCTAGTGATTTTAACTCATCAATTGAGTCACCTATTTCACTCTTTTTAATGTCAGATAGATAATTAACAAAATATTGAATCCAGTCTTTATTTAAATCAAAATCATCAATGTATGATTTTAAAATGACAATAGTATTTTTAAAGCTTGATTGTAACCATGAACTAGGCAGTTGAGTAGTATCAATGTTTTTAATTAGTCTAGCTAGCTCTGGGTCTAAAAAAAGATTTTCTCTATTTTGAAATAACTGAAGATTAGGAGTTTCATCAAATAATGTGTCTATACCAACTTTATAAATATTTTTATTTAAAGTAAGCTCTAATGGAAGACTATCAACTTTAGAATAATCTTCGCCTTCATCTGCACAATAAGTCAATACCTCTAAGAACCAGGTGTACTTAGCTAGCATAATTATTGACATTTCTGATAAAGCAATAGGAAAGTCAATATCCTTAGAGTTTTCCCTTAAAGTATTTCTAATAAAATCAGGGGTAATTTCACCTAATTCAACTCCTGCATTACTCAAGTTATTTACAATATATTGCTTAGGAACTGGACTGATTATTTGAAAGTGCTCTTTAAAAGCATCTAACAAGATTTCATTTTTTATCTTTTTTAAAAAATAGATGTTGTCGGCAGGAATTTTCCATTCTTTTTTCCCTTTATATAAGCAGTAAAATGATTTAAGTTTTGAGATTTCTTGATAAAACCCTTCTATCAAGTATTCATCTAACTCATTACCATCATTTTTTGCCCATAAGCCATAGTAGCTGGCTAAATTCTTTTCATCCTTGATATGGTCAACTAATAAGGCCCATGCTCTCCCAACAGCTTCTCTCATTAACCTTTGGTTCCATTCAATCAGGATTTCCTTGTCTTCACCCTCCCCCTCATGTGTTATTTCCGTTCTTTTCGGGTTAAGATCAAACCAGCCATGAATATGAACAGGGTGATTTGAATTAATAGGCAATGGTAAAAAAGTATAAAATTTTTGTTGTGATTTTAGGTGCTTGTTTTGTCCATCTAGCTTTATTGCAACACCAGCCCAAGGAAGAACTTTTCTAGGGTTAGGAGAAATATTTAAAACCTTTATGGCCTGATCAATTAAACAATCATTTTCGCCCCTGAATAAACCATTGACCACTGCCCATACTTCATAGATTGAATAGTAAACCTTTTCTTCTCTGTTAAAATAAGAAATATTGAATTTGTGTTTATATTTGAATAACGGCAATTCTTCTCTGCCCGCCTTCCAAGCATTACAAATATTTAAAAGTGACTCATTAAATTCATTCTGAATAGAATTATTAATATCAGCAATTTCTTTAGAGTTTTTTGTATTTATATCCAAGTGAATGATGAGGTTGCCACCTTCATCAATTTCTTGCAATACAAGTCTGTGAATATGCCTTAAGAATAGTAAATTATCTGCATTATTTTTCCACTCATCACACCATTTGAAAAAATCATTATGAGTAAAAACCTCATTACTAATTTCGCTCCCTAAAGCTGTTTTTTCGTTACGTAAAGGTAGCCTAAATATAGTGCCAGAAAATTGATTCGTTTCTTGATTAGGTATTTTAAATGTCTTTAACCAACCTTCTATTTCGCTAAAGTTTTCTTCTTTCCAAGCTTGAATACTTTCACTTTTGTTTTGGCTTACCGCTTTTTTTAAAACATCAAACCAATAGGTTCTGCCATTAGAAATAAAACTAGGGTGGTCAGAGATGCTAAAGCTTGAGCTAAACCCCTGGCCAAACCTACCAGTTGAATTGGCATCCCCAGACTTTCCCTGAGCACTTATCCTTACAATGCTTTTAAAATCATTTTCTTTGAATTTAGAGTTATTATATAAGAGTAAAGCAGGCCCCATAGCAAGCTCATAATCTGTTTTATCTAAAGGTAAATGAACTCGCTTATCATAAGTAACAATAAGTTCAGTTGCTCCAGAATCATCTGCATTTTGTAGGTACTCTTTTAGTATTGAGTCTTTAGAGTAGCCGTCAATTAAATCTCGAATCCTAGAAACTAAATCTTCTTCATAATTAATCCCTAATGATGTCATGCATTTTCCTTGTTTTTATTTAGATTCTTCATGTTTTGTTACTTGTGGCACTTATGGAGGCTAATAAATAGGTGGTGAGTTTTCCTTATGAAAAACAGCAAATAAAAATCTCATCAGATGTGTATTGTCAGAAAAATCCAGTTGAAATACAACTAATGCTAATAATATTCAACTCTTCGTCTTTTCTTAATTCCTGCTATTGTAAATAGCGATTCCCCCCTCAACGCGTCCAAGCATTAGACAGCACTTCAGCCTGCTTCAATATCAGCTCCACAGCCTCAACTGCCATATCAGGTGGATATTTATAACGCTGCAAAGTTCGCCTAACTAGAATCCGCAACTTAGCCCTAACACTATCCCGCACCTGCCAATCAACGGTTGTGGATTTACGCAATTTCTCGGTAATTTCCACCGCGATTTTCTTCAGGATTTCATCGCCTAACTCACGCACGGCACTTTCATTATTTGCCAATGCATCATAAAAAGCTACTTCATCAGGGTTCAGGCCTAATTCCGCTTCACGTTGCAATGCGTCTTGAAAGTCCTTTGCCATCTGGATTAATTCTTCGATGACCTGCGCAGTTTCTACGGCTCGGTTATTATATTTTCTGAGGGTTTCCAGTAGACGATCTGAAAACTTCTTCTCTTGCACTACATTATTGCGCGTCTTAGCTCTAATCGTGTCTTTGAGTAATTTTTCTAGTAACTCAACGGCTAGATTACGGTACGGCATTTGACGTACATCTTCCAGAAATTCATCAGATAACAAACCTATATTGGGCTTATCCAATCCACATAAGGCAAACACATCGGCTACTCCTTCAGCAACAACGGCATTATCTAAAATCTGTTTAAGCGCTGAATTTTTCTCTTCTTGAGAAAGTTTTTTATTAACGTTGGTGAATTTGGTAATCGCGGCTTTGACGGCAGATAGAAAAGCGATCTCTTTTCTTAGCTCTTTGGCTTCATCTAAGGTGCTACACAGCGAAAATGACTTAGTAATGGCTAGCATCACATCAAGAAATCGTTTCTTACCGTCAGTCAGTCCTAGCAGGTAATTTGCCGCAGGAACCAGCAGTTGATGCGCCTTTGTTTCGTAATCCGAATAATCAAACCCTGTCCCATTCGGTGTTTTCGCAAATAGGCCATGCACCACATCCATTTTTTCCAGCAAAATAGAAAATGCTTCTTCTGCTAGTAAAGTCGGCTCACCGCGTCCTTTAGAATCCGTATAGGTTTTAACGGCCTGCTTTAATTCATTAGCAATGCCAATATAATCCACCACTAATCCACCAGGCTTATTCTTAAACACCCGATTCACTCGCGCAATCGCTTGCATGAGGTTATGGCCTTTCATTGGCTTATCAACATACATGGTATGGCAGCAAGGCGCATCAAAGCCAGTCAGCCACATATCACGCACAATCACCATTTTTAATGGATCAGCCGCATCTTTAAAGCGTTTTTCTAGGCGCTTTTTAGTTTGTTTATTATAAATATGCGGTTGCAATAAAGCGCGATCTGATGCTGAACCCGTCATAATTACTTTAATTGCGCCTTTTTCTGGATCGGTATCGTGCCATTCAGGACGTAAGGCAATAATCTCACTATAAAGCTGAGCACAAATATCCCGACTCATGCCGACCACCATTGCCTTGCCTTCCATACTTTCATTGCGTGATTCAAAATGTGTGACTAAATCAGCCGCCACTTGTTTTAAGCGCGGCCCAGCACCTACCAGTTTCTCTAAACGACTCCATTCGCCTTTAGTTTTTTCCCGTAAACCGACATCCTCTTCATCTTCAATAACATCATCGACTTGGTTCGATAAAGCCTCGATATCCTCATGATTCAAATCCAGCTTAGCTAAACGTGATTCATAATAAATCGGCACGGTTGCGCCATCATCAACAGCATCTTGAATATCATAAATAGAAACATAGCCGCCAAACACTGCACGGGTATCTTTATCATCAAAGGCAACCGGTGTTCCCGTAAAACCGATAAACGAGGCATTGGGTATCGCATCGCGCATATGTTTGGCATAACCAAACTTATATTCGCCTTCTTTGGTGAGCACGGCTTTTAGCCCGTATTGGCTACGATGCGCCTCATCAGAAATGACCACGATATTATGCCGAGCATTCAAAATGGGGTGTTCCGATTCGCCTTCTATCGGTGAAAACTTTTGCACGGTAGTAAAAATAATCCCACCTGACTCACGCTCCGATAATAAGCGGCGCAACTCTTCCCGATCATTCGCCTGAACAGGCACTTGTTTTAATAACTCTTGCGCGCAGCTAAAGGTCGCAAATAACTGACCATCTAAATCATTACGATCTGTGACAATTAACAAGGTCGGGTTATTCATCTCAGCTTGTTGTAATAATTTCCCTGCATAACAACACATGGAGATACTTTTACCTGAACCTTGTGTATGCCAAACTACGCCGGCTTTTTTACTACCTCGCTGCACATCTTCGCCATAAGACGCGCGCTTATCACTCACCTTATTAGCCGTTAAGGCTTGTGAAGCAATCACCGTCACTCGAACGGCTTCTCGAACCGCATGGAATTGATGATAGCCCGCAATCTTCTTAATAATCTGTTCGCCATCGGTTTCAAACAGCACAAAATAGCGAATATAGTCTAACAATAATGCTCTGTCGAAGAAACCGCGCACCAATGTTTCTAATTGCCATTCTAGTAACGGTTTATCATCTTCATTTTTAATCGTGCGCCAGGGCATAAAACGTTCTTGATTCGCCGTTAACGAACCGATACGCGCGGTATAACCATCACTAACCACCAATGCCTCGTTAAACGCGAATAGGTCGCCTACTTCATCTTTATAGGTCTGCAATTGATTAAAGGCATCCCAAATATCCGCATTCTCATCTTTAGGGCTTTTTAGTTCTAAAATGGCAATCGGTAAACCATTAATAAAGCAGATAACATCAGGGCGACGCGGCTGTTTACTGCCTTGAATAATAAATTGATTAACCGCCAGAAAGCGATTTTGCGAAGCGTCTTGAAAATCAATTAGAAAAGCATGGTCATGAATTTGCTCATCATCTTGTTTATAGACAATTGGCACACCCTCCAATAACAGTTTATGAAAGGCTCGGTTATTAGTCAGTAAATCAAGGCTGGCGGGTTTAGTGACTTGAGCTAATACTTGCTCAACGCTACTGGCAGGAAGATGTGGGTTAAGACGAATGAGTGCTTGTTCCAAATACGATTTAAGCACTACCTCATGATAATTACTGCGCTCTGGGCTATTGCTATCAGGTGCTATATCAGGCCCATACAATGTTTCCCAGCCACCTTCACGAAACCAGTCTAAGCAGTGTTGTCTAATTGGTCTTCATTCATTATTCGTATCTTTCACTGTTATATAAGCCTGCTGAGGATGATTGGGGGTTGTAGGAAACAATAAAGATAGTTTCTTCGCTTTA
>Ga0209494_1001560_pt1 | contig 10075 bp, 7 predicted proteins | sample EN1Hudseemescosm_FD_184628 | JGI IMG/M metagenome (GOLD analysis project Ga0209494, IMG submission 184628) | Methane-oxidizing microbial communities from mesocosms in the Hudson Canyon - EN1B Hudson Canyon (SPAdes) (version 2) | ecosystem: Environmental > Aquatic > Marine > Cold seeps | place... | reverse complement strand
AGATATAGAGTATTAGCTAACCAATCAAAATTGCCTGGAAATTATCAACATACACCTTTTGGTGCAATCGATCAAAATATGCATTCTGAAGTCAGAGAGATTCTAGATGAAGTTAGAACGATGGGTCGATTGCCTGTAGTCACATTCTCTGCTGGAGGAATCGCAACACCTGCGGATGCATCTCATATGATGCGTCTAGGTATGGATGGTATCTTCGTTGGCTCTGGAATTTTTAAGTCCGAAGATCCAAAGACAATGGCAGATGCGATTGTCCTTGCAACTGCGCATTATGATGATGCAGAAAAAGTAACTCAAGCGATGGCTATGATGGCTGGAGCAGCTATGAAGGGTGATGAACTTGAAACCCTTGATGTCCGATATGATCAGCGTGGAATTTGAGAAAATACCATTCTAAATATCATTCTATAGAATTACTATGCTAGTGGATTCTCTACTCCGACTTCACCTAATGTCCAGCGAAGTGTCTTAATTACTCCATCTAATGCTTTGTGATTTCTTGCGGCTTCCTTCATTCCTTCACGATCTCCAGAATTCTTGCAATCATCAAACCAATTCTTCCACTGCTTACGTTTTGCTTCAGCAAGTGTAAGCATTTGTTCAATCTCATCCCATGTTCTGTTGTAGGTTCTTACGACCTCTTGGCCGTTATGAGGCATTGTCATAATTTGCTCGGGCATTCAAGGGTATATGAGTGATACGCCGACACAATTCGCATTATTGCGGAATTCGTTTGTCAATTATTTCAGAATTAGCAGTAATTACTACTCCATCACCTATTACTGCATTATGTAATGTGCAACCACTTTCAACGACTACATCTTGACCAAGTACGGAATTTGTAATAGATGATTTTTTACCAATTTTGCAGCCAGACATTAACAAAGACTCGGAAATTTCCACTTGCTCTTGAACTAGACAGTTGGAGGAGATTACACTACTGGCAACATCACCTAAAATTACAGAATCTTTCATGCAAAAACCGTCATCGGGAAGGATTGAACCTTCAGGTATAGCGAATGGTAATTCATTCATTCTCTTTACTAAAGTTGATTGAGCATTCAGCAATTCCAAAGGATTACCAACATCAAACCAAACTCCATCTATTGTCTTAGCATACATTGGCCAATTCTTTTCCAGTACCATTGGAAATAATTGCTTGCTGAAATCAAACTTCTCACCTAGAGGGACCAATGCCAAAACCTCTGGTTCAATAATATACAATCCAGCATTTATCACATTACTAAATGCCTCTTGAGGACTCGGCTTTTCTTTGAATTTTCTAATATATCCCTCGCGTAATTCACCATCCAATTCTCCATTATGCGAGGTTGATAATCCAACAATACCAAAATCACTCGGGTCTTCAACCTCCCATAGTGCCATTGTTACTTTTGCACCACTTTTTTTGTGAGCTTGTAATAGTCCTGAAATATCAAAGGATGCTACGGAATCACCTGAACCAACAACAAATGTTTCTGTTAATAAATCACCTAGAAGTCGAACACTTCCAGCAGTACCCATTGGGGTATTTTCTTGATTAATGCGTGCAGATATTTCCCTAGAGTGGTGTTTCAATGCCTGTTTTGGCCAAGTGGAAATATGTTTTTGAAGTTGTTCTCCTCGGTATCCTGTAGTGACAATTACATTGTCAATACCGGCCTCTAACATTGCATCTTTAACGAAATCAATAACTGGACGACCTAGAACTTCAACCATCGGTTTTGGACGAGTTAAAGTCAAAGGACGCAATCTCGTACCTTGACCACCAGCCATGATGACCCCATACATCAGTTCCACCTCATCGGCGTCGGTTTTGCATGTCAATTCGGCGCATTCCCGCTTTTTTGGAGGACTTTCCTTTAGCAAGACGTGATGTTCCACCACTGTCATTATTACTTGTTCCACCCATCCTCAAAGAACCAGAAGAAATCAGACCACTAACTAATTTGTCAGCAACTTTTTCTGAACTAGCACCTGTTGACATTTGACTTTTGACGGATTTATTGTGATCGGTAATCCAAGACTCTCTCTCTTTCTTTGCGAGTTTTAATTGGTCACGTGCTTTGTCAACATCCTTCATCAACTCAACCGTCTTTTCATGCATCTCATCTGCTTTCTTTCTAAACTCTAGATATTCTTCATGATACCTATCGCCTTCTGCTTTGAGGAAATCACGATGTGCAAATACTTCATCCAATTCTTCTGACTTTTCTGTAACACGGCCAACTGCTTCTATCATTGCTGCATGTGCAGCATCTGCTTCTGACTTTAGAATTTTAATTGAGCCATCAAGGTCAGACAAATCAACACTTACAAGTTCAAATTTCTCAACCTCTGGTTCTAATTCAGCAATACGACGGTGCTTCAATTTGAGGCTTGCCATCATCTCCTTCTCCTTCTTTGGACCAACACTTGAAGTTTCGAAAGTCCTTTCCATATTGTCAACCTCTTGCTTTAGTTGGGCAAATTCAGCAGTAGCAGAACGCTTCTCGTTCTTTTCACCGCGACGTCCCTTTGCTTGAGAGATTAATTGGCGGACTTGGTCTTGAATTGCATTTCTCTTCTCTTTGAACAGTTTTATCTCAGCACGGATAACTTTTACTTCTGAAAGAACTAGAGATGATTTCTCTCTGTGTTCCTTGAATTGTGCTTGAATCGCATTGCGCTTATCAGCAGTCTGCTTAGCGGAATCACTGAATGAATTACGTGTTTCTCGCAACTTACGGACTTTCGCCTCCATTGTCTGAAGTTCCTCACGAAGCTCCGCATCGGGCTTCTCCTCAGCATCGTCTTTCATTCCGCGCATGTATCTTCCACAGCATTAACCATTTCAAGGCTATGGATGATGCGTCAAGACTATTTGACCTCAATATTGACCAAATAATGCATACATTTGCATGAAGATTGCACCCAATAATCCAAGAGTTCCTATCAAATTAGCAGCGAGTGACCCAGACGAACGTACCATTGCTCTAAATTCAGATCTTACTCTAACATTGATTTGCCTACCGACCAATAATTCTCCACTTTGTTGTTCAAGGCGAATAGAAACGGTTGCTTCTCCTGTAGTAGTTGGTAATAGTGACTGCCAAGCAACTGTTCCATCTCTTAGCAATCCACTCATTACACCCAAAGTATCGTCGTCACCTTGAGCGTGGCTTGGCAGTTCTCTATTAGACCACCAATATTTTTCCCCAGGCATTAACCTGTAGGTCAATGCCACATCATTCGGACGGAAATCTGGTGTTTGAACTCTAAAAACTACTGTTCTTTCAGTCTCACCAAGATTATGAATTATTGTGAACAAATTCGCTCTATTGCTAACGACATTTTCCAAATCAACTTCGAATACTAAGTCTTTCAGTGCTGGATTATTTCCAACTTCAATCTCATGTTCTAAACGGTCTATCATCCTAAAGAATGCTGGACAGGCCTTTGAAACATGTTCTATTAATGAAAGCCAAACTTCCAATGTGAATACTTCATGAGAGATAATCAATTGCAATCCATTGTCATTCAACACTTCTGATAATTCAGAAACCATTGTATTTCTATCCAATCCACATGAGTGCCTATACAAAGTCATCAACATTTTTTCTCTCGCAAAATCAACTTCAACATTTGCATGAATATTTGCTTCAATACTTTTTGTAAAATCAACATATTGCGCCCTCATCAAAGGGTCCATATGAGTCATTAACAAATCATTGAAAACAGAATTTATTGTTGAAGGGTGAATCGCAGGGTCGTACGCATCAAGCAACCCAGTTCGATCAACCATGCTAAATTGATGTGACCTAGTTGCCAAATGTTGGCCAATCGATAACAGCATCAGAGAAAAAGACCCCAATAACAGTATCATTCCGGATTGATGTTCGGAACCGATATAGAAAATAATACTCAATAGAACTGCACTGATTATTGCGAATAGCAAACTAGTATTTGTTTTACTTATGGCTCTGTTCATCCTATCAACTAACCCATCATATCCTTGCAATGATTGTACTGGCCTATGTGCTGCATTTGAGAGTTTTACTTCATCGTTAAACACACGCCTTGAAAGCCCAAGACGATGACGGTGGACGATGAGTGACAATATATATCCAAAGAGAATTACGAATGTGATTGCAACTAATGTAATTGAAAAAGTCAATCCAATAGTTGGCTCTATATTGTCCAACCACCACTCTGGGGAACCCGTAGAGAATGCCCATGCAATGAAGTATGTGAATAATGCAAATGCTGGCAAAAATAAAATGATTCGAAGACCAAAAGTGATGATTTGCTTATCTATTGCGAGAAATACCGCTTCCCAATCTTTGGCAGTTGCCTTTTCACCAATTGGTGATACCGCCAATAGTTTAGAAAAAAGTCCAGTTTTTTCTTTAGACTCCGACTTCGGAGGGTTTTCAATCACCATCTCACCCTCCTCCATATTTATTGAAAAAGGCCGTTGCTTTTTATGATTGACTAATAATTGACAGATTTTAGCAACTCACTAATATTTTTTCAGCTATACTATTTGACATTTCAATATAAATCCCTTCTGATGTTTGCCATCGACCTTTATTTTTCTTCACACGAGTACCAATTTTCACACCCAAATCAGATAATGATGTTATTCCAGTTTCACTTAACACCATCATTCTAATCTCGCCTTCACTATTATCGGGGAGGGCACTCATTGGACGCAAACCGCTTGCGATTTCATTTATTTTTGCTGCAATCTCATCTCTAGCAGGAGGTATTTCTCTACCCGAAGGGTCAACATTTGGTTGATCTAGCAATAGAGAAAGGGCAATTTCTAATTCATCATCAATTGCATGCTCAAGTCTACAAGCAGTATGATGAATATTACCATAAAAAGGCAACTTATCCAATAATACTTCAGCCAATCGATGTCTTCTCTTCATCTGCCGCCCCAATGAAAGTCCTAATTCTGTTAAACTAGCCCCTTTGTAGGGAATGTAATCTAAAAGACCCTTTGATGCTAATCTTTGAACCATTTCCGTCGCTGATGCGGGTGAGACTTTCAAGGCGTTAGCTAATTCACCAGTTCTAACCAGTGCATCCTGGTCATGCTCGTAATACCCATACATCGTCTCTAAGTATTCATCTTCAAACTCTTGAAAATGCCCACTCATAACAGTCCCAGTTCATCCTTACCCATCAACCCTTGCTTATCCAGAATTTGCTGTAAATACAATTTTACAAGCAGGACAACGTACTGAGCCCGTATAATCAGTCGGGACTCTCAAGGACTGTGCACAATCTGGGCACGAAATTTCTTTCTTTTCTTGCTCCACTATTTCTTCAATTTCCTCTTCTTGACTAGGTTCATCTCTTGATGTTACATCAAACCGTGTAGAACAATCTGGGCACCTAACTTTACCTGTATATGATGACGGAACACGCAATTGTCTTGCACATTCTGGACAACCAACTTGCACCTTTCTGTCTTTACTAGAAGCGACGGTTTTTGATTTTGTATTCGGTTTCTTGGTTTTTGGAGTTCTACTCTTGCTTTGAGGTTTTGCAGAAGTGCTCTCTTTTGATGTATTCATGAGCCTCATTGCAAGGATAACGGCACCTGCAATCGCAATTCCAGATAATATTCCAATCCACGGAATCTCATATGACTGGGATGAAGAAGAAACTGCAACACCAGAAGAATAAGTTTGACTTGAAGTGATTATTTGCTGACCAATACTCCACTTTGCGGTCAAACCAACATCGGAGCCAGATGGCCAAACAACACTGAGAATAATTTCCTTTTCTTCCCCAGAGAGTAGGATATCAGTCTCACTTTGAGCCAGCAATACACCATTTGAATCAACAATAAATAGTTGGCCAGAAATTCCATCAATCAAGCCGGTATTTGAAATATCTACAGTAATACTCACCTCATCACCTTCTGTTGGATCTCGCGGAGAAGATAGTGGATTCATTAGAATAGAATATGCTGGACGTTCCGTGGGTACCAACTTTGTTGCAGATGTTGGCCCAGGTCCCAAGGTCCAATTAACAGAATTTACGCGTATTGCTACTTTTTCTGCATCAATATGTCCAATCACATATTGCCCAGTAGTCATTCCAGGATATACGGTGATTATCGAATCAAATGGATAAATTTCTGAACCGCCTAAATCATATCCTAATCGTAATTGAATCTCTCTTTCAACACCTGTGTCAAGTTCAACTTCCCATGTGAAAGTAATACCATTAGTAGAATCCCATTCAACAGTACTAATTTGTGGTGTAATACTTTGCTGGCTAGATACTGGTATGTTGATAATTCCTTCCAACCCTGAATCTATCGCACCGTTAGAAGAAACCAATGACCAATTGACTTGGTTTTGACCTGCTGTAATCATTTGAATATCTACTGAGACTTCACCTGCAGCATCAACGGCTAAACTTAACGATTCACTCAAACTTACAACACCGTTTATTTCACAACGTAGTTGAACCATTCCATCATTATCACCATGATTCCTAACCAGCATCGAAAAGGTTGCTACATCTCCTTTATGCCAAGGACCACCTAATGTGGCTGGAAAAGATGATCCAGCAGCTTCAAATGCTGCAGCAGTCATGGAAAGAGTCGAATAAACGGGGCTAGTTGAATCATCCCAAATCCTCTGCCCATCGGTCTGACAGGTTAGAACCCCTGGACGAGCTGAGGCGCTTATTGAAATCGTAGTATTGTTAGTAGGTGCTAGGTCAACCAAACTAGAATATTCTATTTCCCCTCCACTAAATACGCAAGTGATTGTTCCGTTATAGCCAATATCTCCATTATTTTCTACAGATAAATTCCACAATGCCACTCCACCTGCGTTTACATCTGGATTAAGGTGCAATAGATTCATATCAATTCTCGGCAAAGGTGGTGGTCCAACCTCAAAAGTAGTGATTTGGAATAATTCATTTTGAGATGGAGGCGGACTTGTGATTGAAACATTTACAGAGTAATGAGAACTAAGATTCGAATTAGTTTCATCAAACTGTGTAGAAGAATAAAATTGTACTATTGTAGTTGAAGTGCCAGCAATACTTACACTCCCCATATGTGATTCAAGAAAATCTTGACCATTAATGAAAACATCAACATCACTTGACCATTGTAAGTCACCAAGATTTTCTACAGATGCGCTAATAATTGCATAATCTCCATCTCTCATACTCTCATTACCTGTTGGATTTCCTGAACTATCTACTGGAATTACTGCTATCTCTTCAATTGATAATTGTGCTGGACGAAGACGTTGAATCGTTCTGTTAAATTCTGTGACATAATTTGAATCAACAGTGCCAGTATCTCCAGTCATGGTAACTACAAGGTTTGAAAAACCATATGGCATGTTTGGAAATGAATAATCGATTGGAGTACTGCTCGAAGCCAATATTGTATAATTGGTTGATTGGTTATGAAGTTCCATACCTTCAAGCGTAGAAATCAATACACTGACCTCAATATCAGCATCTACTCCACTCTGCTCAACTATGGTAAATGGAACTTCTAAATCACTATTCTCAAAGGTATCCATTTCACTAAGTTGAATACTACTTACTTCAATCACTGCACTACCCCCACTAGCAGAAACTACTGGGGCCACTATTACTGTAATAAAGAGGAGAATAACAGTGTTTGTCACAATGTTTGATGACGACTTGCACTCCCCCATGCGACTACCTATGCGGAAGGGGTTCTTCACCTTCACGCCAAAAGATGCCCTTGCGCCATGTTTATTCCATGTTGAAAAGTCGCCCGAGACTGTATGACACCTGACGAGTTGCTGGAAATCACTCCCGATTTGTTAGCTCGTGCTATTTTGCATCGTCGTGAGAGATTAGCTGAGGCTATTCCAGAGCAATTAGATGCACGTCAAGAAGAGTTAGAAATTGCAGTTCCTTTGACCAGAACGGCTAAAGAAAACCGAGATAATTTTGACAAAGAAATTAATGGAATTCTTGAAAAGTGCCTCCGATCACAATCACAAGCAAAACAACTGTTCACCACGCTGTGTGATTCATTACAAATGGATGATTCTAAGCACAACCAAGGAGAATTTGATTCATTGATGCAAATCTACAAAGAATCCAACGAAAATCATCAGCAACAAAGAATTGTCTTAGAGCAAATGAAGGACCTATCTAGCGAACTATTCAACAAAATTTCTCAAGAAGGAAATTCTAATAGCGATATTGAGAAAAATCATTCGGAATTATTAGATGCTATTTCCGCATCAATGACATTTCATGAAGAATTATTGCCATTACAAAATGAAAAGGAGAAATTCAATAATACTTATCTTGAAAATGAAACGATGAGAAGAAGGGCGGATTCACGAACCGCATTACTTAGCCAAGCTCTTGATTATAGTGAAAGAGGGATAGAACATTGGCAACAATTAATTGACAAAGGATTCGATAGATTATTAGTCAATGCAAAAAGAGTAAGAGAGGGTGAATATTCTACTCCTGCATTATCAAAGATGAATAAAGTGAAGTCATCACATAGTGAAAAGGAAGAGGGGGCATGAAAGTGACTGATATCTGCCCAATAACTCAATTCTCAGCCGAACATCAAAAACGCTGGCCTAATCTACACAATGCATTAATCGGCGAATTAGAGTTCCCTACTTCTGCCGAGATACCTCCAGAGGCTCTTGCTAAACTTAACGACGATATTCATGATATGTTGAGTAAGCAACTTGAAAATAGCAAGAAGGATAAAAGTAGAGATAAATTATTTGGATTTTTGAAGCAAATATTGGAATATCGTTTCCCTGGCAGTAAATTGGATAAATTTGGTTCAACTGTAACAGGATTGTCATTGGCACAAGGAGACCTTGATTTGTGCTTGCAGATTTCCGGCACTGTTCCACATAAAGTATTCAACAAAATCGGTAAGGTGCTTAGAAAGCATGATTTTGTTGATGTCGTTGTAATACCGCACGCAAAAGTTCCGATTGTAAAATGCAGAGATGCAAAAACAGGAATACCACTTGACATTTCAGTGAACAACACTCTTGCGCTACACAATACGCAATTACTCAAAACCTATTCAATGCAGGACGCAAGGGTTTCACAGACAATATTGGCAATAAAATATTGGGCAATGTGTAGAGATGTTAGTGATGCACCTTCTGGGACATTTTCCTCTTACGCATGGTCATTATTGAGTATCCAATCAATGCAAATGACCACGCCACCACTTGTAGCAAATGTTCAATCTGGTAAAAAAAGAAATATTCAACATGTTGAAGGCGATGATTATGATGTCACAATACATCCAAATCCAATGAGTTTGCTAAAGAAACAAAATCAACAAACTTTGGGAGAGATTGTAGTACACTTTTTTGAAACATTCGCTAATTGGGACTGGAATGCTGATATCTGCTCAATTCGTAATGGCGCTGCGCTGTCCAGGGAAGAGAAGGGTTGGTTAGAGCAAGACCCAACGGCGATTGAAATTATCATCAATGAAGAATCAAAAAGAGTTGGCAAGCATAGTTTGGCAATAGAAGACCCATTTGATTTGAAGAGAGATCTTAGCACTGTTCTTCGTGCAGAAGGAGTCATGGATATTCATGAAGAAATACTTAGAATGTGGTTTGGAATTTGTCGGGGAGATTCTTGGCAACAATTATGCACAGTAAGAAATCCTGACAAATATATTTCTGATGAGAAATTAGACCTATTTCACGACCTCAGAGGTAAAGGTGACAAGGAAATTAATTCTTCAATCTCGACCTACACTAATCAGCTAGAATCTGTAGAAAGAAAAATAGTAGTTTGTAATAACGAAAGGAAGAAGTTACAAAAAATTCCTGAAATAACAAATTTACGCGATGAAATTCAGAAAAAGATATTGATACCTACATACAGGATTGAAGATGAATTAGTGAGAATATATCAACGATTAACTGGAGAGGTTGACATATTTAGAGTGCCTTCTATTCTAACAGAAGAAAGTGATTTTTCATTATTCTTTGAGCTACAAGAAATGCTGCCAAAGGCACGTGAAGCGGATAAGTTACATGGCAAA
>Ga0209494_1001557_pt1 | contig 10079 bp, 15 predicted proteins | sample EN1Hudseemescosm_FD_184628 | JGI IMG/M metagenome (GOLD analysis project Ga0209494, IMG submission 184628) | Methane-oxidizing microbial communities from mesocosms in the Hudson Canyon - EN1B Hudson Canyon (SPAdes) (version 2) | ecosystem: Environmental > Aquatic > Marine > Cold seeps | place... | reverse complement strand
AAAACAGCAAGCATGGTATGCGTGGTATAACAAAAGAGAATCTAAAGGATGTGACAACTGGCAATCAGATAGGCATATGGTCGAATGCATCAATAAAAAAATGGATTTGAAAAGTGAATTTGAAACAGTATGGAATTCACAGCATAACCTATATCAACAATAAGGATTTAAAATGGACTCAACAGCTATGGTCAACCAAATGTTTAGTCAAATAATAATCGCCTATTGGTGGGTCATCCCCCTACTCCTCTTTTTTGCTTTTTTGAAAACACCATTTATGAAAGGTGTTTTTGGTGAATTGATAGTCAACCTTGCCGCTAAGTTTTTTCTGGATAAAGAAAAGTACCATCTGTTCAAAAACGTAACGTTACCAACAGAAGATGGAACTACCCAAATAGATCATGTAATTGTTTCCAGGCATGGCATATTCGTCATTGAAACCAAGAATATGAAAGGCTGGATATTTGGTAGTCCACAGCAGAAAACGTGGACTCAGAAAATCTACAAGCACACTTCTAAATTCCAGAATCCATTGCATCAGAATTACAAACATACTCAAACGCTGCAGTCAGCTCTTGAGCTTGAGCCAAACAAAATATTTTCTCTGGTTGTTTTTGTTGGTGATAGTGAATTCAAAACACCCATGCCTGATAATGTGGTTTATACAGGAGGTTACATTAGATTTATAAAAAGTAAGGTGCAACCTATTCTGACTGACAGTGAAGTTAAGGGTATTTGTAGAAAAATTGAATCAGACAGGCTAAAACCATCGACCAAAACTCATATCAACCACGTTCAGCACGTTAGAGAAATTGTTGAGAAAAAACAGCATCAACCTGTAGCTAAACCTACATTACAAAATACAGAGAATACTTGTCCTAAATGTGGTGAAACTATGCTATTAAGAACTGCAAAGCGTGGTGATAATCAAGGGAAGCAGTTTTGGGGTTGCAGTGGTTATCCGAAGTGTCGGATTGTTAGGGAAATTTTTTAATAAAGTTATGTGTTTAATCATAGATACATTATTATAGAAAGGTAGCCACTTAGAGGTTAATAATGTCCAAAAACACTAATTATATTGATGAAATAAATGATGGCGATTTGATTTTGAAATTAGCATTGAAGACTATCAAAGGCATAAACTTGCTATTGAAGGAATGTAAAAGTGATACTGTTAAAAAATTAATACAGTCTAATATAGACAGTACATCTGAGCTATGGGAAAGAACAACGTTAGTCGCAGATGAATTTAAAAGATTAAGATTAATAGATGCGGAAAAAGATAGGGAACTGGCAGTAAAATACTCTAAAAGTGAAGAAGAACTCGGTATTTTATCTAAAGAATACAAAATTACTAAAAAACCTTCAGTGCAGCTTAAAATGAATACTTTGCATACTAATATGAAAAGTATATATAAAAAAACTGAAAATGTTGGTGTATTTAGATCCGAAAAACTTGGTCTTTTTATCGAAATAAATTCAGAGGTAAAAAAAATATTTGAGAGGTTTCACTCTTCAGCATTAGAGTTGGTAGCCTTAAATCATATGGGGAAAATAGCTGCGGCTGAAATAGCTAAAGAACTTGATTTTTCTTTCATCCTTAAGGGAAAAGCAATTGTTGATAAATTAAAATATGAATCAAATAAAGTAATACTGTGCTTTATAGATGCTGATAGCGCTTTTATAAAATGGGAGCTATTTAATAGCGAAATAGTAGACATTAATAAGAAATTACAATTATTGCATAATGATTTACAGTGTCATCAGATTTAACTTTACCCCCTACCGCAATTGTTCCCTACGGCTAAAAAGCATACGTCCCTGTACACTTTTTAACACTCCGGTCACAAATGCTCAGTCCGTAGCCTATTAAAGTTCAGCTAAAAGCCATCCCTGGCCGTGGTGGTAAGCATCCATGCTAACCACCTCGTAAGCTCTGCATGCTTCAACCGCAAATCGTCCATTCCGGCTTAAAAGAAGAGCGTCCCGCCCTTCTTTTAAACACTCCACTCCCGAATTGCTCAGTTCAGTGGTTATTTGAAATTCATAGTGCTGCCATCCTTGGCAAAACGGTACAGGCATCCATGCCAGTACCGTCCGAAGTTATTTACGTTTTACTAAACTTGATATTATCTGAAGGTTTATTATCCTTTCGTATCCACAATCCCTTATACAAAAATCATGAATAAAGGTTGAGGATGCTTTACCGTATAAAAGACACATTGGATCGAGCACAGATGTCCTGTGCACCTCCAGCGCCAACGAAGATCGACAGTGCTAAAGCCCAACTAGCCATAAAATTAAACTTGAATTTCTTCATAATTACCTCCTTAGCTTGAAGTACTATAAGTGTGTTTCGATATATGTTGTTAGTGGGGTTTTCACCCAGCATTCGGACTGTTCTTTCTGTCGTATGAATATTTTGATATTCAAGGCTGATAGAACTATCGGTCTTCTCGCTCCAATGTACCCTTAATAACATTAGAGGGTCTAAGCATACAGCTTATATTTATTTATTAATAATCCCTATTTTAATATTAATTTTTAAAGAACAACTGATTTCTTCCAAAATAGTCTTCATGTTTTTAGTTGAAGAGTGTGTTGTTATATACCAATCTCCAGATTTCTTTTGAGTATGGTAATCAGTCGAAGGGAATTTACTCAATAGAAGGATGCCGGATAGTTTTTTACCTAACTTAGCAACTTGTTCAAGTCCCATACTTTCTATGGCTAAAGCAAAAGTTTCTGCCGCAGTTTTTTCTTGAATTTGCTTTCCTTCTATAGTCACACAAAGTTTTGTAGGTGGTTTCTTAGGTGAGTATGATTTTTTACGTGACCCTACTATACTTTTATGATTTCCAGATCTTTGAAGCCCTCTTTTCCAATGATTTGAAAAATTCATAACCTCTTTTATGAAGGCCTGAGTATTGATAGATTCATTAGATAACTTGGTAACTAAATTAAAATTGCCATCTAAACTTGCTTCAGCACAAGCAATTTTCAAATCATCGGAAAAATGATTAAGAGAATGGATGAGGTCATCAAATTTACAGGTAACTATTTCAGGCATGTTTGTTGGCATAACTCTACCCCCTTTTTATTCTTTTAGTACGATGACCAAGAGTAATTGTTTCATTTGAATTACTACTTGCTACTTTATAACAATCAAAATATTCTGATAGTTTAGCTATTATTTGTCGTCCACAATCTTTTTCAAGGTTTCTAATACTTGTTCGAGTAAAGAATCGACGTATACCTCCATGACCGTCGTATTCTTCTTCCCCGTATAGATCAAGCCATTGATCTATTAAAGGTGGAATGCCTCTTTGTTGACTGCGCATCGTTGCGTGATGAGTCATGTTCATTTTGAATCTCCTTATTTTAAATAAGAGGTGTGTTTTTAATGAGTTTTTTTAAATCCAGAGCAGATCTGGCCTCTTTATTATTTTTATCAATAAATTGGTCCATTTTTTCTAGGTTAAAATCATCAGCTGCTTTAATTAATTGAATTTCATCCATAGAAGTATTAAAACAAACAATTTCAGAATCCTTGATTGTGAAAGGATATGATTCTGGCCAGTTTTTCATTGAATCGGCTTCAAAAGCATGACTATATAAGTCTTGTATATTCTCTACTCCCTCTTCAGAATTAAATTTACTGATACAAGACCTTAATAACCAAAACGGTGAGTTATTAGTAAACTCACATACTGTATCTATAATATTTGGTCTAAAACAGTAGTACTCATCCTGACCTGTTTCTGAATAACCCGCGGATTCTATAAAAAACTGCCACAAATCATCTTCAAAGTCCTTGCTTTGATTAAATTCTGGAAAAAGAGTATTGATAGCATCTATTGAAATCGTTAAGAGGAGATAAATACGATTTAAAAAAGCATCTCTAGCTACATTTTTTTCATCACAAACCTTGTTAAGCAATTGGGCTGTTTCTGCCGATAAAAATAATGAAACTGGCTTTGTATTAAGCCCTTTTATTTTTTTTGAAATATGTTTTTTTACTTTATTTGTATTTGGTGTTTTTATTTCCTGGCATAGGAATTCACACTCTTTCTTTATCACTAGGTCTAAATATGCATCCCGTTTTATACAGGATTTTGCTAGTTTTATATTTAACAACTCAGCTAAGGGTGAATAAATATTTACTGAAACCTTTGATTTTGACTCATTTTTCATAATGTTTAACTTCTTAATTAATTCGATGATTAAAACTATACTCCAAAATAAATTAATGTCAAAAAATATGAAAAAAACATACAAAGAATATTCTTTGTAAATAAGAAATGATTCTATCATCCATGCCAGTACCGACCGTAATTTTTCCTGGTTACCCAAAATACCGGCCAGAGTATCTACTGCTATTTACTAATTATTATTACTAAGAGGAGGTTTTTCTGGGGATAAGCTTTTGAACAGGAGGCTAGCCAAGACTTAGTGGCTGTTTATCATGCTTGCTATAAATTGTTATTACAATGTGGATAGTTTCCAGGAATAAATGGGTTAAACACAGTTCTTCACAGTTTCTGAGCATAACCTTGTGGATAACTCGTTATAACTAAGGTATCTAGTTGATTTTATAGTTAAATTTTACATTGTATAGTTTTTATACAATTCCATATATATGTGTAAAGATAAAAACCATTTCTACCTTATTGGTGCTATCGAATTAACATATAAACGTACTGCAGAACTAATTCAGAATTTTGTTGAACGTAATACCATTAACATTCTAAGTTTTTCAGGGCCGAGAGCCACTAGCTTATGACTACGCACTTCAAGCGATTATCTGCTATCTTAAAAATATTTACTAGTATGGTATGATACCATTTCATACCATATCGTATTATACCTATAAGACCATGCACGTACTCACAGACAAAGAGCTTTATGTAGCCATCGAATACGCCAGAAATATCGATGAAGAAAATGGCCGTAAAGTTATGGAAACTTTCCAGGCTGAACAACCTGCATTAGCTCAAACCATTTTCAACATATTCCCTTCTCTTATTGGTCAACAGAACCAGGAAATGGCCAACATGTTTATGGAATTAAGCTTCGATACTCTTTGTGTATATCAGCATGCTTTTGGTCATGCCCCGACTCAAACTGAAGAATGGTTGGAACGTCAAACCGCCCTACTCGATACTGAACTTCAGGCATTAATTCCAGACAATCCAATGAATCCAAAAATAAGAGAAAAACTACAAACTCGTTTCTCTGAACGTGCCTTTAATGAAGTTACTCAAATGAGATTAATTGAGGTAATGAATGATTCTATTGATGATTATGCTTCTGAAAGTACCAGTCGCGTGCCTTTTATAAAATTCACTCAAACCATGATATTTACCGTGATTCGCTTGTTCAGTAACCTTTATAGTCAACCATAAAATAAGTAATATGAAATGGTATGATATGATTCCATACCATACTGTATGAAATAGGATGAAATGATATGATTATTTTAATTGGTGGTGAAAAAGGAGGTACTGGTAAAACAACCATTGCAACCAATTTAGCCGCTATGAGAGCACTTGCAGACCGTGATGTATTGTTAATTGATACAGATCCTCAAGGTAGTGCAAACTATTGGGCTCAGAGCAGGGATGATGAAAACGTAACGCCTCGTGTAGCCTGTATTCAAAAATTTGGTAAAGGCTTACCTAAAGAAGTGCAAGATTTGGCTCATCGCTACCAAGATATTATTATTGATGCTGGTGGTCGTGATTCTGTTGAATTGAGATCATCATTAGTTGTTGTCGAAAAAGCATTTATTCCGATTCAGCCTTCCCAGTTTGATATTTGGACTTTGAACCAGATGGATGAATTGGTTGAAACTGCGAAAGCATTTAATCCTGACGTTGAAGCGAACGTAATTATCAGCAGAGCATCAACCAACCCATCAGTACATGAATCAGATGAAACAGGAAAATTATTAGATGATTTTTCAAACTTGGGTTTAGCTAATGTAGCTATAAGAGATCGTATTGCTTACCGTAAAGCTGCAAAAGATGGTTTAGCGGTGATTGAGTTAAAACCTAAAGATCCCAAAGCTATTAAAGAAATGGAAGCTCTGTATAAAGAGGTATTTGGTAATGAGTGAATTGAAGAGTAGACCGCCAACTAAAAAGACAGCTGACCTAGATGCATTTCTATCTGGTGCAGAAGAAAAAACTGCACCTAAAAAGACAGCGCCAAAACGTAAGGCGACTTATCCCTGGGAAGGTTCTGGTGTAAGAGAAGATGTTAAGAAACCATACAACTTGAGACTGCCTGAACCCTATTTACTGAAGCTAAAATTTATTGCTGAAAACACACCAGATAGCATGCAAAAGTTCTGTATGGACGTGCTTGAGAAAGAGATTGATAAGACGATTAAGGAACTGACAAAGTAATATAGTATGAAATGGTATCATACCATACCATACTATATTAATTGGTATGATACTGGACTTTCCTCTATCTCTTGCTATTCTTAATATTCACAGTAACTTATTCTAAGGTGCGCCATGCTATTAAGATACATTCTCGTTTTATGTTGTATAAGCTTGCCAGTTTCAGCCATTGAGGATGGCAAAGTTGAAATCGACGAAGAATCTAAAAATTTTTGTCTGGATAAGCAGTCTGCAATAGACAATGAAGACCTTGCTCGTAAAAGCCCATATGATGATTCATTGATAAAAATTGTAGCGTTAAGGGCAGGGCTATGTGAATTGATTGATAAGGATATTATTGATCTTGATTTTGCTATTGATATATTTAATATAGAACATAACAAATTATTTCTGAAGCGCCTTCAAGAAGAACAAACATCTAATCCGAAAATAGGCGCATGAGTTCATGCCCATGAATAAACATCAAGTGATATGAACCGTGATAAATAACTGACTATTTTTGTTAGATACAACCTGCGTGTTTAATAAAAATAAAAACAATCTTTAGATTCATCGTATTAATATGTAGCGCACCCTCAAACCAGTAAGCTTGTTCAAGTAATAATGTACATTTAGCAGCTTCGATAAAGTCAGTAAGGGTACGCAGTTTATTTAACCGTTCATACGGCTATCGCCAAATCACTATTAGCCATCCTTGGCTGTTCGGTACAGGCATCCATGCCAGTACCGCCCAAAGTCTTTACTGCTTAACTAAGTCTGGTAGTAGCCGAAACTTTGCTATCCCTGCGCTTCCTGCTTATTTCCGGCTTCCTTGCCGGAAAAACGGGCATCCTTGCCCTAATAGGTCTTGTGGCTACGCAATTATGTAAAACTCTCTTCCGTTTCACTACAGCTCGAACATCGGTGGAAAAAATAAAATAAAAAACGCAAAATGATAAACCAAAAATGAACTCAATCAAGGTAGTAGCGATAAGTGCTTAGTGCCCTGCAAAAAGAACGCTTGCAGGACAATAATCACTAATCACTCTCCACCTTGACCAAGCACATTTTGAGTTTCGATTTAGGTGGCGTTTTTTTCTTTTTAAATTTTTTCTTTTTTTGGGAATTAAATTTAAAGGCAAAAGCCCGATATGGCTCTGGTCTTTATCTTCAATATTCCATTTATAGGGGGCTTTATGTCTGGTTTTGTTTCTGTTTGTAGTGATTCGCGTGGTGCGGGTATTGTTGCTCGTTCTATTCCTGGTGGTTGGATATGGGCTAGGCGTTCTTTACCTGGTGGGGCAGGGTGGTCACCTGCTCCAGCCTGTTTGTTTGTGCCGTTCGCCTCCTTTACTTTGGCTTCTATTTTTGCCCGTTCTGTTTCTGTTCTCGGTTGGCGTGTTTGGGTTCGCCCTGGTTTTGTTGGTTCCCCTGTTTGGTCAGCCTGTGGTTTTTCTGTTCCTTTATTTGTGGTTAAAATTGCTTTGCCTGCTGGGGTTTCTTGCAGTTCTGCCCGTTCTTTGCTTCCTGCAGTCCCTGCCTTTTCTTCTTTGGCGGTGCTGGGTGTTTAATCTGCATGGTGTCGTGGCTGTAGCTGGTTCGCGGGCAATGCCCGCGAATGGATCAACTTTAATTATTCAAATAAGCTCAGAACTTGCCGCCCGTGGCTCCTCTTTTGTCGTTGGTTGCTGTTCTGGTGCTGATTCGGCTTTATTGTCTGCTGTTCCTGGATCAATACCGCCTTCTATGGTCCGTTGTTTGTCTGCTTTTAATTCCAAGGGTGAAGGTGCTGCGCCTTCTTCGGCAGTTGATCAGGTTTTTGAGTTTTCCCGTTCTGGTGGTTCAGTTGAATGGTTAGCGGGTGGGGTGCTTTCTATATATCCTTGGGTTCGCCTGGCTAATAGGACTAAACAGGTTATTAATTCAGCCAATGCAGGGCTATTAGTTTTTTTTAGCTCTCCTCGTTCAAGGGGATCTATTTTAGCTTGCCGTTGTGCCATTTCTCGAAATCTTCCAGTAATAGCCTTTCCTATTGGTTTTTCTAGTTCAGAGCTACCAGTTTTAGGGCGTGGATATTGGGCTAAAAATACAGATTATAAAGGCTATTTATGGATTAAAAAACAACAGGATATATTTATATAAACAGTTGTTTTTATTGGTAATTTATACTAAAATATGAATATATTCATATTATTTTATATGTAAATATAGTGCTTCTTTTTTGGTTGGCTCGGGCACTTAAAAATGGAGAAACCAAAAACAACTTATTAGGTTAGTTGAATTACAAAACTGATCATTCTGTAATTAAAAACCGTTCTTAAATATGAATATATTCATATTTTTCTTTTAGATTAACCTCTTTGGAGGCTCTATGTTAAAAAAAATAGTTAATAAACAGCGTCGTGCGGCAAGCGTAGTTAAAACCGCATTACTTAGTGCAGGTATTAGCGGTCGCTCTGTATGTGTTCAATCAGATAGTTGGTTGGATACCCATGGTCGTCGGGAGAATTATGCCGTATTTATCTCTGCTCCAGCAGATACAGATATTGAACCATATTATGAATCAGGGGAAAAACTTGTGGAGGTAGTACGAAAAATGATTGATTCAATCAAGGGTAAAAACAGTGCTAAATCAGATGATCAATCCAAAATAGCACCCTTTTAAATATACTTTTGTGTGGCTAGGGTAGCCGCCCTGGTCCGCACGTTTCCATTGTTGCACATTGGAGTAATTAGATTATGACAACTCAAGAAACAAATCAAGTTAAACCGCTTTTTGAACTTGGTCGAACATTAACAACACCTGGGGCATTAGTAGTAATGCAGGGTATGGATATTTCACCTATTACATTATTAAGCCGCCATCAATGCGGTGACTGGGGGAATATGGATCAAGAGGATAAAGACGCTAATAATGCAGCTTTAAAGACTAAAGATCGTATTTTTTCAGCTTACCAATTCGACACTGTTTTACTTTGGATAATTACCGAAGCAGATCGGTCATCAACAACCATTCTTCTACCTGAAGAATATTAAAAAACAGGTGGAATAAGTAGCCGCTTATTCCACCTTTAATTTAATTTGCACATTAGGAGGTTGCTATGAATTCAGCAACTCAAAAAATAAACGGGGTAAAACCTGAGCAAGAATTGGCCGTTATATCCGCCAATCCTTTAGACCTTCCAGCAGAAACCTTTCAGGCTGGATTAGATCGACGAAAACAAAACAGATCATCATTAATGGTTTGGGTTCGTGAAGCATTAATTGAGGGTTCAGACTTTGGAAAAATTCATGTTGTAAGTAGGAACAAATGCCAGGCGGGTAAACATTGCCAAAACCCAAACCATTTTAGTAAGCCCAGTTTATTTAAACCTGGTGCTGAAAAAATATGTGGAATGCTTGGGGTTACAGTTCGTTACCCAACTTTAGCCGACTATGAACAAACCGCTTTATCTGGTACCCAATTAACTCAAATCATTATTAGATGTGAAATTGTAGACGCATCAAACCGAGTTATTGCCGATGGGGTAGGGGCTAGGCTACTAAAACAAGATAACGGTGATATTAATAAATCGTTAAAAATGGCTGAGAAATCAGCCCATATTGATGCCACATTACGCATGGCCGGACTATCTGAAATATTCACCCAAGATATTGAAGATATGATTCAACAAAGAGAAGCTGTTAGCG
>Ga0209494_1001551_pt1 | contig 10110 bp, 9 predicted proteins | sample EN1Hudseemescosm_FD_184628 | JGI IMG/M metagenome (GOLD analysis project Ga0209494, IMG submission 184628) | Methane-oxidizing microbial communities from mesocosms in the Hudson Canyon - EN1B Hudson Canyon (SPAdes) (version 2) | ecosystem: Environmental > Aquatic > Marine > Cold seeps | place... | reverse complement strand
ATATGCAGGAAGGGGATGCGCTGTCATTTGATGTTGTAACTCTTTTTAAAACGGTATTGGAATCTGATAATTTTCTCTTTTGCCCAAGTGCTATGATCAGAACGAATGTATGTATTGATGAAATAAAAATATGGAAAGGGGAGGAGTTTAAATCTTCTGCAGATCTGGATGTTTGGCTGCGCCTAGCAGCGTATAATCATATTGCCCTGATTAATGAACCGCTTTTGTTTTATAGAGTGAGTGAAAATCAGTGGACAGCTGAGTATAGAAAAAAACGTAAGGTAAGAGCTGACATCTTCTTGGTACTAGAACACTGGTTGAAGGAAAAAAAAATCAAACAATCCATGACTAAGATTGACATGGTTAATTATCGAAAACTCCATCGTTATGATGCACTTGGTTGCATGCTGAATGCAATGCGAGATAATGAAATTACGCTGGCAAAAGACATTTTAACAAATGAAGGATCTTTTTCCGTAGCGAGTGAATTGATGCAAGTAAGAACAGCCAGAGACGTGAAATTCTTCATGCTTTCAAGTGGGTTGAAATTATTATTATTATTATTATTATTACCGATGACAGGGTGGGTGCTGAGGCCAGTTTTTCTAAAGTATCTTGGAAAAGTGAGACTGTAAAATGCGTAGAATATTTATTGACCCGCCATCAAAAGCGTTTTATGAAAATCGTTTTTTTACTGATTCCGAGCTGAATCGCGATGATTGTTTACGTCCTTATATAGATTTAAAAGAAAAGCTTTCTGAACAAGGAATAGAATTAAATACTTTTGATCTATGGGATAGAAAGAGTGGTCCAATTGAATATTACTCATTTGGCATGCTTGATAATTTGGATACAGCAGCAGCACATCCCGATATTATTATGAAAGGTTTTTATGTTTTTGAACCGCCGATTGTCGACCCATCGATATACAATAGCCTCCCAAGATTAACATCAATGTTTGAACACGTTTATGTCCATAATACACATGGTGATGGTTATTCACTTGATGGCGTTAATCAATCCAAGCTGAAAAAGCTATTTTGGCCCCAACCTTTTAATCATGTTTTACATCCTTTTTGGGACAATATAGATAGAGAAAAAAAGATAGTAGTTATTAATGGGAATCATAAGCCAGCTTCACGAAATAATGAGCTCTATAGCAAGCGAATAGAAGCTATGGTGCATCTCGCGAAGCAAGGGGCCGTTGATTTGTATGGTCGAGGTTGGGATAGGTGGTTCTCGCGCTCTTCAATGTGGATGCCCTACTGGAAAAATAGGACAAAATTATTATCAATTTATAAAGGGCCTTGCGAATCAAAGTTTGAGGTGTTGAGCCGATATGAATTCAGTCTTTGTTTTGAGAACATGACCATGGACGGTTATATGACAGAAAAGCTTTTTGATTGTCTGTATTCTGGTTGTATTCCCATTTATTATGGCGCACCAGATGTAACTAATTATATAGACCCTTCAATATACATTGACTTCACTGCATTTAATAATGAGGATGAGTTGTTTACGCATGTAATGTCGCTACCCCAAACCTCAATCGATGAAATGAAGAGGAATGGACGACAATTTATTCAAGGAATGGAAATGAAGTTGTTTTATGATTCATTGAGCTCATCTTTCGATGACGGGGAGTAGTGTTTTGGCTGTAAATATTGGAAATGGAATAGCCCGTAGGTTATTTATATATATATTTTTTTTTATGTGGGCCGTAGCCTTTGTTCTAGGTCTTGTAAATTATTCTGGAGCATCGATTAATTACATCGTGTTCTCACTAGTGTTTCTAGCGTTACTAATCAGCGGAATTAAACAAATATTAAGTTATGGATATATGTATGTCACGATATTTTTATGGCTTGGATTTTGGCTAAAGATGACGGTGCATTTTATCTTTAAGTATCCATTTGTAGAGGCCGTCGGAATATTTCATGGCACTCCAGCGGAGTGGGATGGCGTACTTTTTATTGCATCAATAGCTGCATTGGGGGTTTTGCTAGCCAATTATCTTTTGAGGCATCTTAAAATTCAAGTGAATATGAGAGGCCGAGTGACTGAAAGCATAGTCCCTGGATGGTATTCTAAAAACAGGCATGTTTTTAAAGTGATTTTGTTAATACCTCTAATAGCCATACCAGCACTAAATATAGCGTTAGGTATTCATCAAATTGGGGTTGTGCCAGAGCATATATTGCTGTGGCCATTGAATGCGGTAATCTCATGGTTAATAACCATAGGTTTGGCTATGGGGGTTGCTACTGTAGTCTGGTGGGAAATATGCTTAGGGAAGGGAGTTAAAGCTAGCTTAATGCTAATTATAATAGAAGCCTTTTCATCAAGCGTATCAGTGATGAGCAGAGGCCTTTATTTGTTTCATGCTATTCCTCAGGTAGTTGCTCTGAGTTTATTAGGAAGAGAGCATTTGAAAATTCACTGGAAGCAGATGGTAATATGGAGCGGAATAGTCGTTATTTTATTTGTAAGTTCAATTTCTTTAACGAGTAATTTGCGCGAACAATTATTTGCGGAAGCGCCTGAACATATTGCTGCAGAATCAGCCTTACTTAAGAACCTAAAAGCTTATGAGTATGAGTTATTGTTTTTGCGTCAGCAAGTCTTTAAAAATGCAATTATAAAAGAAAGAATTATTGAATTAGAGGAATATGTCGAGCTGACAAGTGAGGGAGTAAAAGTGAGTGAGATGGAGAAAAAAAAGGGCAGGATAGGCAGGGATAGGAAGCGGGTCAATTTTGAGGCGATTTTGCTTGAGCAGCAAGGGCTTAATCAGACTTTCATCAAAATTAGTAAGCTGGCGATCGACCGATGGGTTGGAGCGGAAGGCTTAATGGCCGTTTATTCATACCCAAATAAAGGTGCGAGTACACTGTTGGCAGCAACCTTTGAAAGAAGGGAGATAGGCAAGATAGATATGTTTCAGAATGTTAGTCGCTCTCAATATCGATATTCTGATGTAAATAGTCATCAATTTTCAACGTTACCCGGTATGGTTGCATTTCTGTTTTACAGTGGTTCTAGTTTGCTGGTTTTTTTGGGGATGGCAATAGTAATAATTTTGCTAGTTAGTATTGAAGTAATACTCATGAAAGTATCGAAGAATCCGATTCTCTGTTCTTTACTTGGATTGTCTTTTGCTAATATTGTGGCGCAATTTGGTGTGGCTCCAAGACAAATGATTCCTTATGTCCTTATGATCGTTGCGGGTGTTATTGTGATCGCGATCACTCAAATGAAAGTTCCTAAATTAGTTAGATTAGATATAGGTAAATGATGGGAAAGCTATATATACATGCACCTAATGTTCATGGTGGTGGTGGTTTGACCCTTTTGAATGCGCTTATTGAATTTCTTCCTAAGCGGACATGCCTGATTATTGATGAACGATTACCCGTAACTGACACTTCTTTATCAGATTTTGAGGTGTATCGGATTAAACCGACAATTGTACATAGATTCTCAGCTGAAAAACTTTTGAAACGCCTAGTATTGAATGACGACAATGTACTTTGCTTTGGGAATTTACCTCCATTGTTTAGTTTGCAAGGTAAAGTGACGCTGTTTATTCAGAATAGATACCTTATCGAACCTGAATTAATAGGTTCTATTTCTTTTAAACTTCGTTTAAGACTTACTGTCGAGAGATTTTGGTTGAGGCACTTTGAACACAATGTAAATCAAGTGCTGGTACAAACACTATCGATGAAAGTATTGTCTTGTGATTATGTGTCACCACCTATTAAAATAGCGCCATTTGCGACTAATATTAATCTTCGACTCTACCAAGAACAAACTGAGGTATTGATAAATAAATATGATTTTATTTATGTGGCCTCTGGTGAAGCACATAAGAATCATCTCAATCTTCTCATTGCATGGGAAACCCTTGCTGAACGTGGGGAATACCCAAGCCTATGTTTGACTGTTAGTTCAGAATTATTCCCTGAATTGTCGAAGATTATCGAGAGTAAAAAGAAGCAATATAATTTGAAAATTGATAATGTCGGTGTGGTTAATACTGAAGATGTAATATCTTTATATAAAAAATCTACAGCATTAATTTATCCGTCGATATTAGAGTCATTTGGTTTACCATTGATTGAAGCGAGGCAAGCGGGATTGAAGATTATTGCTTCAGAATTAGACTATGTTCGTGATGTATTAGATCCTGATGAGAGCTTTGACCCACGATCATCAATTTCTATTACTAGAGCTGTACGACGATTTTTGGTTCTGGATAGTGATGTATTGCCACTGGTAACAGCAAAAGAGTTCATAGGATTAGTATTGTCAGAGTAAGCAGGTTTTAATAACAATTCGTTATCAAAAGTAGATAAAGTTATAAATAACCTTTAATGGTTGGAATAGAGGAAAAATGAGTGTTCAAAAATAAAATATTATTGATTACTGGAGGAACAGGCTCATTTGGTAATGCTGTTCTTTTGCGTTTTTTGGATACGGAAATTAAAGAAATCCGAATTTTTTCACGAGATGAAAAAAAGCAAGATGATATGCGCAAGCAGTATAACAATCCAAAACTTAAGTTTTATATTGGTGATGTGCGTGATGTTAACTCTATTATTGATGCGATGCGTGGTGTCGATTATGTATTTCATGCTGCAGCATTAAAGCAAGTTCCTTCTTGTGAGTTTTATCCCATGCAGGCTGTGCAGACCAATGTTATTGGTACTGAAAATGTACTGAATTGTGCGATTAATGCGAACGTTAAAAAAGTCATTGTTTTAAGCACCGATAAAGCTGTTTATCCTATTAATGCGATGGGAGTATCTAAAGCAATGATGGAAAAGGTTGCGGTAGCAAAATCACGTAACCTTACTGAAAATGACACGATGATTGCGATTACACGGTATGGAAATGTTATGGCTTCGCGTGGTTCGGTAATACCACTATTTATTGAACAGATTAAAAGTGGCAAAGAGATTACAATTACCGATCCTGCTATGACCCGTTTTATGATGACACTTGATCAAGCTGTGGAATTGGTTGTTTTTGCATTTGAACATGGGAATGGTGGTGATATATTTGTTCAGAAAGCGCCTGCGGCAACCATAGGGCTTCTGGCAAAAACACTAACCAATCTTTTAGGTCATCCAGAGCATGAAATAAAAGTCATTGGTACACGCCATGGTGAAAAATTGTATGAAGCACTATTAACGAGAGAGGAGATGGTGTCAGCTGAAGACATGGATGGTTACTATCGAATCCCTGCAGATACAAGAGACCTTAACTACTCAAAGTACTTTGAAGAAGGTGAGGAAGTGGTCACGCAAGCGCACGAATACCATTCACATAATACACAGCAACTTACACAGGAAGAATTACATACGGTACTGTTAGAATTACGTGAAATACAAGATGATTTGAAAGAGTTTAAATGTAAAAAAGGAAATGCAAGTGATTAAAGTTATGACCATTGTGGGAACTCGTCCTGAGATTATTAAGCTAAGTGAAGTGATGAAAGAGCTTGATAGGCACACTGAACATGTGCTTGTTCATACAGGACAAAATTACGATTATGAGCTGAATGAAATATTTTTTGAACAATTAGGAGTTCGACGTCCTGATTTTTTTCTTGAAGCTATAAAAGGCAGTGTGTCAGAAACAATAGGCGATATAATTGCGAAGGCTGATAATGTCATTGCGGAACAAAAGCCAGATGCCATACTTGTCTATGGTGATACGAACAGTTGCTTGTCGGTAATTCCAGCCAAAAAAAGAAAGGTACCTATTTTCCATATGGAAGCGGGGAATCGCAGTTTTGACCAAAGAGTACCAGAAGAAATAAATCGTAAAATTGTTGATCATTTAAGCGATATTAATATGCCACTTTCTGAACAAGCTAGAGACTACCTGATTAGTGAAGGGATTCGCCCAGAAACCATCATCAAAACAGGCTCGTCAATGCTAGAAGTATTGAATGCGAATATGGATAAAATTCAAGCATCAGATATCCTTGAAAAGGAAGGCCTGGAAAAGAATAAATATATGCTGATGAGTATTCATAGAGAAGAAAATGTGGATTCCGAGCAAAACTTTACAGACTTGCTTGAGTCTATCGATGAGATGACAAAGGTATACCAAATGCCTATTATCATTTCTACACACCCAAGAACACGCAATAAGCTTGAGTCGATAGGTTATGAGCATACGAATAAATTGATTCGTTTCTCTAAACCTTACGGGTTTCATGAATATAATAAATTACAAATGGATGCTTTTTGTGTGATCTCAGATAGCGGTACGATTGCAGAAGAGGGGTCAATTTTGAATCTTCCAGCAGTGACTATTCGCCAAGCGCATGAACGCCCTGAAGGCATGGATGAGGGTACACTTATTATGTCTGGGTTAAATAAAGATCGTGTGATTGATGCAATTGAGGTAGTAACAAAGCAGCATAATCATGAAAATAGGCCGATGAAAATTGTTGCAGATTATGATGTTGATAATGTATCTAAGAAGGTATTAAGAATTATTCTTTCTTATACTGATTATATTAACCGTACTGTTTGGCATAAATCACCATAATGAAAAAAATTCTAATTTTAGGTGCTACTGGATTGATCGGTCATCAAGTCTTTATGTGTTTAAAAGCGAACAAAGACTACGAAGTGTTTAATTTTGCCCATCAAAGAAAAATTGCGGAGGATACAGTTTTGCTGGATGCTAGAAATGAGCACCGGCTGGAACAGGCGATTCTTGAAATTAAGCCTGATGTTATTGTAAATTGCATGGGCATTTTGATTGCCGAAGCAAACAGGGATCCAGAGAATGCGATTTTTCTTAATGCATATATGCCTCAGCGCCTAAAGAGTATTGCTAACGTACTGGATGCTAAGCTTGTGCATATTTCAACAGACTGTGTATTTTCTGGAAAAAAAGGTACTTACAGTGAAACTGACATCAAAGATGCAGATGATACCTATGGCAGAGCTAAGGCTTTGGGTGAAGTGATTGAATCACCGCATGTTACGCTAAGAACATCGGTTGTTGGCCCTGAAATCAAAGATGGAGAAGAGCTTTTTCATTGGTTTATGAGCCAAGAAGGAAAAATCAAAGGTTTTACCAAATCTTTTTGGTCGGGTGTTACAACTTTAGAGTTGGCAAAAGCAGTGGGCTGGGTAATCGAAAATGATATTCAGGGTTTGTATCATGTTACAAATGGTCAACCAATAAATAAGTTTGATCTTTTGATGCTATTTAAGAAATACACAAAGAAAAACATAGAGATTGAAGGGATTGAGGGGCGAGTCACAAACAAAAGTTTTGTTGATACGCGCCAAGAGATGAATTATACAGTTCCTGATTATGATGAGATGGTGAGAGATATGGTGTTTGCAATCCAAAATAATAAGAATTTGTATGAGCAATATACTATAGATTTATAAGTGACTTACGGTCGCCTTTATTCCTCACAGTTACGAAATAAATATTGGGTTAATAGACAATGCGAATTTTAATTGTTAGTCAGTACTTCTGGCCAGAAAATTTTCGCATTAGTGACCTTGCTCTTGCATTGAAAGAGCGTGGACATGATGTGACTGTTTTAACCGGCATGCCAAACTATCCTGATGGAAAACTCTATGATGGGTATTCATGGTGGAAAAAACGTCGTGAAACTATGCAAGGTATTTCCTTAGTTCGTGTCCCTCTTTTTATGCGACGAGAAAGCCGTTCGTGGCAATTGGTGCTGAATTATTTTTCATTTGTATTTTCAGCATGTTTACTTGCTCCGTGGCTGTTACGTAAGAAGTCATTTGATATTGTTTTTACTTATGAGGTTTCGCCTGTAACGGTTGGGATTCCAGCAATATTTTTAAGTCGATTAAAGAGTGCCCCAATGCTCTTCTGGGTGCAGGATTTGTGGCCAGAAACACTTTTTGCCACTGGTGCCATCAAGTCACCAAAAATATTATCAGCTGTAGGGCTCATGGTAAAAAAGATTTATCATGGTTGTGATCGTATTCTTGTTCAATCAAAAGGGTTTGTTGAACCTGCTGTAGCTGTAGGGGCTGAAAGGGCTAAAATTAAATATTTTCCAAATTGGGCCGAATCACTTTATCAGCCCAAAGAGTTAGCGCCATCAGCTAAAGAGCGTTTTGAGGTGCCTAGCACAGGTTTTGTAGTGATGTTTGCGGGTAACCTAGGTGTAGCACAGTCACTAGATACTATTATGACTGCAGCTGAGCTATTGAAAGAGGAAGATATCCATTGGGTATTTTTGGGCGATGGTCGCCGAAGGGCTAGGTTGCAGGATGAAATTAAAGATAAGAAATTGAATAAGATTTATCTTTTAGGTAGTCGCCCCATGGAAACGATGCCAGCATATTTTTCACTTGCTGATGCTATGCTTGTAACATTGAAAGATGACCCTGTGATGGCGACAACTATTCCAGGGAAAGTGCAATCATATTTAGCGTGTGGCAAACCTATTATTGGGGCTTTAAATGGTTCTGGAGCAAAGGTTATTACTGATAGTAAATCAGGTTGCAGCGTTGGTTCAGGCGATGCAACTGGTCTTGCTGCAGCAGTGTTGAAAATGAGTAAGTTAAGTGAGGATGAACGGCAAGTGATGGGGGAATCTGCTCTTAGGTATTATAAAGAGAACTTTGATAGAGACATGTTGATAAGTCAGTTGGAAAAATGGATGCAAGATATGAGTGGGTGTGCTTGATGATAACTAGGCCCGTTATATAATGAGGGTTTTGCTTACAGGTGCAACTGGTTTTGTTGGTGAGGCCGTGGCAAAACAGCTACTTAAGGGTTGTGATTTTGATGTTGTCGCGCTAGTGCGAACACTAGTCAATCAACTTCCTCTAACTGTAAAACAAGTTGTTGCTGACTTGCAGGCAGATAATGACTTGCTTGATTCTCTAGATGGTATTGATGTTATTGTGCATGCCGCAGCACGAGCACATGTGATGAATGATACTGCAGTTGATCCTTTAGCTGAGTTTCGAAAAGTGAATACAGCCGGTACTTTAAATTTAGCAAGACAAGCTGCTGATGCTGGCGTTAAGCGTTTTGTCTTTATTAGTTCTATTAAAGTTAATGGTGAGGCGACTACACTTGAGTATCCATTTACGCCGGATGATGATTATATTCCCATCGACCCGTATGGCGTATCAAAGTATGAAGCAGAACAAGGCTTGTTAGCCATTGCGAAAGAAACGGGAATGGAAGTAGTCATTATTCGCCCACCTTTGGTCTATGGCTCAGGCGTAAAAGCCAATTTTGCCTCCATGATGAAATGGATGAATAAAAGCATACCGCTACCCTTTGGTGCTATCCATAATAAACGCTCTCTAGTGGCGTTAGGTAATCTAGTCAGTTTTATTATTCATTGTGCGGATTATAAAAAAACACCACAAGCGGCGAACCAAGTATTTTTGATTTCAGATGGTGAAGATGTATCAACCACTGAGCTTTTACAGAAAGTTGCCAAAGCTTTTGGCAAAAAAGCTTTGTTATTGCCTGTTCCGGTTAGCCTAATGACATTTGTTGCTAGGTTGCTTGGTAAAGGCGATGTGGCGAATCGTTTATTTGGTTCATTACAGGTAGATAGCTCTAAAGCAAGAGAGTTACTTGGGTGGAAGCCGATTATTACTATGGATGAGCAATTGAAGAAGGCAGCGGATGCGTATTTAGCAAAAAAGAAGAATTGATTATCCTTAGCAGGGTGTTTATACCGGTGTTTAAACCTTTATTGCCGATTGGAAGTAATATGACAGAAGTAACATTAGATATAAAAAAATGGGGTAACAGTTTGGGTGTGCGGTTGCCAGCAGTCATCGCTCGTGAGGCTCATTTGCACACGGATCAACGAGTACGAATTTCCATTGTTGACAAGCAAATTATCATTACCCCTGTTGTAAGTGAGCAATTGACACTAGAGCAACGCTTAGCTAGTTTTGATCCTATGATTCATAGTGGTGAAGTGATGTCTGTATCAGAACACTTAGGTGCTGAGAAGTGGTAAGAAAAACTGCTCAATGGTTACCAGATCGCCAAGATATTATTTGGATTGACTGTAGTCCCCAATCAGGGCAAGAAATGCGGGATGTTCACCCT
>Ga0209494_1001550_pt1 | contig 10113 bp, 10 predicted proteins | sample EN1Hudseemescosm_FD_184628 | JGI IMG/M metagenome (GOLD analysis project Ga0209494, IMG submission 184628) | Methane-oxidizing microbial communities from mesocosms in the Hudson Canyon - EN1B Hudson Canyon (SPAdes) (version 2) | ecosystem: Environmental > Aquatic > Marine > Cold seeps | place... | reverse complement strand
CTTACGAGAACCTTCACTATTCAGGATGTAATTCTCCGTCAGCTTTGAGCCGTACGGATTCTTCGCACTCCAATCGGACAAACACTCACCAGCACCCCGCCGAGCCGAAGTTCATTTATCAAAGAATGGGGAGTTAGTTCGCCCGCGTAGCGGGCGTGATTACCCGAACGACTCAAGTCATGTTCGCATCATGCGCAGGTCGTGCCGCGTGTGCAGTTCCTCGGGACGGGCAATGCCTTCTCACCTAATGGTAGGCTGCATGCGCTGGTTCTAATCGATGAAAACATCCTCGTCGACGCGCCGCCGTCTGTGCTTCCACAACTGCGGCGTGTCGGAGCCTCTCCAGGACAAATCGAGCACCTCCTTTTCACTCATTGGCACGCTGACCATATGTTCGGATTTCCGTTTCTAATTCTTGAGCGGCACTACATTTCGAAGCAAGATACGCCGCTCGTAGTTCACCTGCGAGCGGGCGGTAGAGAATTGCTTTCACAACTCAGTGAGGTTGGATTCCCAGGGAGCCTAGGGGAAGTATTGGAGAATGATATCGTCTGGAATGAAGCAGATTCTGGAACGATTGGAGATTCTGGTTGGAGCTTCGAGAGATTCCCAGTTGTCCACACACCGGAGACTGACCCCCACGGCTACTTCTTGAGCCATGAGAGTGGATTCACCCTGCTTCATTGTGGCGACTCCGGACCATGTGAAGGTATCGAATCGCGGGCTGATCGAGCTGATGTGATTCTTGTCGAAATGGGTGTTCCAGATTTCGTCGACAGCCCGAACCATCACAATCCCAGACAGGTGCAGACCCTCGCCGAACGTCATCCTGAAGCAACAGTATTAGTGACTCATAATTACGCCGATGGCGAAGGCAGAAGCGGGGGATTCCCGATGCCTGAAATGACTGGAAACGTGGTGCAACTTGAGGACGGAGATGAACTCTCAATCAACGAGAATGGCGAGTTTTACTTGTTAAAAATTGAGTGAAATTATTTTCTTCTATAAATAAGAACTGCCATTCTCAAACCGCTTTCAAGACATATTCTAGCAGTGCTTCCGCTCAATTTGATACTTTTTTTCAGATAGGAATACAGACCTCTCCGATACGATCAGGTTCATCTGCTAAAATTCCGATGAGAAAATGAAACCAAAGTGATAAGAATTTTAGGAAAACGTCGTGCTGAACTGTTAATTCCTCCGGATTCCGGCCGGAGAAAGCAGCAATCATAATGGATGACTGAGGATTAAGAATTACTCGCTACCTCAACAACAGTCCGGGAACTTTCATTACCTCTAACGCCTTCGTGAGGAATCCGCGTTCGCCGCCGATGACTTGGAACCTCTGGGAGGTAGCGAATATGGAATGGACAGCGGTTGTGTGATAAAAAATGGACGGCAATATTTTCGAGAAGATTTTGGGACAAGATTCCCTCTTCCTCGATAGAAAAGCCTTCGACCACGCTTTCGAACCTACCACACTCCCGCACCGCGATAGAGAAGTTGAGGCGTTAGTTCGAAATCTCGTCGACGCTCTCAACGGACACATTCCCTCAAACATGCTACTCTACGGTGTCCCGGGAAGTGGCAAGACTGTGGTAACCAGATTCGTTCTCGGCCAATTGCGCGAGAAGGGGACTGAACTTGGGAAGTCCGTGCGCACGTACGAAATCAATTGTCGACAAGTCGACACGCGCTATCGAGTAATGCAAACTCTGGCGAGTCGCTTGGCTCAGCGTGGAGATGTGCCTATACCATTCACAGGTTGGCCGACCGATCGAGTCCTCGAACACCTCGTCGAGAGAATGGACCGCGCTGGCGGAGTTCACATCATCGTTCTGGACGAGATCGACAACCTCGTCGAGCGCGCAGGTGACAATTTGCTGTACAATCTGACGAGCCTCAACACAATCCTGCAGCGCTCGCGTTGCTGCATTATCGGAATCAGCAATGACTTGCATTTCACACAATTACTCGACCCGAGAGTGTCAGGTCGACTCGGCCAGGAGGACCTCATCTTCCATCCATATGGAGCGACCGAGATTGCGGACATTCTCACAGCGCGAGCGAGTACTGGTCTGCGTGAGGACGTCCTTGACAATGGAGTCATCCAATTGTGCGCGGCGCTCGCGGCCCAAGAGCACGGTGATGCGCGCCGCGCCCTCGACCTTCTGCGAATCTCAGTACAGAAAGCAGAGCAGCGATCACAGACAAAGGTCGAGCCAAGACACGTCCGTCTGGCGCAGTCACAACTAGAGCACGATCAGGTCACGCCAGTGCTACAGACTTTACCACTGCACCAGAAGCTCGTGCTCTTCGCAATCCGCATCAATGAAGACAATGGACTGCGCAACATTTCCACCGGAGAGGTGTATCGAACCTATTCAGACGCCTGTCTCAATGTCAATGTCGAACCACTGACGCCTCGTCGAATCTCGACCCTGCTCAACGAGCTAGACACCCTCGGGATGATTATGGCTCGAAACGTAAGCAAGGGTAGAGGTGGGCGCACCAAGCAAGTCAACTCAGCGATTCCAAAGACTATCGATGCGGTGACGACGATGAGCGAGGCAGATCCACTAATCGCTGAGGCAGCGCGCTGCCGCTACCGACTCCAGAGCCATCTCTGAAGTCGCATGATCCTGTGCGATCCAACCGATTGAACGTAGGCAGACCAAGTGAGCGCGGGGCTAACCATCTTCGAACTTAGGATAGAGCCTCAGTCCCGTCGAAACAGAGGCCCTTCAGGGCCTCAACGGTTAAACCGAGTCCACAGGTCGCCGCACTCGATGTCCCTCGCTGACAATGACTGGTACTCGGCCTTGACTCGTCCGAGCCGCACAGCCTCAACCGGCTTCTTGCTGCTCGGCGGATGGGTGCTCCTGCTGACCATCGTCAACATCACCATCGGAGCTTACTCACCCGGATTCAAGGCACTTTGGCTCGGATTCCTCAGTAATGGAGCATTCGGCGAGGTGTATGTTGCTCACGATGGAATCACGGTTGTTCTCGACGATATCGTGTTTGCAATTCTCGGCCTCGCCGTAGCCGGACTCGGCTATGTTGGAATGGGTCAGGCCGTCGAAGGTGGCGCAATCGCCGCAGCTCGTGACCTACCGAACTGCCTCTCAGGACTCAGTTCCACCAAGGACGGAATCCGCAAGACCCTTGCTGACTGGTTGATCGTTGGCGGTGTCCTCTTCTATCTCGCTTGGTCGGTACAGAACAATACTTGGGTCGACCCAGGTGTCTTCGCAGTCAGTGTAGTTCCATTCGCATTCGGGGTCGGACTGAATTTGCTCGACAAGGCTGAGGCCTGATTTTCGGCGGCTGGCTCATCGAGCCCACTTCCTTTCTCAATCTCGAACCATCGCCGTAAGCAAATCACGGCAGCGCGACTTTGAATCCGCACCGGTCCAACGAAGAACAACTCCACGCCCGGGTTGGCCGTAGAGCACAACCGCTCCGAGTGGAGCCAGCGGATGCAGTAGGAGCGGAGCAAGATCCTCCTCCCCATCGACGTTGATGAGGCAACTACGACCATCTTCACACCAGGCTTGGATCGCAGCAGCGCAGGCGAGGTAAAGTCCAGCGGAGAGTTGGCCTGCAGGATTCTCACATGTACGCGTATCGTTGTACAGAGAATGGTCGATTGTCGAAGCGTGTTCCCACTCTTCGCGCTTTGTTTTACCATCGATAAGGGCGATATCGGCTGGGCTGCCAAGATCTTGCAGAGTCTTGACTGTGACATCACCCACAGCAATTACTGGGCCGGGACTACCGAAGATTTCCTCCAGCACGGCCCGCATAGCAACGCTCGGGTCATCCTCAGGACCCTCGAATAATTGACCGAACGGGTCCTTTAGATTGGCTTCAACCTCGTGCGTCATAATCATCGAGACCTGCCCCGCATCGGCAGGAAGATAGGGCTCACCATCCAAGTCAATTTCACCCGCTCGCACTCGAGAACTGGAGATAGGAGCGCCATCATGGGCAGTCACGTGCTCGACCACGATAACCTCGAGAGCGCCCAAGGAATTGGCGGCGCGAGCTTGATTGATTCTCTCACAACCAGAAAGAGTCTCAGGAGTGCAAAGAATCGCGTTAGCAGTTTCGTGCCAAGGAGCGGGGCCATCCGCATCCTCCAGCACGTGCAGACTGACTCGATCCGCTGAATCACCAAGCGATGTGAGAATTTTTGTCGAGCGATCGGCCCAAGGCTCGATCCGCGAATCCTTCGAATTCGCTATGTGATCGCTCGTAAGCCACAGCTCCAAACGCACGCACTCAGCCAATCCGCGTTCGATGAGTGCGCGATGTCCAGAATGGAATCTGTCGAAGGTACCGCCGACCAATCCTAGTGAGTGCATCGTCAACCAGCCAGTGTGTGAAGTCTTGAGGACTTTGGAAAAGGGGTGTGCCCCGGGGCGTAACGGTGACCTTCATCGCAATGCTCAGGCACCTGACCCACCCCGGGACGTCTGTTGGACCGTGTGGTTGTCCCGTAAGTCATTCCGCTCTCTTCCGGTCGCAGTCGTCCGGGGACCCATCACAATCCGACCGTATGTGTTGCTCCGGAGATCATAGCACAGCAGTGGCTCATTCCGGTCTTCGACATACGGCAAATCCCGTTCCGTGGTACCGTGGTTCATCCTACTAACTCCGGCTGGGGCTTTCGTCGGCACGGTGTTGCCGGTCGGGCGTCGATTCGTCCGGTGGACCCTTCATGAACCCCTCGTATAGGAGGAGAGTGAGTGAAACGCGAGGTGAAAGTCGGAAATTGGTGTTATTACGAGCGTTCAGTTCAGAATGTTCTGTGATCTCGTGAGAGGCTTTCATGCCAACCGGAACTGCGCAGAATCAGTCTCTCGCTGATGTGTGGCTCACCGCTCATCGCCATCTCTGTGCTCAGCGGTGGCCATTTCTCGACCGGCTGGGCCAGCCATCCTACGAGTGGATGGGTTCTGCCGGTCGCTGGCGAGCCACCTTCGATGGCTCGGTCTAATGATTCAAGCAAGTCGAGGAGAGGGGCCGTTGCCTCTGGAAGAGTTCCTCTCTCGTAACGCGCACGTAAGCGCCGCGCGAGGGCATTACGAATATCCGGCGAGCATCCCGGATGCACCCTATCTCGTAAGCCTGGAGCACTGCTCGCCTCACCCTGTGGCCGTAACACGGCCGCAGCCCATGGAATCGGATTCTCTAGTAGCCATTCAAGCGAGCCATCATCGGCAAGCAGATTTGTCAGTAGTTCCGGCGCGAGGAGCGCCCACCAATCGAGAGGGAGATTCTCGACGATTGCCTCAACCCCTTCGATATCCAATTGCTTACCATCGCGTATCCGCTCGACTAGTAGTGACCATATCTTGAGGTCGTGATCCAACTCAAATCCGGTCGAGCGTCGCAATACACCTTGCAGAACGGGAGCGTATCCAATCGCATCAGCACTCTCGCCCCCGTGAATCCAATCGACTGCCTGTAATGCATCAAGCGAATCTGCAGGAGGATGCACCAGCCAAGCTTCGAGAGCCCAACGGATCAGGTCCTCCTGCATGTCATCGGGCAACCACGCGGCATTACTCAGCAGTTGAGCCGCAACCCACGAAGCTCCTTCAGTGGCTTGGGATGGATCGGTCGCTGGCCTCGTCCTAAGAGCAATCTCTGGATCATCTCGGAGCATCGCCCGCAATTTCTCAGCGAACATCTCCAATACACTCACTGGAGCCTCGTCAGTAATTTCAGCCAAACGCTCGAGTGGAATGAAATCAAGATCGAGCAGAGCAATCCACTCAGCATCCAGCCGCGACCGCAACCGCTGCCATCGATGCCATCGCGTCCGCGGCGGTGAAGCAATCCAAGCAGCAACCGGATAGCTCGCCTCCATCATATTCGACCAATCCTCATTCCCTTCTGGAAATTGAGCAATCGCAGAACCAATCATCGAAGAATCATCAGCAGTGGAACCAGCACCAGCACCGCCAACCTCCAATCCGAGCACAGCCCAAGGAGATGGTGCCTCTTCGCTATCGACAATCGATTCTGGGCTCATCGGCACTGGATCAACGAGGCGAACAGGTAGGTCTCTCCCGCCTAAAGTTCGCAGTCGTAACCACGGCAGAGGCCTGAGAGGGTCGACTGTTAATTCATCGAATATAGCCAGGGAAGAACGGGTAGAATGCGAGAGCGTGAGGCGAAGTGAAGGATGGGAAATAACAGCAGTAAGAACATCGTCGGGTAGGTCATCGGAAATCTCCAGAACCAGTGGCGGTCTCTCCTCTTCCCCAACCGCCCATTCGATTAGCGAAGTTACTGCTGTCGCCCTAAGACCGCGCGTATCGAGCATTCGTAATCCGCGCTCTTCCGTCGAGAAAGTTGACTCGCCCCAATCCCTCCGAAATCTCCTCCAAGTCGACTCCTCCGTGCGCACCCGTCTCGTTGATGTCAGGCGTTCTCTGAGACTGTTGAGGCGACGCCTGCGTTCCGAAGGGATGAGTCGTGGGTGGGCCCGTCGTATCCAGTCGTCAAGACATGAGATGGGATATTCGTGACCTCCTGCATCGAGGCCACCGAGGTCGGCGATGACAAGGGCATTTGCTCTGGCTGTCCGAAGCAGCATCGAGCGTGGGAGTCTCTCCTCCATAACCGCGCAGACTGGATCTTTCGGACGAATTTCTGGCGATTGTTCGTGACAATTGCCGAGTGCCCAGCTGCCACGGTGATGGCTGGCTTCCGGCAGCGGAGTGTCAGGCCGGTGGGTAGGAGCTTCAAACCATATTCCAGGAGCTAGTGCTACCGGCCTATCTGCATCGACTAATCGAGCTCTGACGATACCGAGTGTGTGATTCTCTCCGACATAGGCTGAGATGCTCTCAGGATCATGGCTAGAAGGAGGTTCTGGGAGCATCTCAAGCGTCCTGAGATCGAACCAACGTGGAGATCGCTCCCTGAGGGCCGCCCAAGTCCAAGAGACCCCTTCTCTTCCAGTGGAGCCACCTTCACCAATTAGCGCCCGAACTGGGCGGTCGGGAATCAGGATGAGTGGAGAGTCGATTGGAGCCAAAAGTCCGAACAGTAGGTTCGCTCCATCTCTCGCGAGTAAGCAGCATCTGTGCGAGGGCGAGGGTAATGGTAGGGCCTCCATCGCCCTAGCGAGTTCGTCGGAACGGATTGCCTCCCATCCAGATTGAGTCAGATGCAGTCGAGCGCCTCGGGCTCCGGCTACTTGGTCACTGGCGACCAGTCCGTCGTTTCTCATTCGCCTTAGCTCCGCTGAAGCGTGCGGAATTCGTAATCCGGAATCGCGAGCGAGTACACTCACTGTCGCGCCGCCATCTGTGAGCCGATCGAGAAGGCGCCGCCGGTGAGCGCTACGAATCCGTTTCAGATTGGCTGAATCAGCCGATGGAACGCCGATTTGCAAGTCATCCGACACTAATCACCCTCTCCTGATTCAGGGAGTTAGAATGTCCTAATTAAATTATACTACTTCATTACATTTCATTACACATTTCTCATGGAAAACATAACAGTTTCATTTCCACACCGAGTTTAATTGTGAAATCAGACGAGATTTATGCAACTATTTGTAACTAAGACAGCCTGAGAGGTGCAGAACTGTTATATCAACGTCTGCCGTCCTGTCGGTAACGGACTGGTTAAGCGGCCGGATTGAGACGGAGGATGAGACGGAAATGAACTCGCAAAACCTGCGTGCACTGATTCGAAACTACCTTTCTGAGCGGCCGCGTAACACCATCGAGATCTCGACCTGGCTCTCTAGCCAGATCGACCCAGCGAACAGCCCCGCGGACATCACGAGCATCCTAGAAGCGGATGATCAGATTACCCGCATAGGTACTGTTCGCAAGAGCGGCATGAGGCGCTCCGAGTCACCTGTCTCGGAATGGGCCTCAAACACTTGGGTTAAGCATCACGAGAGGAAGCGGTTCGAACAACGAAAGGAGAGCTAAATATGCGCACAACAAGACTACGGCAGAAGATAAAGAAATTCTTGAACGAGAGGGGCGAGGCGAACACGACCGAGATCCTCGAGCACGTCAACTCGACGATGCGTCATGGCACCACGCCACAACAATTGGGTAACGTCCTCTCAAAGGACAAGGACATACTCAAGGTTGCTACGACCAAGCGCGGCGGTGCACTCTCCGGCCGCTACGAAATCTGTGTCTGGACCCTGCGACCAGGTGTGCTCGACGGACAGAACTGATTGCGCTTCAAGCGATAGTGCATCTAGCGTGCGATTCGCCCTAGCGATTGAGCCCATCATCTCAGACTTCAAGCTCAGCTGACCAATCGCCAAATCGGGCGAGGCTATTCATCGCTGCGCGGTGAGCGAAGGCACCTTGGCTATCTTCATTGGAACCGCTCGCCCAAGTCTGTAACGCGTGAGCGAGCAGAGCTCGGCCGTAAGAGTACGAAAGCTGCCATGGGTGTTCAACATCCATGCCATTCATCAGATTGAGATGGGCGGTCGCGTCCTCGTCAGACTGGCCGCCAGAGAGGAAGACGATGCCAGGCAAGTTGTGTGGGACGTGGTTGGTCAGGCAATCCACAGTCATCTGAGCCGCCTGTTCTCGGCTACCTTGGTCAGAGTAGGACTTTCCTGGTAGAATCATGTTCGGCTTCAGTAAAGCCCCAGGGAGGTGTACCCCCTGCACTTCGCAAGCTGCGAATGTCTCATCGAGAATTCTCGCAGTAACCTCGTAGCAAGTCTGAGCGTCGTGCTCGCCATCCATCAAAACCTCCGGCTCAATGATTGGGACGAGGCCTTGTTCTTGGCAGATCGCTGCGTATCGAGCGAGGGCGTGAGCATTGGTTGAGAGGTTGGCCTCACTCGGCATCCCCTCTCCAATTCGGATGACTGCTCGCCACTTTGCAAAGCGAGCCCCCATGGCGAAGTATTCAGCACAGCGCTCGCGAAGTCCGTCTAACCCCTCTGTAATTTTCTCACCGGAGTAGTGTGCTAATTCCTTGGCTCCAGTATCTACTTTGATTCCAGGGTGAACGCCACGGCTGGCGAGATATTCTGGAATCGGAGTTCCATCGTTCATCTTCTGACGGATAGTCTCATCGAAGAGTATCACACCGCTAATTGCCGATTGGTAGTCAGAGGTTGCAAAGATGTTGGAACGGTAGGCTCTACGAGCCTCAGGAGATGGTTCAATGCCGACAGCTGCAAGGCGGTTAGACATTGTTCCATTGCTCTCGTCGGCGGCGAGGATTCCTCGTCCGGGTGCAACAAGTTCTCGCGCTGTTCTCTCAAGTAATTCAGTGTCCATGAACGAACCTCAGCACGACGTGGTGGGTTTGGGAAATGAAGCCTTTGCACGCGAATTATGGAATCGGATTCAGGCTGAGCGGATATTGTCGACGAATCTGTGGCCCCCACTCGCCACGTCGATTACCTCGGACTGAACCGAGTAACGTCCGTCCGAGAGAGTCTCTACGCCGAAGGTTCGGCCGGGGCAAACTCCCGTTCCGATGAATACAGCATCATCACTAGCACAGAGTTGATCTCTGTCCCAGAGTCGCTCAATATCACCATCAATCATGTTCTCTGCGCGCTCTCGATGGCCCTCGTCCTTGAACACGAGTCGTCCCTCAAATGGAGCGCCGAGACCGCGAAGCGCAGTGGCTGTGATGACGCCTTCCGGCGCTGCGCCAATTCCCATTAGCATGTCAATCTCTGAGTTTGGGTCGGCCGCGTTGAGCGCAGCCGAGACGTCGCCGTCGCCTATCAGTACGACATTTACATCGTGTGCTCGAAGTTCTGAAATCAGTTTCTCATGCCTCGGTCTATCCATTACGACGATATTGAGTTCAGACTCTTTCTTCCCAAGGGCCGAGGCTGCAGCCTCGACATTGTATGAGGTTGAGGCGTCGAGGCTGATCACCCCATCCAACTCAGCTGGTCCTGAGATTTTGTCCATGTAACAATCAGGTGCGTGAAGCAGGGTCCCGCGCGGGGCTGCAGCGAGAACCGCCATCGCATTCGGCAAATCCTTGGCAACATGATTGGTACATTCGAGCGGGTCAACTGCAATGTCGATCGATGGGGCATTCGGATTACCTTGCATCGAACCCAGTGGTTCGCCG
>Ga0209494_1001545_pt1 | contig 10131 bp, 8 predicted proteins | sample EN1Hudseemescosm_FD_184628 | JGI IMG/M metagenome (GOLD analysis project Ga0209494, IMG submission 184628) | Methane-oxidizing microbial communities from mesocosms in the Hudson Canyon - EN1B Hudson Canyon (SPAdes) (version 2) | ecosystem: Environmental > Aquatic > Marine > Cold seeps | place... | reverse complement strand
TGGAAATGTGGCTGTGGTCTTCGATGTTTGAATCGTGCTCAAGCAATGCTCGACTGTTGATAATACAGTTTCTACCCACCCTAACGCCGGCATTGACGATGGCCCCATGCATAACAATGGTGCCCGCACCAAGAGTGGCATGTTGTGAAACATGGGCAGTAGGTGCAATGATGACTGGCAATTGAAATCCAAGTTTTGTGGCTTGCTGATACAGGCGTATGCGGTGTTCTGCAGTCTGTATTTGCCCGATGCTGATTAAGGCGTATTGATACCTTTTCGCAAGCTCAGGTAAATCACTATCCGTGCCAATCACAGCATAGCCCAGATACTGGCTATGCCGTTGCTCTGGCATACCAACCAAGCCGGCAATCTGAAAAAAGCCCTGTTGCTCAATCACATCAATGCATGAGCGGGCATGCCCGCCAGCACCGATCAGAATCAAACTGGGTTTAGTCATGCGGCAAGCGAAATCAACCCTGAGCTGCTAGGAATATTAAGCAAACGCTGCGTTAGCGACTGCGCCATAGTCAGATCCATCCGAGGACAGGCTTTAAACGGCGCTAGTTCGTGCATTAATATCCAGACAGGGCGTGTCATAAAACCGGCATCATTGGTAGCCTTTAATACTACATCACGCTGGTCTGCGTGCTCAGCATTGAGTAACAACGTTTGCAGCCAGTAATTACTTTGGCACTGGGCTGGTTCGGTCATCAGTTTGACGCCCGTTACTTGCTCAAAAGCACGTTGATAACGCGCAAACAGCGCTTTTTTAGCAGCGAGTATGGCTAGCAATCGTTCTAACTGAGCACAGCCCAAGGCGGCATTCAGGTTAGGCAACCGGTAGTTGTAGCCAATTTCATCGTGACGGTATTCCCATGCGTGTGGCAACTTGGCGACGGTAGTTAAGTGCTTGGCATGGCGTGCCAGTGCGGCGTCATTTGTCAGTATGGCACCACCGCCACCAGTAGTAATGGTTTTGTTGCCGTTGAAACTAAGCGTGCCCAGCAGGCCAAAAGTACCCGTGTGTTGACCATGATAGTAGCTACCTAAGGATTCGGCAGCGTCTTCCACCAACGCAATATTGAAATCGTGCGCAATAGCTAGCAAGCCATCCACATCCACAGGGTGACCAAAGGTATGCATTGGCACCAACGCACGTATCACCTGACCCGTGGCAAGATTGACGCACTGACCAAGGCGTTGCTCGGTGTGGCTCATCAAATAGTCACGCAATTTAGCTGCATCTACGCCCAGTGTAGAAACTTCACTATCCACGAAATGTGGAGTAGCATTGCAATAGGTGACGGCATTGGTCGTAGCAATAAAAGTAAGTGCAGGAACCAACACCTCATCACCGGCTTGCACACCCGCAAGCTTTAAGGCGATGTGCAATGCCGCGGTTCCATTGACCACCGCCACCACATGTTTAGCGCCGGTAAAGTTGGCCAAGTCGACCTCAAAACGATCAACAAATTTGCCCACTGATGAGACAAAAGTGGAATCCAGACACTCTTGGAGATATAGCCCTTCGTTGCCGTTAAAACTGGGTTCGTGTAGCGCTACAGGTCCCGCCCCAACCACGGCGCGAATGCCGGTGACAACTTGAGCGGCAAGATGGATTTGATTACTCATATATTGTAAATATCTGCCTTATAGCCACGCAGATTATCTTGCTGGGCGAACCACTCAGCAGTTTCACTCAAACCGCGCTTAAATCCCTCGCGTCCACCATAACTAGGTTGCCAGCCAAACAGTTGTTTAACTTTTGCGTTATCCGCCCACAAACGTTCCACCTCCGAATTTTCTGGACGTAAGCGAACTTCGTCAGTAATAATCTCAATCTCAGCATTCATCGCTTCGGCAATGAGTTGAGCAGTGTCGCCTACCGATATCTCGAAGTTACTCCCAAAGTTAACGACTTCGCCCAAGCCTTTCTCAGAATTAAGCGTGGCCATGAAACCAGCAACGGTGTCTTGCACATAATTGAAATCCCGCGTAGGTGAAACCGCACCCAATTTAATCTGCCGATTGCCATCTACAATTTGGGTGATTATGGTAGGAATCACAGCACGGGCGGATTGGCGCGGACCATAAGTATTAAAGGGCCGAGCAATCACCACTGGCAAGCTAAACGAGGCATAGAAAGAATAAGCTAACTGGTCAGCAGCAATCTTAGTGGCTGAGTATGGAGACTGCCCCTGCAATGGATGATCTTCGGTAATTGGAACAAATTTCGCCGTACCATACACCTCGCTGGTGGAAGTATGAATCACCCGCTTAACTCCCAATTCACGTGCCGCTTGCAACACATTCAGCGTGCCTTTGATGTTGGTGTCAACATAAGTATCAGGTGAATGATAAGAGTATGGAATAGCAATAAGGGCGGCTAAATGCAACACTGCATCGCAACCCTTCATGGCTTCTTTCACCCCATGCGGATCGCGAATGTCACCAGCGAAAACCTCAAAATCACCTTTAACGTCGTCGCTACAATGATCCAGCCAACCCCAAGAATTAAAAGAGTTATACATAACAAAAGCGCGTACTGTATAGCCTTGGCGTACTAACGCTTCTGTGAGATGTGAACCGATGAAGCCGTCGGCACCGGTGATTAGGATTTTCATTAATTAAACTTATTCAATTTGTTTATCAATATTTGTGTTTTTTTAAGAGATTTGAAAAACCTTATTGGGGTAAACAAAAGTCTAGCTATCTTCATAATCAACTTAATTATATTTAAAGATAAAATTAGTTTTAAAGGTTTGTACACATTGGAAAGATAATTTACATCTTCAATCTGAATTGAATAACCATGCTCCGTATCGCAATAAATATTATTTAACTCCCTGCTCTCACAATTGCTGACTATAACCGATGTTTTTAAGTCTTCACAAGATCCTAATAATCGCCCTAACTCCGGAGCAGAATCTAATTTAATTAAATAATCTGGCCATGATTGATCATAGTATCTATATCCTAACGGAAACAATCCGAGCGTTAATACATCATGATTGAATTTTGATTTGTTTCTAAACCGGCCGTGCCAAACACGATTACTAAAAAAACAAACATCCCCCCTTTTGCATGTTAAGGGAGTAAATAAAAACCGGAAAGTATTAAGAAGAATAGGCGGTAATTCTAAACGTAATTTTTTTGCACTTTTTTCAAGCAAATGAGAGCCAGATAAAAAAGCTGTTGCGCCATCTCCATCGGGATTATCATCAAGACAAACCGCCATATTAACCTGCCCAACACCATCTTGATGCAGATACAGTCCACGGTCTCCAGGCTTAGACCGCCGAAAACCTATGTCTAAAATTTTATATTTTTGACCAAGGACTTGTTCTAAAAAAAACTTAATATTACTATTGCAAAAAATTTTGTTAATTAATGTTGCTGTATTAGGATCATGAATTATTAACTGATTAAACCCATCAACACCACCAGTAAAATAACTGGGGGCATCTTTATCAATCGTTTCATAAATTTGTCTGCATAGCACTGCCAATTTGCTCGCGTCTTCCGATGATAAAATAGAACCAAAGTTAACGTAACCTTTTTCTTTAAAATCAATCAACCCTTTACTCATAAAAAACCCTTAATATCAACAACGAAAAAAACTGCTGGTAACGCTTAAACTTCATATTCTCTTTTCTGCGTGAGTGGTAAATCTTCATGAGAAATCATCACGACTACTTTACTTTTTGACAATTTATCAATCAATCTTAATACTGAATCTTTATTACTTTTATCGAGACCCGAAGTTATTTCATCCAAAATTAAAATATCACAACCAGAAACCAGTGCACGGGCAATGCCAATCCTACGTCGCTGACCGCCAGATAATGAGCGCCCCGCCTCGGCAACATTGATGTCAAGACCGCCTAAACTTCTAACAAAGTCAGATGCTTCAACCAGATCAAGAACCGACCACAGATCTTCATCCGAGTATTTGCCGTCTGCTACTAAATTGCTACGCAGACTACCACCAAAAAGATAAATGTCTTGCGTAACAAATCCGACATGAGCACTGTATTGGTTACTTGGGTATTTTTGGCCAGAGGCACCTTGGTAGAATACAGTTCCTGAGTCAGGAAAATCAATTCCAGAGATAAGGTTAGCAAGTGTGGTTTTTCCTTTCCCTGATCGACCCTTTAATATTAATGGAACTCCCTTAACAGTATTAAATGTTGCCTTATCAATGACCTTCTTACTACCATAACTATAGCTAAGATGATTGCAGAAAATGCTCGTCACTTCCTCACCTATCAACTGAACATCTTTCACTGGCACAGTATTTAGTGCGTTTAAAACCGGATGCAAACTACCCGACAGTCGAGATAAATTCCCTAGCATAGCCACCATCCCATTCAGTTGACCAGCGGCTTTAACGCCCAAGATGCCAACACTGGCAATAAGGGCAAAATCCGGAGAGTAAATGGTTTCTGTAAAATACAACCAAAAAGAAAAACTTAGAAGCGCAAAAAAAGGTACTAATGTATTGAACGAACCAATGATAGCTTGACAATAAGCAATAAGCACGTCAAGTCGCATCAAACTCTCTTGCGACTTTATACCTTGTTTATAATGATACTCGTAATTATGATCCACATGCACTTGGAGCAAGCCATTAAATCGATCAGTAATATCTGCAGAGAAGCTATTCCTTAATTGCGCGGATTCTTTAGAAAGACCCGATTGTATTGAGAATGTTTTTTTCATCAAAAACACAAAGGGTAAAACACTGAGTCCCAGATAAATTGTGGTTTGTATACTTGTGCTTAACGCTATAACTAACACCACAATGCTACTTAACCCACAATTAATGCTCTTCATTGCTGAACTTAAATATTTAGCTACGACCATTGATTCCTGTGTGTTTGTTCCTACTGCCGTACCAATACGAAAACCACGCACCTGAGACCATTCCCCTAGCAGTAGTCGTCTAAAAACGGTTTCTTGCAATCGCCGCCTTAGCTTTACATCCAACACCCCTTCAAAAGCTAGAAGGGCTAATCTGGTAATTAAATTAATACCAAAAACGATAACTAAAAAGTAAACGAAATCTGGAAATTCAAATGATACACCTAATATATCTATTATCTTAACAATATAGCTCGGTAATGCGGTGTTACCGATGCCACCTGAAGCGCTAGTAAATAAACTAACCAGTAATAGCATGCTTGTCCCCTCTATCACTGCATTAATAACAGTTAAAAGATAATAAATTGGCAAGATATAGAAACTTAATTTCTTATCAAAGCCAAGCGCATGTATTAGTTGACCAATACTAGACAAATGAAACCTAATAGAATTAGGTTTTGTATTTTTACTTTTCATTCCGCTATTTTTTCAACTGTTTAAGATAAACACGCCAAACCTGCCACCACTTATCATCTGTTAGCGCATATTTATTTGAAAAACTCTGTACTGTCATCTTTCGCTGCGAGTCATTCATCCATACTACTGGGTCTATCAAAAAGTGTTGAATCTCATTTATGAGCGATTGTGATGTACGATGAATTAAACCAACTTTTTCCAGTTGAATGAAATCATCTACGCACCAGGCCTCTTCTTCGCTATATATCCTTGGCCATAAAATCATCGTTGGGATGTTACAAGCTAAACATTCCAGAAAACCCGTACCGGGTTGATCCCATAAAACCAACTGACACTTTTCGAGGTATTCATAAGTCAGGCCCTTATCAAAATGATCAGAACAGGTAAAAAAATCACCCCCAAGCTCACCCATTGCCTTATATGTGTCAGCCATTAAATACACAGCTGCGGGGTTGTACGGCTTACAAAAAATCTTAATTTTAGCTTTTGTGGACTGTTTCACAAAGTCAATCATGGCGTTTGAAAACTCATTAATAACATCCCGCCGGGTTGATGAGGCGCCTTGCGGCGCTCCTGTAAAGCGCTTCATCATTTGTGGCATCCAAAGGATATCAAAAGGTTTATCACCTCCAATCACCAACTCATTCCAATATAGCCTCCGTTCTGATAGCCAAGGACTGGGAAGTGGATGTGTTTGCATTTGTCTAATTGCGGGGTGCCTTGGAAGCCTAGTCCAACCCCATGTTTTAAATTGATCACACGCAGGCCACTCACCTTCTAAAATAGGTGATACATCTTTTAGGTAACCATAATGCCCACCATGCTGAGCGATAATTATTTTGAACCCTCTCGACTTTGCATGACCACTAACGAATGACGAACAAGTACCACCCGCTCCAGAAGACAGCAATGCGCTTACCTTAAAAGGCGCCAAGGCCTTTTTAGCTGCATCATAGTTATTTTGGAAACCCTCCAAAAATTGTAAGGGGAATGAGCCTCTAAGAAATTCAAAATAAAGGTTAGTTATAACCAGTTGTTGCTTATCTGAAAAACCAGAATTGCTTAACAAAACACTGATTTCATTTGATGCAAGCTGTGATTCATTAAATATAGATTTTCTAAGGCCTAAGTCACCCTTCACTGGCTCTAGTTTCCAATGATCATCAACCTCCTTAAAGTTCTTGAGGTAAAAAAAACGTTGATGCAATGCGCCCGTTGCGTTAGCAAAAGTTAGCACTGGGAAACGACCAAGCGGCGGCAGCCATTTGATAAACCGATTACATCTGCTTAATATATTGGCTATCGACAATTTATTTTTAGAAATTTTAAATAAATTATTTCGAAACGTCGCTGGTTGGGCTAAATTCAGTTCAACTGACTGATGGAGGGTAATTTTCTCTAAATCCCATACATCACTCAATAGTGATATCACCGACTGATTAAATCGTTGTGTGTTAATCCTCTCATGAAATTCTTCTATCGTATTTGGAATTGCATCTAAACTTTGTGCTGCAACAAGTGGTTTGCATTTACTGACATTTACTATTTTATTAAGCCGAATCAACCTCTCAAAAAAACAATGCGTGATTGGAACAATTGCTGTACGTAAAATTATTCGTAAAGCATCCTGTGGGAGATTGCATTTGGACGAATAGGTTAAAGATAGTTTTTCTATTATCTCAATATAAACATGAGAAAGACCCTCGGACAACTCTAAGATTTCTGACTTTTCAAGTACAACCCCATTCCATAAGTCGCCATTAGAAATGGTCACAGAAGAGCTTGTATTAATCAAACCCATATTGACTTATATCTTTCAATCTTGAATACACAATACAAAGAAATTAATATACAGCTCATGTTAATTTTATATTTTCTTAAACATTAAGGACATCATGCTTTCAAAAAAAGGTGGTGATACCGGCAAAGAACAATCACTATCATTCCACCTCGACTCAATTGCATCAGCAATATCTTTAATATTCTGTTTAACATCCTCATACGGTGTACCCATGTACGGGAATTCTTTTGCTATCAATTTAAGACCAAATCTTTGGCAAATAATGCTTAATGACTTAGGGCTAAAGTGCCAAATATGCTGAACTGGATGGAATAACGTCCATTGATTTCGATATAAATCAGCCGCTACACTCATGCCGTTGGGTGTTGCAGTAATGCAAAAGAGACCATTTTGCTTTAAAAGCTGACTGACTTTCTTAATTGCGTTTACTGGGTCAGTCATATGCTCGATGGTGCCACGCATAGAAATCACATCAAATGAAGAATCTTCGTAAGGCGCATTTTCAAGTGGTCCACACACTACATTTTTGCCAAAATCTTTGTACGTATTATTCGCAAATTTAACTGCCTCTCGATCAATCTCAATACCATGTTTTTGAAAATCATGACTTAAAATTTCTAGAAAAAACCCCCCATTACAACCAACATCAAGTATTTTTCCTTCGCTAATAAATCGTTCGATAAATGATGCATCGTCCACATATTGCAACTTTCGTTGACTCATTTTTAGCTCATTATTCAAGCGTCGCCTGCCAATATAATTCTTATAATATAAATCCAGCCCCGTCAAATTGGATGAAGGATTCATCCAAATAAGACTACACTTTGCACATTGAACTGCTTTAAAGGGTCCTGAACTTGCCCATAATCCAGGTTGGCTAGCACCGCATGCAATACAACTATCTTTAATCTCAGTAAAGTATTCCTGAAATTCATTAAGATTTTCACCCCTAAAATTGTTAACCATACTATTCTCCGTAAAACTTTCTATTTAATGTAAGCTTGCGACACACCCTAGTTATTGTAGTAGTCAAGAAAATTTACCTAGTCATAAAATTAAACAACACTTGTTTAAACTGTTCACTGTCGTGTTATGTCGCTCCTCATAACTTTTAATTTTATCTTATGAGGGGATTTTGTCCGTTTTATTAACTACGACTCCATCTGTAAGAAATCTACCAATAAGACAAGACAATGATTGTACGCAATTTGCTGTGCATCAATAGTCATACCAGCGATATGAGGAGTAATCACAACTTGTTCACCATATAATGCCGAACTATAAAGCGCATTGTTTTCAACGCCTCGGAATTCCTCAAATAAAACATCTGTGTAATACTTTGCCTTTGGATTTTCACCTAAAAATGACAAAATATCCGTTTCACAAATAACTTCCCCTCTCGCAGTATTAATAAGCAGAAGATTCGGTTTTGCCAAATCGAGAAATTTTTGATTTACAAATTTAGTATTATCTTTAGTTGCATGAATATGAATGCTAACAACATCACACTCTGTAAACAGTTGCTCTGCAGATACTATTCGATGTGGACAACTTGAAGCCAGATCTGGAATATAAGGATCACATACAAGCACCTCTGCGCCAAAATCAGCAGCATACTTAGCATACATTTTACCAAGTCTTCCATACCCAAGCACTCCAACTTTTAACTGATTCATTTGCCTGCCGACAAACTTTTCATAATCCCACTCAGCAGAATCCACAGACTTACAAGCTTTTACGAGATTCCTACAAGCGGCCAGCGTTAACAAAAATGCATGCTCTGCTGTACTGGTAATTCTTTCCAAAACAGGTATTTCTTTAGTTAGACTTACAACTTCAATACTGACTTCCTTACAATAATCTTTATCAATATGAACTGTGCCAGTAGAAGCTGTTGCAATGACTTTTAACTTAGGTAGACCTTTCAACACCTTCGGGCCTAAGAAAACTTTAGTTTTATTGGGGTTAGTGAAAATAACCTCGACTTCATCATAAGCAGCCAATTCACTCTCAACGGGATCTGGCAAATATGTCAAATCAAAATATTGCTCTAAGCGACTAACAAAACCATCAATGTGTTTAACTGGCGTGATACATAATAATTTGGCTTTACTCATTGCCCATCATTCCTTTTCATTTTCAATTCTGCAAGCCTAAAATCATCTAACTCATCGATATTGATTACTCTTGATTCTGGAAGAATATAGGCCGCAGTGGAATTGCTGCCGTATCTTGAGTTATTTTCCATTAAAAAAGAAGTTTTTGTAACATAGATCGATCCACTTCGTACATAAGCTGGTGGATCCAGATCTTGACGCCTCGACTCTGGTATTTCGGGATAAAAGTCAATCAAAATACCATTCTCGATTTTTTTTACCCTAGATGGATGCTGATCCCAAACTCGATGCACGGCAACACAGCATGAGAGATCACCCAAAATAGCTTTTTCAATGCAGCCATCAATGTCATCTACAGTTTTAAGGGGGTTTGTAGCCATCAGCTCAACCACATAATCAAACGCCATCCCTTCTTTTTTCAAAAAATCTACAGCATGAATCAAAGCACTGGCACTTGTAGCCTGATCAGTAGCAAATTCAGTAGGGCGCAGGAAAGGAATACTAGCACCATATTTTTCTGATATTTCAGCAATGTCTTTGCTGTCAGTTGACACGATATAGTGGTCTATATATTTTGATTTGAGTGTCTCCGCAATGGTGTAACTGATAAGGGGTTTTCCGTTTAACTCTCTAATATTTTTTTGTGGAACGCCTTTGGAACCACCTCTAGCCAGCGTCACAGCTAATATTTTTTTGTTCTCCAACATTTCTACCTTCTCTCAGTATCAGCGACGTATCGTCTGTCCATATCACTTCGCCTACAGGAATTTCTTGTTTATTTGACCTTAAGAAAGAAGCCCTTACTGCTCCTCCCTGGCCTAAAACAGAACGAAATAACGCAGGTTTCTCTTCCCTTAATTCATATGATGAATG
>Ga0209494_1001542_pt1 | contig 10147 bp, 10 predicted proteins | sample EN1Hudseemescosm_FD_184628 | JGI IMG/M metagenome (GOLD analysis project Ga0209494, IMG submission 184628) | Methane-oxidizing microbial communities from mesocosms in the Hudson Canyon - EN1B Hudson Canyon (SPAdes) (version 2) | ecosystem: Environmental > Aquatic > Marine > Cold seeps | place... | reverse complement strand
CTACTGGATGTGCATTAGCTAATATTCCATTAATTACTATTAGTGATGAAGAATTTCTATCAATTAAAAATGGAATTAAAATGTCACTTGATACTGATTCATCTACTCTATCTGTTCATCAATAATATTCTGTTTTTCTAAATCTCCCATACTAACTTCTTTAATTTGACTTTTACCCGGAGGTAATGCACGAACGAATTCATCAATATTAAATTTTTTTGTAATATCTTCAAATATTTTTAAAAATTCTAGTCTTATTTTTTTTGCACAATCGGCCATTTCTCCTCCTCCTGGTTCAACTATTGCATAGCATATTGAATTTTTTTTAATTGGTTCTGGAGGGCCACATGTTAATACATAATTATTATCTTCATCTATCATGATTCCAACAGCCAATTTTAGAGTCTCTGATTTGATAAAATTTCGTGTCCCTTCTATTGTAAATGATCCTTTAGGTAAGAATTCTCCACTTGGAGCTGATTTTTTTACTTGTTCTGGATGCACCCAGTAGGCACTAACTCCATACAATCCTTCTCTCCATGCTCTACTAAAACAAACAGTTGCATGAGCAACTTCATTCATTGTTGTAACTGGTGCATTTTCTGCATCTTTTATAATTAAAAAAGGGGAACCAAAAATATCTCCATGGAATACTTTATCATTTTTTACCAAATGTTTTCTAATTACAGCTGAATTTGATGCTGCATCTCTACCTCCAATTACAAGATATCCATCACTAGTCATGAACCATCTATATCTTTCATACCAGTTTTTCTTTCTAATTTCTGAAACAACATCTAAATTTCTTTCAGCTTCTGTTTGATTTTGGAATTTTGCTAATTTCTTTTCTGTTTTTTCTTTAATTGCTTGAATTGAATTAATAGCACCTGATTGTTTTTTTGCTTGATTAAATAAAACAGATGCAATTGATTGAAGAGGAGAATCTGTATTTATTTTAATTTTTTCATCTTCTACAATAATTATTGATATTCCTTTTTCATTGATTAATTTTGCATTGTTAGTTGCTAAAATTTCCTGTGCAGAAGTATCTTTTATTGAAATTATTCCTTTTGAAACCATTCCAAAAAGTGAGTTTGCCACATTTGTAATATTTTTTGATTTTTCTTTGACAGTTTGAATTGCTTTTTCCTGTTCAGAAATTTGAGTTTCTAAACTTTTAATCTTTTTATCAGATCCACTAGATTGAATTGATTTACCTTTTTCAACTATTTTTTTTGTAAAAACTGTATCTAATCCATCAATAAAGCTACTAACATTCGTTATTTCCCCTTCTAGTTTTCCTAATTTTACGGGTATGACTTCTACTTTTTCATTTTTCACTATTACAGGATCATGATTTCCTGATACTACATCTGAAACAATTTTCTTTGTTGTTTCATAAATTTTAGTTATTTCTTCTGATGTTAATAAATTTCCAATTTTTTTTGGATCAACATTTGTAATTTCAAATATTGATTCAACATATTTTTTTGGTAAACCCAAAGTTCTTCCAAACCATTTTGCCGAAACTAAGTCAGTTGTTTTTAAATCATCAAAATTTGATTCTCTTATATTAAAAATATCAAAATTATTTTCTGGTGGTTCTGCATAATCTAATCCCACACTAAGTTTTCTATGTCTAACTTCTATTGAATGCTGTAATGCTAAAATTTTCATATCTTTGTTACAAAGTAAAATATTTCCATCTCCGAAAAATTCTCCTACTAAAATGAATTCTTTTCCAAACCCTTCAAAAATAAAATATGCAATTCTTTCTGCACCTATTTGTTCAATTTTTGTCAATTTTAATCGCAACAAATCACTTCTTAACCTCTTAAGCAATCTGTTTGGTTCCATTTGATCAATTTTTACTTTAGTTAACCAAACACCTGATGTTGAAATCATCATAAAGAGATCACTTTTTTCGGTATGATGAAGTTTGAAGAGAATACTATCTTTGTTGATACCATAAATATTGCTGATATAGTATCCTTGAACTTGTTCAGAAATTTGATTTACTAAATATCTTAACTCTATACCAGCTAATGCCATAATTATCGTATTTTATGTCTAAAATTATACCCTTTCTATATTGTGCTCAAAATTTACCAAAGATATTAAACATGGTTTGCTTGATTTACGCTAGAAATTTACTTTGGCCAAATTTAAAAAGAAAAAATCTGAACCTACGCCTGAACCTGACAATTCTAAACCTAAAATTGGTGATGATATTGGTACTCCTGAAATAGGGGAATCTACATCTGTTTCAGATTCTTCAAATGATCCACCAAAAGATTCTCCAATTGATCAAGCAAAAAAAAGTGCAAAAGATAAAAAATTGGCTAAATTATTTTGGATGCGTATTGTTTTAGCAATTAGTGCGGGTGTTATCACGACTTTTATTTTTGAAGATATTGAAGGTGAAGAAAGAAGATGGGCATCAATTGGATTTATGATAGCAGTATTTTTCGGATCAATTATAGTTGCCAAAGGAATGAAAATGGAATTACCACATTCAGATAGAAAGAAACTTGTTACACAAGGTATTGGTAGCTATGTATTTTTGTATTTATTTTCATGGATTGTTAGTTATACATTAACTCATCTTGGCGATACTCCTACAGGAATCAATTTATAATTTAATTATAAAAAATAGGAAGATAATTTATGTGGAATTATAAAACACCCGGAATCCCAGACGAATATTTTGAACGTGCAGAAAAAGTTCCAATTACTAAAGAAGAAGTACGAACAATACAACTTAGTAAAGCAAGATTAAATCCAGGACAAATTGTTTATGATATTGGTTGTGGTAGTGGTTCAATTTCTGTTGAAGCTGCCTTTCAAATTGAATCAAAGGGTAAGGTATTGGCAGTTGATTATGATGAAAATGCTGTCGAATTAACTAAAAAGAATTTAAAAAAATTTAATCTTTCTAATGTATCTGTGATTTTTGGTAATGCTAAAGAAAAAATATTAGATCTTGAAGAAGCTGATGTTATTTTTATTGGAGGAACAGGTGGTGATACTGCAGAAATAGTCAAGCTTTCTGAAAATAAACTAAAATCTGGTGGTAGAATTGTAATTGGAACTATATTAATTGAAACACTTTATTCAGTATTACAAATTCTTGATAAATTGAAGTTTGATTCTATTGATATAACTCAAGTCACCATTTCTAAGAGTAGAAAAACTACTACTGGTACTATGATGTTAGCTAGAAACCCAGTTACCATAATATCTGCCACAAAAATTTAATCTAGACTTTTAATTGGGTAAAAAGGCATGAAAATCATGCCTGGATTAATTGGAATTGGAGTAGGTCCTGGAGACGTAGAACTTCTTACAGTAAAAGCAGTCAAAGCAATTCAAAATGCCGATATAATCATGTGTCCAGCTTCAAATGAAACACGACCTAGTATTGCATTATCTGTTGTTTCACCTATTATTGATAAATCAAAAAATCAAGAAATTATTAAATTAATTTTTCCAATGACTAAAGATAAAGATATTCTAGAAGCATCTTGGAAAAGAAATGCCAAAATAATGGCTGAAACTGTTTTGAAAGGAAAGAATGTTGTGTATCTTACAGTAGGTGATCCATATCTCTACAGTACATGGATCTACATGCATAGAGATTTGAAAGAAAAATATCCTGACATGAACATCAGTGTAGTTCCAGGTATTGTATCAATATTTTCATTTGCATCAAAAGTTGGAATTAGTGTTGCAGAAGGTGCAGAAAAAGTTGCAATTATTCCATCATGTTATGATCTATCTAGTGTAAAAGAAATTGCAAAACATTCTGAATCAATGATATTTCTTAAAGATGGTAGATATTTTGATCAAGTAATTGAAGTTCTAAAAGAATCTGGTTTCCCTGATGATTCTTTATTTGCAATTGGACAAGACTTGGGAACAGAAAATGAAATTATTAGAACAATGACTTTAGGTGAAGTAAATGATGATTCATTAACTACAAAATACTTTTCAATTTTGGTGGTAAAACGTGTCTAACGTATTTTTTGTTGGTTGCGGTCCTGGTGATCCTGAATTAATTACAGTGAAAGCTAAAAAATTAATTCAAAAAGCTGATGTTGTAGTTTACTCTGGTTCATTAATTCCTGATCCAATATTGAAATTATGTAAAAAAGGAAAAATTTATGATGCAGCAAAATTAGTTAGAGAAGAAATTTTTGATTTATTATATAAAAATGCAAAAAAAGACAAACTTGTTGTTAGATTACATGATGGTGATCCCGCAATATATGGTGCAATTAGAGAACAGATTGATAATCTAGAAAAAAAAGGAATTGAGTCTACAGTTGTGCCTGGTGTAACATCTTTTCTAGCCTCAGCTGCAGCTCTTGGAACTCAATTAACATTACCTGGAGTGACTCAAACAATGATAATTACAAGAGCAGAATCTAGAACTAAAGTTCCTAAAAGAGAACAAATTTCTGAACTTGCAAAACATCAAGCAACATTAATTTTTTATCTTAGTGTTCATCTTTTAACTAAAATTACAAAAGAAGCAATTGCAGGTGGATACAAAAAAACTACACCTGTTGCAGTAGTTTATAGAGCAAGTAGAAAGGATCAAAAAATAATTCTTGGAACACTTACAGATATAACAAATAAAGTTAAAGCTGAAAAAATTACAATGACTGCTATTGTAATAATTGGTGATGTAATAAAACCAAAATCATATGAATATTCAAAACTTTATGATAAAACATTTAGTCATGGTTTTAGAAAAGCTAAAGTTAAGTAGATAAAAAATTTACTTTATTTTTAATACCAATTTTATTTAATTTATTTTTAAAATTAATTATATCATTAGAAGTAAAAATTTTTAATGAATTTCTTTTTGATTGTTTATTTTTAATTTTTGAAAAAACTTTTGTTGCAACAATATTTCCTGGATCAATAAATTGTATTTTGGGAAATTCTTTTTTTAATAACTTTTTTAAAAATAATAAGTGAGTACTAGATAATGTAATTACATCAATTTTTTCTGAAATTATAATATCTTCTAAACTTTCTTTAATTATTTTTTTACAATAACTTTTTTTATTGAGAAATTTTCCTGATTCAACTAAATCTACTAAATTAGAACCATTTATTTTAAAAATTTTATAAGATTTTGGAATATTATTTTCTTTAATATAATTTTCAAGTCCTTTACTCTCTACTGCAGATTTAGTTGCCAAAATTCCTATTTTTTTTGACTCAGATTTTTTTTGGGCTAATTTTAAGGGAGGTTTAACATCTATGATTTTTTTTGTAGATAAATTTAGCATTAAACTTGGTGTATTTGATGCAACAACAATAATGTCAGGCTTAAATTTTTTTTCTAATAGATTAATTGTTTTTTTAATTATTATGGCTAATTGAGCCTGTGATTTTGTTCCATATGGATAATTTTTTTGATCAGCAAAATAAACAATATCTGTTTTTACAATTTTTTGAATTTCCTTAATTATTGAAAGTGAGCCTAATCCTGAATCAAAAACAACAATTTTTGCCAATAAACCATTTTCATTAATCATCCATAATAGTTTGTTAGCTAAATTTAGTCAAAAGATGATCTAAATTTACACCGTTGATTAAGACTAAATTTCTGAATTCACTATCATGCCAAACTTCGACAGTACATGGGCTCGACAAGAGACCCAAAGTGTAACTGACAAAATACATGGTGCATTAAAACCTCAAGGTGCATTAAAACCACGAATTCAAACTGCAGTAAACCAACTACAAGTCCAAATATCAAAAATGGATTCAATGTTAGGTAAATTGCACGAAAGGGATGCGCAACTCTTTCAAAGAGTCGTGACTGCAATGCAGCAACATGATACTAGTGCAAGTAGAGTTTTGTCTAACGAATTAGCTGAAATTCGTAAAGTTACAAAGATGCTCGGCAATGCAAGAATGTCATTAGAACAAGTTCAACTAAGACTGACAACTATTCATGATCTTGGTGATGCTATGGTAGCAATTGGACCTGCGATGTCTACAATGAAGGGATTGAAGTCATCACTCGGAAAATTCATGCCAGAAGCTGATTCAGAATTGAATAGTATGACCCAGACACTTAATGGACTTATGGTGGATTCACTTGCAGGAGACTCATTTAGTATGGAGTCTGATGTTTCAAATGAAGAAACAGATAAGATTCTTCAAGAAGCATCCGCAGTAGCCGAACAACAGATAGGAGAAAAATTCCCATCTGTACCATCTTCAAGTGGACTTTCGTCACAAACCTCTTCTACTTCTTCCTTTGAGTAGTTAGTTGAGATTAGGCGTTAGTTATTATTTTTATTTTATTTGAAAAAAATACTAAGCTAAAATATTAAAAATAATTTTTTAGTTATGGAAATGCAACAGATTCTAATAAAATAGAATCAATTTCAGAAATATTTACTCTACTTTGTTCCATAGAATCTCTTTTTCTAATTGTTACTGTATTATCTTCTAATGTTTGATGATCTACTGTTATTGCAAATGGAGCTCCAATTTCATCCAATCTTCTATATCTTCTACCAATTGCACCTGAATGATCCAAAAATGCATCAAATTTTCTTTTAATATTTATAAAAATTTCATCAGTTTTTTCTTTTAATCCATCTTTTTTAACTAATGATAAAATTCCAACATGAACTGGTGATAAATATGGTTTTAATGATAAAACCATTCTTTCATGTTCTTCATCATTTTTTAATGAATGTTCTAAAATTGTATATAGACTTCTATCAATTCCCATTGAAATTTCAAAAACATGTGGTAAAACTTTTTCATCATTATCCATCACTTCAAACTTTTCTTTACTCATCTTTGCATGACTAGATAAATCATAATCTGCTCTATAATTACATGCTACAAGCTCAAGCCAACCAATTGTAGTCTCTACTTCAAAATCAAATGCAACTTCTGCATAGAATGCTTTTTCCTTATCTCCTAGCTTTCTAAATCTACTTTTTGAGATATCAATACCTGTTTTTTCATAAAATTCTGTTAAAATTCCTAAATAATATGCTACAAATTTGTTTGGAACAGCTCCTGTTTCTAATGCTTCCTTACAGGTCATAGAAATTGGTTCAGTATCTGTTTGAACTCTAATTACAGTATTTTCAATCTCTGCAAATTTCTCAACTTCATTTAATCTTCCAGGATTACAAAATACTTCAATTTCTGCTTGATAAAATTCTCTAAGGCGAAGTAAACTTTGTCTTGGTGCAATTTCATTTCTAAAGCTTTTTCCTACTTGAGCTATTCCTAATGGGAGTTTACCTCTCATAGTCTTGAAAAGTCTAGGAAAATCAACAAATATTGATTGACATGTTTCTGGTCTAAGATATGCTTCTTCTTCTTGCGGACCAATACCAACTTTAAACATCATATTGAATTTTTTTGTTGTTCCAAAATCTCCTTTACATTTTGGACATTGTATTTTATTTTCTATAATTGCATTATCAAATTCATTCAAATCTGCACTTTCAGGAATTTCTATATTTGCAATCTCTGCAATTGTTCTATCTGCTCTAAATGTTGAATTACATTTTGTACATTTTATTATTGGATCTGCAAAATTACCTAAATGACCTGATGCTTCAAAAACTGATTTAGACATAATCTGAGAACCATCAATTTCCATCATTCCATCTCTTCTGATTAATTCCCTTCTCCATAATTCAAGAAATTTATTTTTTAAACCAACACCTGATGGTCCATATTCCCAAAATCCAGCATTTGCATCTGAATAAACTTCACAACTAGGAAAATAAAATCCACGCTCAAGTGCTAATTTCATTACTTCTTCATAACTCATTATTTAATTTCCTCACTAATTGTATACATTTCTATACATATCCTTTTGCTATTTTGACATTTTCAAAATCATCTCTATCATCATCAATTGGAGTCTCTAAAATTATTGGAATTTTTTTCTTATTTACAAATTTTACAACAGATGTAATTCCTTCTTCTCCAATTCCACCTAATCCTAAATGATAATGTCGATCAAGATTACATCCAATTTCTCCTCTAGCATCATTTAGATGAAGAATTTTCAAATTTTCTATTCCAACATGTTTGTCAAATTCTTTAAACGTTTCTTTAACTTTATCTTCTGTTCGTAAATCATATCCTGCAACAAATGCATGACATGTATCAAGACAAACACCAAATTTTTTACTAGGTTTTAATTGCTTAAAAATTTCACCAAGTTGTTTAAAATCTGAACCAACAGAATTTTTTTGTCCTGCAGTATTTTCTAATAAAATTATTACATCATTTTTTGTTTGGCCAGCTTTTGTTAGACCTTCTACTAATTTTTTAATTCCTGCTTCTTCTCCAGTTCCTAAATGACTACCTAGATGTGTAACCAAATATGGTATTCCTAATTGTGCACATCTTTCAACTTCACTTATCAATGTATTAACTGATTTTTCAAATCCATCATTTTTTGGTGTAGCTAAATTTGGTAAATATGGCATATGTGCACAAGTTGCAAATCTATCAATTTTACTTGATTTTAATTTTGATTTAAAAGCATCAATATCTTCTTTGGTTAGATCTTTTGCATGCCATGATCTTGGACTTCTTGTAAATATCTGAAATGCTGAACAATTTCTTTCAACTGCATTATCCACTGATTTATCAATTGATCCTGATATTGAGACATGACAACCAATTTGCATATCTTATTAATTTCTTAAAACATAATTTAAACCAGCGCTCAAATCTTGAGAATCAGATTTTTATGTAAATTATTCAACTAACTAGTATGCTAGTTCTTGGGCAAGATGAAAAAGCAAAATATCCATTTTTGGCTGATGCAGGTGAATATTTGAAAGATAAGGGCTTTTCTTTAGTTCAATTTGGTAGCGATCCAGTTTTAAAATTATCAGTTGAAAAAGCACTACATAGAATTAAAGTTGCAGCGGCAGGAGAAGTCTACAAATCAGATTTGATAGATGGTCAGGCATCAAAAGATTATGCTCTTGAAAGAGAAGTATTTTCATTTCTTTTAGCTATAGTGCTCATCAAACTAACTGGCATGTCTACACTCATCAAAAGATTTGCTTTAGCTGAAGCTCGGAGAGCAGAAAATTATTTAGAAAAAGATTTGGGAAATGCATCTAATAAATCAAAAATTGATTTAGCAACTAGAATTATTTATGATTTATTTAATATTAAAATAATTAAAGAAAATGATTTTTTTGTAATACCTGTATCTGATTATCTAAAACATTCAGTTACTTTTCATGAACGTGAATGGAAATTAATCAATAGACATGTTGAAAATGGTAAAGTCTTTCTTACTCCTGATAAAACAGTTAGATTAATTCGAAAAGAATTAGGAAATTATATTAGTTCAAAAATTATCAATGCTCCTAAACCCTCTATGATTCCTGGATTAGAAAGTATTGTAAATGAATTAATTTTAATTTCTAAAAAACTTACACCAACTTATACAATAACTACTGGTGAATATCCTCCATGCATAAAACATGCAATTGATGTACTTGAGAAAGGTGAAAATTTACCACATTCTGGAAGATTTATGCTTGCAACTTTTCTTTTATCAAGAGGACAAACGGTTCAACAAATTGCACCATTATTCAAAAATGCACCTGATTATAATCCTCGAGTTACATTTTACCAACTAAATCATCTTGCTGGAATTTCAGGTAGTGCAACAAAATATGCTTGTCCTTCTTGTGAAAAATTAAAAACACAGGATCTTTGTTTTATCACCAAAGAATGTGATAACATCATTAATCCATTACAATTTGGAAAGAAGAGAAAATTATGAATGAAATTGATATTAAATTTTTAGAAGATTCATTTAAAAAATATTATTTTAATCATTTTGATCTTATTTCTACTCCTCAACGTACATCTGAGAGGGAATTTGGCTATCAAAAATTCAATTCTGGAATGTTTAGACATATTTCTCTTAAAGATGATAAAGAATTACATCTATTATTTATGCAAAATATTCCATCAGACGTTTATTGTTCAAATGCATATTATTCATTTCCTAATTCTCCAATGAATGAAAAAGATTGGAAAGAAGCTGATTTGATTTTTGATATTGATGCAAAAGATCTTAATTTATCTTGTAGAAAAAATCATACAA
>Ga0209494_1001540_pt1 | contig 10149 bp, 6 predicted proteins | sample EN1Hudseemescosm_FD_184628 | JGI IMG/M metagenome (GOLD analysis project Ga0209494, IMG submission 184628) | Methane-oxidizing microbial communities from mesocosms in the Hudson Canyon - EN1B Hudson Canyon (SPAdes) (version 2) | ecosystem: Environmental > Aquatic > Marine > Cold seeps | place... | reverse complement strand
GGTTGGTGAGCATGCTGCAGAGATTATTCAAGGAATGGGCATTGCCATCAAGGCTGGGGCAACCAAGGCCGATTTTGACGCTACTGTGGGAATACATCCGTCTGCAGCGGAGGAATTTGTCACTATGCGTGAACCGACTCGTTAGAATTGGCTTTTCGCCCGCTCAAGGAGACATAGGCTCAAAAACTTAAGATCAGATAAGCTCCGGGCAGCATCTGTTGTGTCTTGATGGACAATCACCAAGAGTAGGGCATGGCTAACCTCCAACCACTCCCGACCTAGTCGTTCTAACTCAGAGGGATTATTCGATATTTCAAGGCGTTTAAACATACGCGCCATGGCGGCTATGATGGTCTCATCATGATGGGAATCAAGCTCCTTAAGCTCCGGCACCCCAAACATTGCCTGAACCAAGGGTAATAAACCCTCCTGATTTTGATAGGTGAGAAGCATTCTATCGGTACTAATCTCAACAAATTTCTTTAGACTAAGGGTTTCTATTGGATAGTCCTCCAATTTTCGTAGGCCCACATCCATTTCTCCTAGCCAGCGCTCTGCCAATGCATAGAGAATCGCATACTTGTTTGGAAAATAGTGATAAAGGGTGCCCACAGACATGCCCACAGTCTTAGCCACTAAGATGGTGGTTAAGTCATCTTGACCCACTTCCTCGAGTAATTGAGCAGTAATGGTTAAAATCTGTTCGCGACGTTCTTGGGCTCGCTTCTGTACTGGTGTGGATCTGGGAGTGAGTTTACGAATATTAGCCATTGTAGATCTCCTTAAAACCTATCACGGAGCGAGTAATAAAGCATAGCTGACACCATTCCTGGCCAGCGTAAGAGTGTTCCACCAGGGAATCGTCGAGTAGAGAGGTTGGACATAACATCAAAGCGCTCTAATTTCCCACTAATAGCCTCTGCAACAAGCTTTCCAGCGAATGTTGCGGTGGGTACGCCGTGGCCAGAATAGCCCTGTAAGTGCCATATATTGTCTTGGATTCGACCAAAATGAGGCAACCTGTTCATGGTAATAGCTAGAGTACCACCCCAACCATAGTCAATTTGCGTATCGGCAAGCTGGGGATAGATTTGACGCATATACTTCCCTACAAACCCCTTGATGTCTTTTGGGAATTTACGACGATAATTTTCTCCACCTCCGAATATCAAACGGTTATCACCCGATAGCTTCCAGTAATTAATAACAAAGCGACTGTCGGCCATGGAGGTATCCTTTGGAATGATCGAGCGGGCCATATCATCAGTTAAAGGCTCTGTAGCAAGCACAAAGTTATTGATGGGCATAATGTACCCATTAATCTTCGGCTCAAGCTTCTCAATGTATCCATTACAGGCGAGTATTATTTCAGATGCAGTTACCCGGCCGGTGGTAGTGCTGATGACGAGAGGGGAGCCCCCATAAGAGGTAACTCTTGAATGCTCATATATTGTCACCCCGGCCTTGATAGCCGCGCCCGCTAGGCCAAGAGCATAATTCAGTGGGTGCAAGTGACATGACGCCTTATCCCATACCGCTCCGTAGAAACCATCACTGCCTACGGCCTCATGCAGTCGCTCCTCAGGTATATATTCCAAATCGTGAAAGTTATATCTCTCGCCCAAAAAGTCGATTTCTTTCTTCATTCCCGCACATAGCCCGCGTTTGTGGGCCAAGTGCATGTCGCCATGTTTTAAGTCACAATCAATGTTGTATGTGGAGATTAGATTTTTCACTGTGTCTACAGCTTCCAAGCCCATATCCCATAGGAGGCTCGCGGTTTGGTGGCCGTATTCAGCCTCTAGTTCTGCCTGATCAGCTCTTTGGCCTATACCGACGTGTCCACCGTTTCTACCCGACGCTCCAAATGCAACCGTCTCAGCCTCCAAGACAATCACTTTGTAGCCTTTTTGGGCAAGATGCAGGGCAGAGGAGAGCCCTGTATAACCCGCTCCGATCACGCAGATGTCTGCGGTGTCATGATCATCCAGTGATGGGAATTGGAGACGATCATTCTGTGTGGCTGTGTAGTACGACTCCATAAAACCTTATCTCAACCATGGCTAAAATTGACATTATGATGTTTTTGAATAATAATTCAACTTTAATTGAATGATTATTCAACTTTTATATAAGCAAGGTATGCCATGGCCCAACAACAAACCATAGAGAGCTGGCTGAAAGAGAACAAGATTACAGAGGTGGAATGCTTGGTTCCCGACATGACGGGGAACGCTCGAGGAAAGTTCATTCCAGCCAAAAAGTTTCTTAAAGAAGACAGCCGCTTGCCAGAGGGGATATTGGCTCAAACTGTCACGGGCGAATATTCTGATGATTTTTGGGATCTGCTAGACACTATTGATGGTGACATGCTGCTTGAACCAGTTCTAGAGACAAAGCGCTTAGTCCCTTGGGCTAATGAGAGTACTGGTCAAATCATTCATGACTGCTTTACTAAAGACGGTGAGCCACATCCTTTTTCGAGTAGAAACGTATTGAAACGCGTACTTGCTCTGTACGAAAAAGAAGGTTTAAGTCCAGTTGTTGCGCCGGAGATGGAGTTTTACCTTGTGGAGAAGAACCCTAACCCTGGTCTAGCGCTTAAGCCGCCCATTGGGCGTTCTGGGCGGCCTGAGACTGCCCGCCAGTCTTATAGTATTGATGCTGCAAATGAGTTTGAGCCATTTGTCGAAAGAATGTACGGCTATTGCGATGCGATGAGCCTAGATATAGATACACTGATTCATGAGTCAGGTGCTGCACAACTTGAGGTCAATTTTATACATGGAGACCCTCTTAGTCTTGCTGATCAGGTATTTACGTTCAAACGAACAGTGCGCGAAGCAGCCTTAAAAGAGGGCATGTATGCAACCTTTATGGCTAAACCCATGGCTGAGGAACCGGGTTCAGCTACGCACATACATCAAAGTATTCTCAATAAAAGTACCGGTGCTAATATTTTTACTAATGATAAGGGTGAATATAGCGAATCTTTTTATCACTATATTGGAGGGCTTCAGAAATATACACCCTATGTTATGAGTCTCTATGCGCCCAACGTGAACTCGTATCGACGCTTTACGCGGGAGGTTTCAGCGCCAATCAACTTGCACTGGGGCTATGATAATCGTACTACTGGCCTGCGAGTGCCAGACGCGGGAGCCAAGAATTACAGAGTTGAGAATCGATTCCCCGGTGCAGATGTAAACCCTTATTTAGCGATTGCTGCGACGTTGCTATGTGGCTACCTTGGAATGAAGAATAAGATACAACCATCAGAAGCCTATGAAGGTAACGCTTACGAGGAGGATGTTGATGTACCAAGGACTCTAGAGGAGGCCCTGCGTGGGCTCCAGGATGATCAAGATATTATTGATGTTTTCGGCGAGAAATTCATTCAGCTCTACACTTCGATTAAGCTGGTGGAGTTTGAAGAGTTTAACCGGGTTATATCCTCGTGGGAGAGGGAGCATCTGCTCCTTAATGTCTAAGCTCAAGTGCGTTTAGCCACGCTAGAGCGTCAAACACGTTACTCCGGCCTTATGCAGTATCTCTTTGGTTAAGGGAATTAATGGTTGTTGCCGTGGCCATATCGTTAACGTCAACATATTGATGAAAATCATTAACATTAAAACTTTGATTCACTAGTAGGGCGCTCGACTCTCGGAATCATCAATAAAAGACGGGGTTTTATCCCTAGGATTGGTATTAAGTAGCCGCTATAAGTAATTGTATTATAATGCTAAACGTCTCTTTCTTTTCCTGTTCTTGCTCGTTCTTTCATATCCGACTGAATATAAACCTGATCGGTTGTTCCCATACTTGCATGACCCAAATCGTCAGCCATATGCTTAAGAGGGCGAGTTGCTATATCTTGCGATGCTCCCGTATGTCGCAGCCAGTGCGTGGTGGCTTCTCGCAGTGCAAGAGCCTCATCAATAAACCCTTCGGAGCGCATCTTTTCATAGGCTAAATCAAAAGCCTGTTGGACTATTCGTCTTAGTTGGCGCGATGTCATGCCTCCAACACCGCGATTTTTTGCCACTAGGGTCGCATTTAGGCCAAAACTAGGATTAAGAGACTGTCGGTAACTCTCATAGCGCCTGATATAGGGCCCGAGGGAGTTAGGCACTGAAATATCGCGTATTTTATTGCCTTTACCGAGCACCTTTAGCCAATTATTGCCGTCACTATCTTGCCAAAAATGCTTCCAAACAGGCTGCCAGTTAGAACGATCAGAGAGCTCAGATACCCGCAGATAAAGGGTTTTAAGCATAGCTATGATAAATAGCGTACGTTCGTGCTCAGAATCTATGTCAGCCGCTGAACTTGCGCAGTCTAATACATAATCCCACTGCAAGTCTGAGAGCCGCTTAATGCTTTTAGATGTAGCGCCCTTGATCAAAAACGGCGATTGTTTCCTAATTGCGGGTATTGGATTACCAAATGCATAGCCTTCGTCGGTTAGATAGTCATAAAAGCACGACAAAGCCGAGTAACAAATCTTCATGGCTTCATGGGATAACGAGTGGCCATCTGTGCTATGTGGAATAGTTAAGCCGTTGTCTAGGGCATTTTTACGGTCCTGTTTGGCTATTTTCACCACAAATGGGCGCCAATTTTTATTTTGACGAGACTGTCCGTCGATTATCTTAAAGCGATCAGCTACAGACATACCAACCCAAGGTGCTGGCGGACTGTGCACGAAATCAAAGTACGCCTCCAAATCAGGTCGTTTAAGTTTAATTACGCTCTTGTTAGCAACTGTCCAGGACCACAGGAGCAAACGCTCAACCTCATTGCGGTAACCGCGATAGGTGGCTTCACTTTTGCGACTGTAGCTCTTCAGGAAAGACTGAGTGTAAAAGAAATCTTGAGTGGCATCTGGTATATCCGATGCAATTTTGTCTATGAAAAGCTTTGAGTCTGGATAATCATTCAGCATCGCAGGGCCCATCGGTAAGCGTACGAAGGTCTTATGGGCGTCAAAGAGTGGTGTGGCAGTAAATGCTTTAGACATATGGTTATTTAGCTGTAGACGGCAGTTTCATTGAAATACACTGTATCAGCCGGATAAAGGATTGTCTAGCTATGTCTACTAATTGAGATTAGCGGACATAGCAAATTGGTTCTAAATAAGCTACTTCTCTACTTTAGTAGCCTTTATCCAGTTTCTGACCTGGCGCTCAAGCATACCAAGCGGCAATGCCCCACCACCCAGCACAGTATCGTGGAAGGCTTTGATATCAAACTTATCCCCTAATTGGCTTTCAGCCATTTTTCGCAAACGCTGAATCTCGATCATGCCGATTTTATAGGCCGTCGCTTGACCGGGGACTACTAGGTAGCGGCGAATCTCAGTCTCGATAGTCTCTAGCGGCGCTGGCGAGTTTTCGGAGAAAAAATCAACCGCTTGTTGTTGTGACCATTTTTTATAGTGCATTCCTGTGTCTACAACAAGACGAATCGCGCGCCACATTTCACTGCCTAAACGTCCAAAATCAGATCCTAAGGTCACGTAAGTATTTGGCATCTCTTTTGCGAGCGCCTCGGTATACAGCGCCCACCCTTCTACATAGGCTGTGCTACCAGCCTGTGTGCGGAACTTGGGAATACCTTTAAGCTCTTGTGCAATAGAGATCTGCATATGATGACCAGGCAGCCCCTCATGGTAAGCAATGACTTCAAGCTCATTCTTTGGCATGGCCTTCATATCTGAAAGGTGCGCATAATACACCCCAGGCCTTGAACCATCGGGTGTGCCTGGGAAGTAATGCTGTGGTGCACCGTCTTGCTCGCGGAAGGCTTCGACGCGTTTTACTACTAAATCAGCCTTAGGCAAAATGCCAAAATAGTTCGGTAGCTCTTTTTTGAGGTTTTCAATGGCCGCTGTTGCGTCATCTATATACCCTTGCCTCCCTTCGTCAGTGTTTTCATAGTACAATTTTTCATTATCTTTACTGTCCCTGATATAGGAAAAATACTCTTGCAGCGTTCCTTTGAAGCCATCTTTTTCCTTGATAACCTCCATTTCACCCCGAATACGTCTGACTTCATCAAGCCCGAGTTGGTGTATTTGATCTGCCGTCATATCAGTAGTGGTGAGACTCTTTAAGCGATACTTATAGAACTCATCACCCTCAGGAAGTGCGTGCACGCCTAAAGCTTCCTCACTTGTATTTTTCAAGTCGTCTGTCATGAACGCTATCAAATCATCATAGCCCGGAGCAAAATCATTGATAAGCGCAGTTCGTACTGCTTTTATTAGGCCATCAGCCTGCTTTTGCGTAATTGTGTCTGCTTTAACTAGGGCAGATACCTTCGTATTAGCATCAGCCCACAGAGTCGAATCTGTCCCGCTATCATCAAATGGAGCTCCCGAGATTATTGCCTTGGATTCCTTCATCACAATCTCATAGGCAAAACGAGGAGGTCGGACGCCCTCACCTGCCGCAAGCTTCGCTTGCCCTGTAAGCTCTGCCATTGCGGCACCAATGCCACTAATACGCGAAATATAGTCCGTCATATCTTGCTTGGTCTCGACAGTATGATAATTCATCATCAGTGTAGGGAAGAACGAATGAATACCACTCATTTGATGGAATATGTAGCCTCGTCGCATAAACGCCCTACCAGCAAGTGCTGATTCGTATTGATGCTCCCATAGGTCATAGGATATTTTGGCGGCATCGCTAAGCTTGCTATAGTCAAAGGTTGACACCATTTCCTCAACGGAGTGGCCTTTCCATTGGATTCTTTTGAGTTGAGTAGCCTCACTCATATCATCAATTTCGTTGTACCGGTCTTTGCGACCCTGAAAAGTTAAGCCAAGGGGGCTCATCATTAACTCTTCTTCATACTTCACCTCAAACCATGCATTAAGTTTTTCAGTTTCTGACTTTTCATGGTTATTGCTCAAGGCTAGACTTGACACAAGCATTAATGCCATAAACAAAATCTTATTCATATCTTCGCTCCAGCAAATGAGTAAAATCCAAAATATAGACGAAATACTATGTCTAATCCCTTAAAAACTCTAGTCTTGAATGCTTCATTTGTACTGTTTTTATATGATACTCGAGCGTCATCACAGGGAGAAAGCGGAAACACCGTCTTTTTTCCAAGAAATACACTGTATTAGTCAACCTTGGTGGTTTTTAACTCTACTTTAGCTCCCTTGTGGCCTATGCATTAGGCGAAGTTCTGGTAAACTTTAGTTAAATTTAAAGGATATGTTATGTATCAGCTTTTTCGTACTCTTTCTTGTCGGTTGATTTTTCTGCCAACATTGATTTTCAGCCTTTCGGTCGCTGCTTCTGTACCTATTGAAACTGAAGATGGCCAGTCATCTTTGTATCGTGAGATTTTTGAGCGTCTTGCTAGCCGGCATTATCGGAGTCAAGAAATTGATGATGCGCTATCTGTTCGGTATTTAGACGAATACATTAATACGCTAGATTCAGGTAAGAACTACTTCTTACAAAGTGATATTGATGAGTTTGAAAAATGGCGGTCAAAACTTGATGATTTGTCAAAGCGAGGTGATATCGAGCCTGGGTTTATCATGTTCAATCGTGTTCGCGACCGCGCGATGGCGCAGCTAGAAAGAAACATCACTTTGTTAGAAGACGAAAATTATGTATTTGACTTTGACACTTCAGATTCCATTATTTTTGATCCAGAACTCCGGTCTTGGTTCAAGTCCCAAGCAGAGGCATCTGAGTTTTGGGAAAAGCGCCTTGTAGATTCGATGATTCGCCTAATACTTAATGAAAAAGAAGAGGCAGATGCTAGGGAGCTATTGGTTAAGCGTTATAAAAATCAAATCAAGCAATTTGAGCAACGAGATAGCCAAGATGTTTTGCAACTCTATGCAAATGCCCTGGCCGCTCTTTACGACCCACACACGTCATATTTTAGTCCTAGAACAAATGAGAATTTTCAAATCAATATGTCTCTGTCCCTTGAAGGTATAGGCGCGGAGCTTTCTACTGAAGATGACTACACAAAGATTAATCGAATTGTCCCTGGAGGCCCAGCGGATCTTCATGGTGTGCTAAAAGCTGAGGACAAGATTGTTGGTGTGGGGCAAGCAGAGGAAGATATTGTCGATGTCATAGGGTGGCGAATTGATGATGTAGTCGCTTTAATTAGAGGCGCGAAAGATACCACGGTAAGACTTCAGTTCATCCCGTCTAAGGGAGATAGCAGTAACACAAAAACGATCACTATCGTCAGAGATACTGTCAAATTGGAAAATAAATCAGCTCAAAGTAAGATACTTAATATTGTTAATGAGGGTCAGACATACAAATTAGGAGTTATTGATATTCCAGCTTTCTACATGGACTTTGAGGCCTACAGGGCTCGCGATCCAAATTACAAGAGCACCACTCGAGATGTATACAAGCTTGTTGAGGAACTTAAAGATGCCGACGTGGATGGCATTGTGGTGGATCTGCGAAGTAATGGTGGTGGGTCTCTATATGAAGCGACATCCTTGACCGATCTATTTATCGATTACGGGCCTGTGGTTCAAATTAGGGACTCTGATATGCGTGTGCAGCGTAATCAGCGAGCTTATAGACGTGCGGTTTATAACGGCCCTCTCCTTGTCATGATCAATCGACTGAGTGCATCTGCATCGGAGATATTTGCAGGTGCGCTACAGGATTACGGCAGAGCGCTCGTCGTTGGCAGTCAGAGTTTTGGTAAAGGAACCGTGCAAGACATAACCGCGTTAAGTAGCGGGCAATTGAAAATGACCGTATCCAAGTTCTATCGTGTTTCTGGTGACAGCACTCAACACCGAGGTATTTTGCCGGATATTTCCTTCCCTTCGGTACATGATCTTGATGAGGTAGGTGAAAGTCATCAAGATAATGCCCTTCCCTGGGACAGTATTCATCGGGTTCCTCACCAAACTAAAGATGAGCTTAAAGCATTTATTAGCCCATTAACTGAGTCACATCTTGAGCGTCGCAAAGAAGACCCTGACTTTGCTAGCTTGATTGAGCGGATTGAATTAAGTGATAAATGGGCAAGGGAAAAATCATTATCTCTTAACCTCGAACAACGTCGCATTCGCAGTGCAAGCTGGGATCTAGGACTCTTTGAAATTGAGAATAGACGTCTGCTTGCAAAGGGTCAAGAGCCGTTCGCTACTCTTGAAGCTTGGAGAAATAGTGATGAAATTAATGAAGAAAATGAGAGTGATCTACCTGAAGAGCAAGCCCAGTTGCAAGAGGAAGAAGAGGAAGAGGCTAATATTTCAGAAACCGATCCCCTTTTATTTGAGGCTGGCAGAATTCTTGGCCAACAAATCTTCATAGAAAGCACTAGAAAAGTGCAGCGATTAGCGCAAGTTGAATCTGAAAGAGTGAATGACTGATGGGCCCTAAAACGAGAGTAATGTCGTTCAACGTCAATGGCATAAGAGCCAGACTACATCAGATAGAAAAGGTTTTAGAGGAACATAAGCCCGACGTATTAGGTTTGCAGGAAATCAAAGTTAGTGACGAGGAGTTTCCTGTTGAGGCAATAACAGTCTTGGGCTATAACGTTGACTTTTTTGGTCAGAAAGGCCATTACGGCGTGGCTCTGTTAAGCAAAACCAAAGCAAATACTGTCTTGCGAGGCTTCCCATCTGATGAAGAAGACGCTCAACGTCGTGTGATTCATGGTGAGTATTTAGTGAATGGGAAAGTACTGCATGTGATTAATGGCTATTTTCCTCAGGGAGAGAGCCGTAAGCATCCTACGAAGTTCCCAGCCAAGGAAAAATATTACTCAGACCTCACTCGTTATATAACTGACACCTTTGCTACTAACGACAATGTTGTTGTTATGGGCGATATGAATGTTGCAGCAACCGATGCTGATGTAGGAATAAAGCCTGAAAATGCCAAACGCTGGCTACAGCGGGGTATCTGCTGCTTTCTTCCGGAAGAGCGAGAATGGCTGCAGAATCTGTTGAATACCGGGTTAATTGACACGTTTCGGCATATGAACGCCAATGATCAAAGTTCTTTTAGTTGGTTTGACTATCGTAGTCGAGGTTATGAGCAAGAACCTAAGCGAGGCCTGCGAATTGACTTAATTCTGGCAACCCAAAATCTCGTAGATGTGCTTAAAGGGACTGGAATTGAT
>Ga0209494_1001538_pt1 | contig 10155 bp, 6 predicted proteins | sample EN1Hudseemescosm_FD_184628 | JGI IMG/M metagenome (GOLD analysis project Ga0209494, IMG submission 184628) | Methane-oxidizing microbial communities from mesocosms in the Hudson Canyon - EN1B Hudson Canyon (SPAdes) (version 2) | ecosystem: Environmental > Aquatic > Marine > Cold seeps | place... | reverse complement strand
CACCTACCCCCCTATTGACCAGCACTCTTCCTATGAGAAAAATTCAGCTGGCAATCAAATCTGTAAAAGAGGAGGAATAGCTTGCGACTTCATGGTGAAAGACCATCAAGACAAAGTCCCCCAGATCATTCAATTTATTGTTGGTAACTTAGACTATGACAAAATATATTATTACGGTAACAGTAGACCTCTACATGTTAGTGTCAATAGCAAGCCTGAGAAACATTTACAAATAATGAACTTGAGTGGGAATGGCAAGAGAATACCAGGGCGAAAAGCTTACGCTAAAAAAGCCATTACTCTTGCAGATGAGTTATAGCCGTGGACCATCAAAAATTTAAATCTTTAATAGCTTCAGTATCGATTGGAAAAAAACTCCCCGAAGCGATCTACATCCATAAAGACGCCTTCCAAAGCCTGGATGAAGAGCTAATAAAGTTCATTAACGCTATCAGCAAAGCATTAAAAGTCGATAATAAAAAATGGAACATTGTTAAATTATCTAAGAAATATTTTAAATTATCTCTCTTAAACTACCCCTCTTTTTTTACTGACCCTTATCCCTCATTAGAGCAAAGCATCACTATCGATTTAGTAAAACTCACACAGAGAATTACTAAATACAGCGACTATGACAACCCCCCTATTCTTCATAGAAAAGAAACCATGCTCCCAAACTGCCACCCTTCTTACGAAGAATTTAAACTTGTAACTCAAGAAGGTGAAGCTGCTGGCTTATACCAAAACAGCAGAATGATTGGATTTAAAAACTCCTGGGAGCGGCTTATTGCGAAACATGGCTATGAATTAGTTGATGGAAGATTATTTAGAAATTCGGCTCTTATAAAACCAAATAGTGACGATAAAAAAATAGATAGACACAAAACCGCTATAGTTAGGTATGAGCTTTCATCACCGATGAAATCATTAGCTAAACACGGTTTTTTATCAGGTGAATATTCTGTCTTTGACTATGGTTGTGGGCAAGGTGATGACCTTAGAGAACTAGAGGCTCATGGCATTGATGCAATTGGATGGGACCCAAATTTTAGACCCGATACAGAAAAGGTAGTCTCAGACATTGTAAACATAGGTTTTGTAATTAATGTTATTGAAGATGTTGATGAGCGCATAGAAGCCTTATTAGGCGCTTGGGAAATCACTGCTAAATTACTTGTAGTATCTGCAATGATTGCAAACGACTCACATATTGAGAAATTCACCCCTTATAAAGATGGAGTGCTTACATCTCGAAACACTTTCCAAAAATATTTTTCTCAAACTGAACTTCAATTCTTTATTGAAAATACATTTGATGAAAATGCTATTTCAACCGGAGCTGGTATATTCTTTATTTTCAAAGATACTATAGATGAACAACTTTTCCTTTCTAGCCGCAATAAACGCCATCATAACTGGCAGCAAGTCACTACCCAGCCATTAAATAACCAAGAGAAGTTTACTCAAATATATTTAAAAAACGAACAAATTTTCAATGATTTTTGGAATACCTGCCTGATACTAGGGCGTATTCCAGCCAATGATGAATTTTCACAGTCTGATGAAATAAAATCATTAATTGGCTCCCATAAAAAAGCCTTTAATTACTTGAATGATTTCTTATCTAATAATGAATTTGAATTGGCTCAACAATACCGAAAAGATGATTTATTGGTTTACTTTGCTTTATCTCAATTTGAAAAAAGAAAACCTTACATTAACCTCCCCGAACAACTCCAACGTGATGTAAAAGCTTTTTTCGGTAACTATCTCACCGCAACTGACATAGCCCGGGAGTTACTTTACTCAATTGCTGATACAAAACAAATCATTGATAGATGCTTACAAGCGCATCAATCTTTACCTGCTAGTGTACTGCTTGAAAATCACTCACTAACTTTTCATAAAGGCTTTATTGAACTTCTTCCCCCTCTATTACGGGTTTATGTCGGCTGTGGAAATCAACTATTTGGCGATTTAGATGACATTCAATTAATTAAAATACATTTCCATTCGGGTAAAGTATCTTTTATGGAATATGATAACTTTGACAACACTCCCCTACCTTTACTAAAAGGTAGGGTTAAAGTAAAACTTGCTCAACAAGCTGTACATTTTTTTGATGCAAGTGATGAATATGTTCCTCAACCGCTATACTTCAAATCACATTTTCTAACAGAGGATTACCCTAATTACATAAAACAATGTGGTTTTGATAAAAGAATAGCCTTAATATTACCAAGCAACACTCGCTATGGAATCCGGCTAGATGCCCTAAAAGATTTACTTGAAACCAATAAGTTAGAAATAAAAGGGTTTCGGTTTTATAATAAAAAATAGAAATGCCTTATATAATTTAAGTCTAACCGCTTATTCTTTAAGACATACTGACTTGTATATATTTGTGAGAATAATTGAGGCAACTCTATTTCAGAGAGGGCTCTGAATTAACTCCTTCATAGTGTCACTAGCATTTTATATATCTACACATTCTGGTATGTTATCTATATCATCATTACTATCAGGCATCCTGATCTCTGTTTTAAAACTACTTTTTGTAATCTCTGATGCTCGTGAGAAATATTTCAAATAAGAATTGTAGTCGTTAAATGCTTCCTCGAAAGCACTTGACTTATCATCTTCAGACAGTATTTCTACCGAAATATTTTTTCCTTGTGCTGTCAACGACTTTTTCCTAGCATATAACGACCTAAATACCTGTTTACGACATATCTGTAATTCTTCTTTGAGGCTTTCAGAAAGTTCATGATTCGTTGGTTTCCATATCTCCATTAGCAGATATTTAAACTTTGGCCACTGGTCAGGCTGCATTTCTCCCGTGAAAACAACACCTCTGAATGAATCATTGCTTCTGAGTGAAATATTTAGATCATCTAATGAAGCACCTTCAACATGCCCAATTAATACAGACAATATCTTCTTAAATTCAGAAAAACTAGTGGGACAAAAGAAGTTATTTAACTGTCCCAGGTATTCATCAAATATAACACCTAATTCTTCTCTATTATTTTTAAAAACCTTCTCATATTCATGGAAAAAACCACAGATTAATGAGCTCTGGAAGGCTACAGTTGTATAGAAATCGTTATACAGTTTGTTCACATTAGAAATAAGAACCTCATTATTATTAAATTTATTTCTATCATTACACTTTTCAATATAAATATTTGCTCGTTCTTTATGCAGGTCCTGAACATTTAAGTTTAAGCGTCTTTCTGTTTTATCAAGCTCATTTACAATTGCGTTAATTCTTGGAACATCTGTTACAAAATATCTATTTGATAGTTTGTCTTTAAGGTTTTTTCTATGGTCATGAAAGACTTGAATCGCACCTTGCCCACTAAAAAGCATACTCTCAACTGCAATATCACTACTCGTGTTTAATGATTCTTTTAGATTTAAAGTAGCCTGATTATGACTCAAGAATGGGATAAATTTATTCAAAATTCTAATAATATATTGACCGTAGAAGTCCTGATATTCATCTCCTAATTTTTCAGCAACATCATCTGTGAAAGAGTCGCGTTTAGTCTTATTATATACCTCAGTTCCTAAAGCATCCTGACAGTTAAGCCTCTCTAAAGCATCAGAAAATGAAGTCCTAGTACTAAATCTCCCTGATCTTGCTGTGATACCATTTAAATCACCACTTTCTAACAATAAATGCTCAACTATATAATAAATATGAGACACGCCTGTCACAGCTATTGGAGAATTTAATTTTTGCTTTTCTTGGTCTAATTCGACATTGTGAATACTTAACCCTCCCTCAGCCCGCACATCTGAATTTTTAACTTTACTTAATGTTTCTCTCATAAATGATGAAATTAAATCATTATCATTTAATAATATATTTCTTGTCCGTGAAACCTTTCTTGCAGTCTTATTTAAAGTTAGAAAAATTGATCTAGCGGCTTTTATTAAATTGTAATCTCCTTGTCCTGCATATGATTCATCTAGTGTTGGTACCGTACACATTATTATTGGAAGCTTCACCTCTTCTAAATTAAAGCTCCGTATAAAATTTGGTGTCCATTCTTCATAAAACTTTGCGTAAGGTTGCCTTTTTGCATCGCTCCACTGATCTTTTAAATTTCGATAAAGTGCGAGTAAAGCCATTGCCCTATGTTGCCCATCTACAATAACTAATTTAGATTTTGAAGTATTAAGCCTTAGTGCCACAAGATCATGCTGATCAGCCTTATTATTATTTAAAATAGGTTGTTCAAATTCAAATACCTCAGAACCAACTTCACCAGCTCTCGTTACACGCCATTTTTCAACATTTGATTTATTTTTCTCAACATCTTCACTCACAACCTTCGGATATAAAGTATCAGGGGTATTTTCTCCATCCTTAACAGGTAAAACGATTACAACTATTGGTGGGAAAAACTTTATTAAGTCAGTTGTTTTATTATCTAAAATGTAAGGTATCAATTCATTAGAAACTCTAGCATCATCAATATCCCTCTGCATTATTTCATTGAAAGACAATTGTTCCGGATTAAAAATTTCTCTAACTGGAGCTAACTCTTTTAATAAATTTTCATCAGAACCTACAGAAAAATTCAAACCTACGTGAGTCAAAAAATACTTTACTTCTAGTGATTCCCTATTATTACTCCCTACGTTAAAAGTGCCAATACTTCCCTTCAAAGTTAAATTTAGTGCAGAATCAATCTCAAGAAATATTTCAGGCATTTTTCTAGTTCCTTCCTAATATTGGATAATTTATTCTATTTAGAATATTCTCCATAATATTGTGCATGGAGTTTTCATCACTAACTTTTGTTATTACAACGTATAAATTTGTCTCAATAAAAGACTTTTGTATAATCCTTGTTGCAAAATTATGGTCACGATCATCTTCATGATAATAGTCCCCGCCATTCGAAGCTCCTCGCTCTCTATATTCTTCAATAAGTCTCTTATGTTTTATAAGCCTTTTTGATAAATTATTTGCCATCCCTATATATAAAGGGCTCATAAATGATTCATCAATATCTAATAACGTAGATTTGATATAATTAAGGACCTGAGGTTTCTCAACGATTCGATCAATTAACTTCTCAGAAATAATTTGTTCGTGGGTTAATTGCCCTGTATACGAAGCTTTTAGTTTCCCAGAAATACGAGCCTCATAACTCATCTCCTCATAAAACGAAAAAACATGTTTTAGTAAAAATTGCTTTACCATTTCTTGCTTACTAAAGAGATCACCTGAAGTCTCGAGTTTTTTTATGAGCAAACCAATATCATGGCTACTAATTTTATTTGAATAATACCATGCGTAAACCCCAGATGAATCACCAATATTTCTAGTGTTTATCTCTCTCCACGTAAACTTATTCCTCATAGTTTAAATCCTAAAGAAATATAACAAGTTATTATCTTCCACCATCATAATTATTCTTATGCCTGTTCTATTTTTTTATCTTTTAAATACGTATTAACCTAGCACAGCCTGATCGATAATTAGCTTTAAAATGGTACTTTGAATTTATGGTTACTCCTTGTTTACAAGGTTGCTTGATTTCCAACTTTAAACACAAGAAGTAAAATAATAATTTTTCAATGTGAGCTATGGCAAGGCAATAGATAGGTTCTATTATTTTTTTAAAGAAGTTGTATGGTTAAAACTTTCTATTTCATATAGATCATAATAAATAACCCAATCAAACATATTCTTTACCAAAACTTTCACATTCTTCCGAAATGGTTTAGGGTCAGTAAGAATTGAATCATGCAATCGTTTAGTAATGTAACCAAATGTTAAGTTCTCTTTATTGCTTTCCCGTACAACATTATCAAGCCACTTCATCATCTTTATTTGCTTTATCAATTCTAAATTTGGCTTATCCGTTCCAAGCATTTGGCAGTCATGCTCAATATTTTTACTTTTTCTATCTGAAAAGAATTCATCTGGTGAACAATGAAAACATTCATCCACCCACAAACTATCAACCAATGGAGTAATGCAACTTGTAATTTCAACAGGCCAGCTTACTTCTTTTTTTGCCGATTTATCTAAATTATCAATATGTAGTTTCATTTCCATATACATTGGCATTATCAATTTATAACTATTAGTCACATATCGTTTAATTTTATCTGCTTCATTATTAGAAGCTTGCACTTGCATCCCTAATTCATTATTCCCCGAACCTAATAAATGTATGCCGCGAGAAGTAAAATTTGCACTACCTAAGAACAACATGCCTGAATCGACAAGCACAGCTTTAGCATGCAGATCCTGATCAATATAAAACCCCCACCTTTCTTTTCGGGCAATTTCATAAGCCTCTAAATCAGATGCACCAAATACAAGGTCTTGTGGAGCCCATCTTGTCACGATATTCACTAAAACAAACTTAGGTATTTTATCTCTTGCCCACTGTAATACTTCTGAACGTAAATAAGCCGATACAATCAACACTTCTGTTTGACTACTTCGCAACGACTGTTCTAATACTTCTAAGTATTCTCTATTTTGAAGCAAAGACCTTTCATTCATGCTTCAGAATTCAACTTTTGTAAAAATCTCCGTACATAGGTTCCCCAGGTACTATTTATGTCTTCAATATCATCGATTCGGTCATATAGCTCATCTTGCATACGCGCATAAGCCATCAGCAATAGATCAAGTGCATCCAAATATTTATGTTCATCCTGGTCTACTAATGGCTCATAAAGCTCTGAGAAAAAGGGATGCTTTCTATTAATAACAAGATTACAGGTTGACCCTGTTACTTCAACAGAAAAGAATTGGTTCCCGGGCCAAGAATTAAAAGTCTTATCTACTTTTAGGTCGATTTTTTCCTCAGCAACACCAACAGCCTGCTCCGATGTTAATGTTTCATCGCCTGCAATAAGTATTTGGGCCCACTCATCAACCTTTTGCTTGGTTGTTTTATTACCACCCACACTTCCAGAATGTGTTTTTACATTATTGGTTTCAAGTTCTTGATTGGCTATTTTTGAGGATTTACTTGTTTTAGCTCTATCTTCAGGCGTATTTCCCCTGGAGCCTCTACCCCTACTTTTAATTACATCATCTAAAGTTTTTAAGTTTTGACTGATTATGCGGGATAACTCTTTCCTCAAAAATAATTTGCTATCATCTTTCAACATATCATTCCAATCGTCAGGATGATCATCCTTGAACTCTTTAAGATCTAAATAGTGAATTCCTCTGACTGCTTGCTTATTATTCGTTACACCAAATATTTCATCTAAATTAGGTGCAAATCGAATTTCACAGCCCCACCAGCGGTGTCGTTCATCTTGAGGATTAAAATAACCGAAAGTGCCAAAGTCAATTTCTCTACCTGCTCTGACAAATGAAACACCTGTATTATGTCGGTAATGTTGCCCGGTCGGTGAACCGCCTCCTAATGACTGTGTATTTGGCAGTGCTACACTAAACCTAAGCTCTACTTTCGATGTATTTCCATCATCATCATACGGAATATCAAGCCTTATAATATCTCCATGTAATGCATTAGATGCTTCATCCTCAAATGATGGGGTTGTACTAGGAGTCATTAAATAAAGTGGATCATTTGGCCTCAACTCAATTGTCTTATCATCAGATGTGTTTATGAGCTTAATATTACGGCGGCGACCATAACTATCATCATGGTCAAGAAAGTGTCTGTATGACCTACATAATTCTTTTTCTAGTTTTTTGAACAATGTTCGTGCTCTTGAAATATCTAACCGATCACAATTTTTCCATAAAATAATCGTACCACTGTCTTTAACGTGACCATCTACCTTTTCTAATAGTTTTCGTGGTATATCAACCTTCTCTACAGTATTAACGAAATGTTGTTCCTTGTCCTTCACTTCTTTGACATCAAGATAAGTAAAATAACAATGTCCATCTCGCCATGAATATACCTCTACACGCTTACATTGACTAATAGATGCATTAGGTAACCCGATTCCAAATCGACCGATTCCATCCCTAGAGGCTAATCGTGTTCCATTTCCGAATTGTAGACATATATTTAACACATCTTCTGTCATTCCCATTCCATCATCGTACACCATGATCTCAGTTATTTTTGTTAGCATTCGCTGACGACCTTGAACTTCATCTTCAAATGTTAGAACTTGTATATTGTCTGCGTCTGCTTCGATAGAATTATCTATCAATTCAGCTAAAGCACTTGCCGTACTCTTATAGCCGGAATCACGAAGTGTTTCTATTGCCGTACTAGCAGGTATTATCGCGTTATTTGTCATCATCTATTCCATGCTGAATTAAAGTAGTTAAAAGCCTGTTCTTCACTTGGAAAACCAAGAAGGTTATCCTCTAAATCTATCAAGTCACACTCCAAATTCCCCCCAACTTTTGGCCCTCGTATCCCTCGCCCAATCATCTGTGAATATAGGACTAAAGAAGCTGTCGGGCGTGTAATAACAATTGCATTTGTATTAGGCGCATCAAAACCAGTGGTCAAAACCCCATAATTAACTAAAACATTTATTTCATTTCGCTTATATTTTACAATTGAATCTGACCGATCTTGGGGAGAGGTATTGCCATCAATACATCTAGCTGAAATACCTTTCAGGTTAAGTAGCTCTGTAATTAAATGAGCATGTTCAACAGATAATGCAAACATAATTATCTGCTTTTTATTTAGGCGTAAAGATGCTATTTCACTTAAAATCAGTGCATTTCTTGAATCATCTTTTGCGAGTTTGTTTAAAATGCTGTTAGGTATTTCTAAAAAGTTTGCCACAAACTCACGTTCTTTAGCAGTCAGTTCAATTTCTACATCCGTACGAATTTTTTTACGTTTTATAATAGATAAAAATTCTTGTTCCTGAAGAAACCTAATTGGATCTTCTACATCATCACCTTTATCATTAGTTATAGAAACTTTATTTCTATCAAAAAAATCAGCTAATTCATCCGTTTCTGTATGTAAAACGCTATGTTCATCTATATCGTTTCTAGATCTGCCAGGTGTTGCAGTCAAACCTATCAATTTCGTTGAATTTTCATTGTATAAATAGGATATGCATATTTTATATGTAGGAGCAACAGCCTTATGCGCCTCATCAACAACAATGATACTACACGAGTTCTTTAAGCTTATAACAGCCTCAAAGCTACTGTTAGTATCACTACTAATCATTGAATATAATTTTTGAAAACTTGCAACTATAAAACCATTTCCTTCAGAGAAATCAGGTGTGTCATGAGTAGACCAGAAACGGTAAATGTTTATTTTTTGATCCCCTCGAACCTTCCATAGATTCTGAAATGTTTCAACAGCTTGCTCACACAACTCCTCGGAATGTGCTAACCAAATAATATTAGAACCTCTATTTGAACACGCTTTCCAGTAATCAATAATTGCTTCAATACTAGTTCGTGTTTTCCCTGCACCTGTCGGCATATGAAGAAGCAGTCGATCACTTCCATTAATTAACAATCTAGTTACATCATCCTTAGCTCTTCGTTGGTGAGGAAAAAGAATAGTTTTCGGGGATACTATTTCTTTTGATGGTGGTTTACTATATCGTGTCGGTAGATAATCATCCTTAAGCTCCAAAACAGAAAGCAACCGAGTAGAGGATTTTAGATGACTGCCCCAGTTCAATTTTGCGAGGCTTTCACGTTCTTGCCTAGACAAAACCCTTGTCGAGTCATCATTACCATCAAGAACATACCCTTTATCTTGTTCGGTTAACTTAGTTAAAATTGCTAATCTTATACTTTTATTAGCTAATATCTGTTTACCATGCTTAATAAAGAGTAGATCAACAATTTTTACCTCATTAATTCCTTCGTGCAGGATGTTTGTAATAGAATTAATGTTCTGTTGACCATACAAACGAACTAAGTTAGGCATTCCTAATTGCTTTAAAATAGTTCTTATTTTGCACATCCCGCCTCCATAGCAAAAAATAACCCTGAACCCCATATTTATCTTGTTTTGTAGCATCTCAAATACTACAAGAGTGATCATAATTGCACTATAGATTTTTATTGTTATTTATCCTTTATTCAAAACTAAAATGACTTATCATGTCCTTTGGAGGACTTCTCCAGAAGACATGGGTATCAATGAAAGCTAAATTTACAGGTCATGATACTTTCCCTTTAAGATA
>Ga0209494_1001532_pt1 | contig 10191 bp, 7 predicted proteins | sample EN1Hudseemescosm_FD_184628 | JGI IMG/M metagenome (GOLD analysis project Ga0209494, IMG submission 184628) | Methane-oxidizing microbial communities from mesocosms in the Hudson Canyon - EN1B Hudson Canyon (SPAdes) (version 2) | ecosystem: Environmental > Aquatic > Marine > Cold seeps | place... | reverse complement strand
AAGACTTACTCAAAACTTTCTCTGATTATTTATTCCAGCAGTCAGCATCTGCAGCAGCGAGACTCGAGAATGTTCCCGTTAAGACTTTTCCATCTTTATTCATAACAAATATTGCACAATCACTATCCGTATGAATCGGTGTAGCTGTAATGGTAAAGGCAGTAGCTGAACCAGATGCAATAGCAAGTGTATAACTTCCATCTGACGATGTTGTGCTACCTATTAAATTGTGAGCACCACCTGAAACACAAGACCTTGTTGACGCATGGATGCCAGTTGCATATTGAATACAATTTGCCCGATATTTTTCCTGAGCCAATTGTAAATTTAACAACCCAGCCTTAGCATCAGCACGTTTGGCCCTTAAAACATAATCCTGATAAGAAGGATAAGCAATACTTGCTAAAACGCCAATGATAGCCACTACTATCATTAATTCAATCAGAGTAAAGCCCTTATTAATAAAAGATACCTTCATTCTCAGTCTTCTTTAAAAAGTAAAAACACATTACAAGCATAGCCTATCTATATAAAAAAAAATAGTTGTCTATACTTAAAGTGTAAAAGAGTTAACAGAAACTTAAATTAAAACCATATACTATCTATCAACAAATAAGAAGTAATTAAATCTCTATATACTTCAGGGTATAACTTATGAATAAAACACGATGCTTAGGATTTACGCTTGCTGAGCTAATGATAACCATTACTATTGTTGGCATAGTCGCCGCTATGGCAGTGCCTTCTTTTCAAGATACTTTAGATCGTAACCTATTAAAGCAAGTCATTGAGTCTTTTAAATCAGACCTCCAGTTTGCAAGGACTACCGCAATAAAACAAAGCCAAAATATTCGTATAAACCGTACTACTGGTAATGCAGGTACTTGGTGTTATGGCTTAACAACGAAAGCATCTTGTGTTTGCACTCAAGCCACAATTACTGCAACAGATTTTTGTGAAATAAAGCGGATACTAGGTAATGAATTCAATCCCACCAATATGGTTTCAGCTACTGGAAACAGCACATTTAACTTTAGACGAGGGACAATAGGAGCTAATGGTGTAACTTTTAGTTCAAATAAGTATGCAAGTCGAGTTGTTTTTAGTGCTGGGGGGCGAATCCGTATTTGTTCACCTTCTACTGTCGCTAATCCCATGCCAACAGGAAAAGAAAGTTTACCAAACGTAGAGGACTGCTCATGATAAAAAAACACACTGGCTTTACTCTTATAGAAATAATGATTTCACTGTTCTTAGGCATTATTGTCATTGGTGGCGCATTATCAATTTATATCTCAAGTATTCGAGGCAGTGTTGACATCAGTAATTCAGCACAATTAAATTATGACCTCAACTCAACAATGCAACTGATGGTAAATGATATCAAACGTGCTGGTCATTGGGGTGGTGCAATTGCTGAATCTGATGCAAAAGAAAATATTTTCACGATCGGTACTCTCAACATACAACTTCGTAACTTTGCATCACCTACTACTGCAGCAGACCCCGCAAACTGTATTATGTATACCTATGATGCCGATGGTGACGGTGTTGTTGATGGAAATGCTGATGGTGACTTAGATGACTCAGATGATGATAGAAATGAGTTTTATGGATTCAGATTAAATGGCAATATAATTCAAATGCGTTTAAGTGGTGAATCAACCGACGACTGTGATGAAGATACTGCTACTGATACATGGACAGCTATAACTGACAACTCTAAAATAAATATAACCAGTTTAATATTCAGTGAGTCTGCAATTGCTGCTGACGCTGGCCCACCCGTAACACCCGCATTGCCCGCACTAACCCAATGCCTTAACGTTACAACAGCTTTACCTTACTCAATGACTTGTGCGGTTGCAGCCACAACCGGCAATTTGGTTACGGGTAACACTGCCACAGAAGTACGACAAATAAATATTGTGCTAACAGGACAATTGGTAGATGAGCCTTCAGTTACAAAAGTATCAACTGGCACAGTAAGGATAAGAAATGACAGAGTTTTTGTTCAGTAAAATCTCTAGAGGAAGCAAATAATGAATAATTATTTTTTAAGCACTCCAATCAAACAAAAAGGTGTAGCTACCATATTCACAGCTATTATTTTACTGATTGCAATTACACTTGTTGTAATGTTAAGTGGTAAAACTATAGTAAATGAAACAAAAATAGCTGCCGATAATTATAGAACCTCCCAAGCAACAAATGCTGCAAACTATGCCATGGATTTTGGAGTAGATTATTTTAATACAGGGGGGTTTGATCAAGATAGTAACAACACCGCAGATAACATTCATCTTGCGGATAATTGGAATACAGGTACTGGAGCATTAGGTACGGATGGCACCCTGGATGAACTTGAATTAACATCAACCGATAACTCGCAAACTACATTTTCAACAGTTGCGTTCAGTAATGATGCCGCGGCTGTTACTCGTTGTGGAGGAACTGTGGGGAATTGGAAGAGTGGTCTAATCACTGCCATAGGCATTAGTGATGACCGGCTAGCAACAAGGACAATTACCCAATGCGTAGGTCCTTTAGGTATATTACGTGATGATGGACCTAAACAACCATTAGTATCCCAAGGAAATGTTGCATTAACGGGTAATGCTCGTATTATTAACCGCTATACTAACACAACTATTTGGTCTGGTGGGGACGTATCTATTGGCAGTTCATCAGCAATGGAAACTTATATCAAAGACCCTGCTGTTGGCACATTAGACCCTTCTGTTGATGCCGACATAATACGATTACTATCTACGGATGAAGATGCTGATACCCAACTTGTATCCAATAATAACTTAGGTAATGGCCTAGATATTATTGATGATGATCCTTCTTTGGGAACCTTGGAAGGTTTAGAGTTTTTTACGAATTTTTTTAACGTTGAAACACGTGATCAGCTAAAAACCCTTGCAGGAAACCAAGCTTATACCGATATGGGTGACGCTATAACCGACCCTGTTAAATCGGGGCTTATCTGGGTTGAAGAAGCAGATGGAAGTCAATCAATGACTGGTGGCACGATTGGTTCTATTGAATCCCCTGCTATTGTGGTTATTAACGGCGACTTTAGTTTAGGCGGCAATGCGACAATATACGGCTTACTATATGTAACCGGCAAATATACTATTGCTGGCACCCCAACTGTAGTAGGTTCAAATGTTGTAGAGGGTACTAACTTAGCTACAGATCCAGAAACACCTGCAACACCACCTGTAGTTAATGGAGTAGGAACAATCAGCCTGGTCTATTGGCAGGGCTTTGCTTCATCATCAGCTAACCCTCTTCCTGGGCTGACAACTGTTATTAACGGCTCATGGCGTGATTGGTAATTTTATAATCTTTAAAAAGGCATCAAGATGAAACTCTTTATACAAAAAAAACAAAATGGTGTTGGTTTAATTGAAGTATTAATTGCCACTGTTGTTATTGCCATTGGCTTGTTGGCAGTTGCCTCCTTACAAGGCGGATTTATCTCTAGCAGTGGTGACAGTAAGATACGCTCTGAAGCATTAACACTTGCTGAGCAAAAAACAGAAGAATTACGAAACAATATTGACCTGACTAGCTATAATGCCATCCCAAATAGTGATACGGCTGTTGCTGATTCTGCCAATCCTATAACAGGAAATAATTCTACTTTTAATCGAAGCTGGGTTATTAATGCAGGCGGTGCAGATCGCAAAAAAATCTCCGTCACGGTCTCATGGGATAATGATGGCGATGTAAACACTATTAATGATGATGAAAAAGTCAACATCGTCACAGAAATGACCTTTATTGATCCTGCTAAAAGTGCTTTATATGCTGCGATAAGTAGTGGTGGTACTGGCACTGTACCGAGCCCTAGACAAAACGCTTCAGAAGATGTCAATGCCGCGTCAGAGAATGTTGTGGGAACCGACCTTTCAATTATAACCGATGGAGGAGTTGCAGGCACAGATGGAAACTTATCTGTAGACCTTCCTGATGAAGGAGGAACTCTCATTGTTTACCAAGTTGCCCCTAATTCACACTTCTATACATCTACAAGCGCTACAGGAGTTGACCCAGGTGTTATAGCTGTTTTTTTATGCGACAATGGATTATGTTCCCATATTCAAAACCATTTTGGAGGTGTTGTTCACCGCGTCAAAGGCACTGTCTATTCAACAAGCGGTAATGGTTTATCAACTGTTTTAGTGGCCTGGACTTCAAGTGATGTACATGCTTGCTATGTTGGCACCTCTTCATCATCAGGTGACCTTGACTCTATGCCTTATGAATGTGTCTATGCAGGAAATTGTAATACAACCGCCAGTGGTACACGAGCAGCCTCGGGTAATGATGCTACAATCCCCGGCTGCTTTCTTGATGCAATAGTTTCTGACACCCAGATCAATAATAGAAACGTTGGGCCTGGTGGAGAGTTTGGCGATATAGGTTTAGTAGGACTAGTGTCTCAAGGAACCGGGGGACTTAATACGGAACAAATTTGTTTTCTTGAAGATTCATCAGATCCTTCCACCAGCCCCTTACTCAATACATCCGGTAGCGAAGTCTTAAATGAAAACTATTTATTTGCCGTGACTAAACGCTTTTATCTTACACGAAGCCTTGAGCGAAATGATTCTATTAATGACCATAAATCTGAGGGTATTAACCGTTCATATACCAATCATAATTTTTTTATTATTGCCAAAGGTACAGGGGCAAATGCAAAAGCACAATGCAATACTATTTTAAATACCTACCAACAACAAATTGCCCCCAGAGAAATATCCAGAGCATTAAATGAAGGTACTAACAATATTGTACCTACAGAGTCCCAATACACGGGTGGCACAGGAACTGCAAACATATTAACGGGTAATGTAACCAGTAGTGCAACTCTATTGAGATTATTGATACCCGAAACGGGTACTTGTTATCTGAACAATGCTTTAGATAGAAGTACCGATGCTACTGGCTATGCATGTATTGTCCCTAGTGACGCAAGCAGCGTAGAAATCATTGGTTCCAGTAATCAACATAAAGATACAGATCCATCAGTATTTGCCTCCTGTACAAAAGCGGTTGATGGAACCGCAGGTTGTCATTGGCTAACAGATTATACCAACAACTTCAATGATGGAGGTACTGTTAGTACTACCTGTAGCACTCCCTGGGGGGCAGATCTCGCAAATGGGTTATCTGTTGATGCTTATGCTACTTCAGACTGTTCAACTGCAATCAGCCTAACATGTAATAGCGGAACATTAGATGGCGATAGCTCTGCTATCTATGAAACCTCTGCATCATGTACTTTAGCAAGCACAAATGCAGTTTGCTCTTCACCCTGGGTAAGCGGTCCAGATATTATTCATGGTGACTCTGTAACAGCTTTTACAACACAATCAGTAGAGTTTGGCTCTGATTGCCCTACTGGCATCTCCCGTACCTGTAATAACGGTACTTTAGATGGAGATACATCTGCTACATACCAAAGTTGTACAGTAAATGCTGCAACCTGTTTTGTTCCTGATATTGATGGTAGCATTACTTCCAATGCGACCCAACTAGCCTCAGTCATATCTGAAATACAAGCTGCTGGTTTAATCGGTGTGGGGACTTTGGATGCCACTCTGGCAAACAGTAAGGTTTTCAATCAGGACCCTGCTGCCGACTTAGGTGTGCCATGCGGCAGTACAGTAACGTTTGATTATAAACAATAAACACTGATATTTACCCCCTCTTTTTTATAAATAGAGGGGGTTATTTTTTTAAAACTCAACTGAAGTGGCTATACTAATAAGGGAGATTTTTTTGCTAATTGAGTCAAAAACTATGCTAGTGATTAAGTTATTTTGAGTTAAAGTGTTTAAAAACCAGCTATACTATCAAGCGTTGTCCAGAGCTTTTGTTGTGAATTACTAATTCTCAGCTACTCCTTAAATATATTTTATATGCTTTAAAATATAAATTTGACTTAAAAATTCTTGATGGAATTTTGCTATGATTTTAATTAACGAAATAATTGTATAGATGGCTTCATCACTTCCTTTTGAATTTAATAACGCTTCAATCTCCTCCTGGTTAGCGCAGCTCAATACTTCTGATGCAGTTTTATCAGGACAAGAAATATTTAAAGCTCTTAGAGTGCTAAAGAAAAATGTAGATGATATTGAATACAGTTCATTGGAGCTTGTGGTTGAGCGCTTAACGCCTATAGTAGTCTATACCTGTGGTTATTTAGAAAAGTTTTTTTATGACAAAGCGGTAAACCATAATTTACAACAATATAAGGTAGCTCAACTTAGTGTTTTTCTTTCGAGATATATCGCTTATTTCCATGTACAGCTAGCATTATTGAGTACTGAGCAAGCTAATAAAGCACTACATGCCAATTATGCAGTTCAATTGATTGGTAATGCTCTCTATCACTCTGCTTTAAGTTACGATAGACCTTCTACATCACTATGGCTGATGCTCGGTGAAATTTATCAAATAGCACTTGATAATCATTTGTTGGAACTAACTGTGAATAAGCCATTACCCTTTTTTAAAAAAATTTCTATTGAGGGCATTTTAAAAAGAAATATTCTTTTTAAAATAAGTAATTGCTATAAGTTTAATCATAAAGAAATTAAGCAATATTTTGATTTTTGTACTTCTAATTATCATTTAGTTAAATTTAATCAAGTTAACAATGAAAATAATCAAGGATATTGTTGGGAGTATACTTCTGGGCAAGCACCTTTTTTTGTTACAGAAAAGATAAACATTCATAAAGGTTCTTTATTAGAGACCGTCGCGGCTGGGCAAGTTACTCCTAAATTGGCTTTTGATATAGAGCCTTTGTTAAATGCTATTAAATATTCAAACGTTAAACTTCCTATTAACGAGTCTTTAGGATTGGTGGAACATTTATCTAATTATCAAACGGTTGATAAACCAGACCTTTCTCTTCCAAAACAGTATGTTTTTCTTTTCGGTTTTAAGCAAATTATCGAGTTTGTTTCCAAGCTTTCCACTCCAAATCCCTTTACAACATTTAGCTACCCTGGCATAGAAGAGTTAAATTTTTCATCGCTAAATTTGACTCCAACCCATGTTAAAAAACCATCTCCAAATAAAGTAACCGATGCTGATATTTGGGGAGAAGAAGTAAGTAAAGTTGAAACAGTCGAGTTAAAATATGGTGCTCAAAAAGCTTATCAAACCAGTGTCTCTGGTTTATTGATCGTCGAATGGATGAAGGTTGAGACTTTTTTTAATGGTTTAATTTTAATATATGGTAAGGATAAAAAACCAATACTTGCGATTGTGCGCAGAGCTGAAACCAAGTCAAATAAGGAGGGCTCTCAAAAGGGCGTTATTGAGTTACTGGAAGGCGATGTATCAATTGTCGAAATAATAAATAGGCCTGAAAAAAAGGGCTTATTTTTAAAACAAAACAATGGATATGAAATTATTTTACCAGCAGATAATAGGTATACAATCGGCTCAGTATTTACCTTAAATCAAGGTAATGTTGTTTTGGAGAGAGTGGTAGAAGACTCATCTTTTTTTGTTAGATATGGTGTAAGTTATCTGAATGAGGGATGAAGTAATATAAATTCATCTTCAGCGACATTGTATATGTTGATACCTTTGTATAAAAGGCTCTGCGTAATTTGGTAATATAAGAGCATATCAAAGGCCCCTATAAATTGACGATGTTTATCGTCACTCACTGAAAGGTTTATTAGGTCAGCAGAAAATTGGATGAGTTTAGATGCATCCAAATTCTATTCAAAATAAAAGCTGGCTAAATTTGCTAGAGAACTCCACAATTTAAGCTGGCGAACTAAATTTAGATACAGTAATGATCTGATTGATTTTAAACTAATTAACGCTATTTTGACTTAGCCTAAAATAAAAGTTTCAATTACTATGCTACAATTTAATTATTTAATCTAGGGAGGATTTATGGCACTGGCCCAGGAAGATATTGAATTAATAGAAAGCATTGTCAATAAAGCAATTAATAATAGCCCTGAAATTAGAAATGGCAATGTTCGTTATGAGCTGGATTTACGTGAACGTACCATTCGTGTTGAAGAAGAGTTAAAACATCAGCGTGATCTGATGATTGAAGGCTTTAAACAAATGGAAAAACGGTTCGAACAAGTAGATAAGCGTTTTGAGCAGGTGGAAAAACGTTTTGAACAAGTTGACAAGCGCTTTGAACAAGTTGACAAGCGCTTTGAACAAGTTGACAAGCGCTTTGAACAAGTTGACAAACATTTTGAGTCTATACAACTGGAAATGAATAGACGTTTTGAACAGACCGACAAACACTTTGAAGCCATAACAAAAAGGCTAGACCGTTTTATGTTTTGGTCTCTTGGACTTACTGTTTCTTCAGCTATTTTTGTGGTTAATTTTTTAAAATAAACCCAGCTTTTTTAAGTTTTATTTGACAATCACCTCTTCTGTTGACGATATCCGTGACAAGCGTTCCATTAAAACATTCCAGTCAACTTGAGGGTTATAGCCCACGATATCAATTCTTGGAATACCTCCGCCTTTTATAATGTAATACCCCTGCTCTGCAGCTTCAACCCCCATTAATTGACAAACGCCTTGATGTAGATAACATCCAAAACCTAAGCGATCATAAGAAAAGGTATCAAAAAACCGTAAAAAACCTTTTGAAATAACATCGGCCGCTCCTCCACCACCTATACTAGCGATGTTTTCCACTGCTTTTTGGCTAATGGTATGCCTTGAGTTATCGTTTTCTGGTGTTCCTAACCAGGCGTAAAAAGTGATGGGTTGCCAGTTTTCCAAATAAAGGTTAGTCATAAAGCCAGAGACTCGCCCTTCCATCCCTCCCATTTCAAATTTTTGGGTGACCTGGTATAAATCCAGGTTTTCAATTTTCATATCCATAGAAAATTTAGAAAAATCACTAAAAAGTCCCGATGATGATAAGTGATTAATCTTTATTGTGCCATCAAACAATTGAACGACTAACTCACCATCAACTGTTAAAGTTTTATTATGATAGTTCACTCCTGGGACATAACCACTAATGTTTCCGACTAGAGGTGTCCAGTCCAGCGCATAGGATAGTTTTTCTAAAGACAATTGCTTAACGCCACCTTCAAAATAGACTTTAGGCTCCCCTCCTTTAGTATTAAGCCAATTAAATTTATTAATATCCAAATATCCGCCTAGCATTGAAATACGACTGGGTTCTAATAAACTGATTTGCTGATGCTTATACAAAAATCTTAACTGTCCAGCTTCAATAGGTATTGCCCGAACTTTTATTTGCTCCCAATTAATTTCAGAAGCTTTATTCGCGTTGGGGTAAATTGACCAGTTAACATAACCTTGCGCATTTGTTATAGCAAAGCGATGTTTATCGTCACTCACTGAAAGGTTTATTAGCTCAGCAGAAAGTTGGGTAAGTTTAGATGCATCAAAATCCAGTTCAAAATTCAACTTACCTTGTAAATTAAAACCTTCAAAAGCTGTTTGTTGAGTAAAAGGAGAAATATACTGCGTAGTAAAAGACGCTATATTACTTATTTTACTGCTAATATGTACTTGTTCTACATTTAAAGCAGCTTGAAAAGCTATCTTTCCCGTAGCATTCAGCTCGATAACATCTGGCTCAATAAACTGAGCCTGTATCAACTGCGCCCCCTTACCTTCGGACCATAAACCCTGGGTTTTTAGCTGCAAGCCTTTTTCCTTTACTTTCAAATAAACAGGTTCTAAATAAAGCTCACCTTGTTTTATAAAGTGACTATTTTGCCATTGCCATAAGCCTTTTTTTTGCTTCGCCTGCAGTTTCCACTCAACAGAAAGCGCATCAGTTGCAATGGTTCCTTGCTTTGCTTGCAAGGAAACTTTCTTAAATAAACTGTTAATAATTAATGAATTAACACCCTTTAAATTTCCCTTTGCTGTAATCTCTGCATTAATACTCCCTCTAGTGACCTCATCGAGAAAATTCTTTTGTTTTGAGATATATTTATACATCTCTCTTAAACTAAGATTTTTAATGCTAATGGATACATTCCAGCTTCCCAACCTTTCCTGTGCTGTAGCAAAAAACACGCCTTTAGCTAAATGAAGGTTTTTAATAGTAAAACTACTTTTTTGTTCAGATAATGAAAAAGAAAAGTCGAAGGGGTTTTGGTCAATAATTTCTGATTTTAG
>Ga0209494_1001531_pt1 | contig 10192 bp, 10 predicted proteins | sample EN1Hudseemescosm_FD_184628 | JGI IMG/M metagenome (GOLD analysis project Ga0209494, IMG submission 184628) | Methane-oxidizing microbial communities from mesocosms in the Hudson Canyon - EN1B Hudson Canyon (SPAdes) (version 2) | ecosystem: Environmental > Aquatic > Marine > Cold seeps | place... | reverse complement strand
CACCAAACATTGAAAGCCAAGCCTAATGAAGTGTATTATGAAAATCTGCCTACGTTACAAAAGGCAGCTTAAATCAATATGTACGATGACAGTAGTACACTTATAATTCTTGATTTACTGTCCAAGTCATGGGGGCCACCTCTAGATTACAAATAGCCATGGATAAAAAACAGATAAAAGAAGAACTTATAATCCCTAAAATGAAATCTGGAGAAGAATTAGTCGGTTTTTTTCAGGCTAACTGGATGCCATCTTTTTGGTGGTTTTTATTAATTGGACCTTTAGTATTTTTGGGTACGAGAACTTATTATGTAGGGATAACTAACCTTGGGATTCATTTTAATAAACTAACATTTTTTGGCAAGCCCCCCAAATACAATTACTTCACCTGGGATGAAATAGACAAGTTGAAACTTGGAAAAGGGATTATAACAATACCTCTAAAGCTGGAATTTTCAAATGGTAGAAAAATAAAACTCAATGCTCAACTAAAGGGACTTGATAGAGTTCCAAAACTAGACGAGAAGACTAATAAATTTTTAGTTTCAAAAGCGTCTTAATATGGAATTATTAGTATTTACTTTATTTATATGGTTCTTGGGATTATTTTTCCTTCGACCGATGCCTAGTGATTTAAAAGAAAAGATTCCGAGTAGATTAGAAAGTTTTAAAAAAATACAGACAACATTCTGGCTTGGCGTTTTTTTTTGCACCATTTTTTATTTTTTTTCTAATGGAAACTTTGATGAATTAGATGATACTTGGTTCTTAATTTTTGGAATTAACAATATAGAACTTTTTTCACCTTGGTGGTTCTTTCAAGCACTAACAAATAATTTTATCCATATTAACTTTGTTCATTTATTTAGCAACTTATCATTATTGGCGATTTTATCATTATATGAGAGAAATGTTGGAGCAAAACGTTTTTTAACTGTTTTCCTTTTATCAGGTATTTTTTCTTCGGTATCCGTTTTTTTTATCTCAGAAGATATCATTTCATCAGGAGCTTCTGGTGGGTTACTAGGTATTGGAACCGCGTATTTCCTTGATAATCCAACGCTTAAATCCAAAGACTACATAATTGGGATTGCTCTAGTAATTTTTATTTATTTTTTTGTGTTTCAAGAAAGTGAACAAGCTAGTGAGAATTTTAGAATTGATGAAATTGGACACATCTTAGGAATTATTTGTGGGGGAATTTACTGCAAATTATTTCCAAGAAATCACAATTAATCGCTAAAAAAACATCGGAAACGGTTAAAACTTTTTTTCTGATATTAACCAAGGTGTAACCAGTTCAAATGTTCTTTCGTCGGTATGACTTATGGCCACTTAACCAGCGGTAGCTAAAAACTCAAATCAGTCTTATTTTAAATTACAAATCGATAATCATTCTAACCAGCATTTGAAATATTTATTTTTTTTAACTTATTTTCTTTCCCTACATCTTCCTATTAATTCTCTTACTCCATTAAGTCTTATTATCCATGATGTCATACTACCTTTATTATCAAATATTTCCAGCTTAATAGTATTACTAACATTTATTGCATTAATTATTTCTCTATGATCTTGGCCTGTAACAAAGCAAATTGTAGTTCCATTTTTCATTGCAATACATGATTCTTTTTTAATTAAAATGGTGATGATATTACCTATTTGAACACCAATTGACGGAGATTCTTTAGGCAAATGCCAATCAAATATTAACTTTGTATGTGATTTACCTTTTTCATTCGAGTTTAAATTAAGCGTTATTATAGGTTGGTTATTTTTTCCTATTTTTGTAATAAGTTTATACGGAGTTGTTAAATCTCCTGAATTAATAGTACAAACTCCTTTTTTTTTGCTAAATTTCCAATTCTGCTCATCTTTTATAACAGCACAACTATTTCCAGCTATAACTAACATTAATATAAAAAGGAAACTAAAAAATTTCATATCTTAAATGACCTTGGTTAGGTTTATTTTAAGGTAACTATATAGTATGATCTAAAAAGTCTTACTAGCATTGTTTTCGTTTTGAACTTAGCTATTATTTTATATATATTTTCTTTTTTTAACCTGCATTAAATTGAGAACTGTAAACTTATATACCAATCTCGTAAGTTCTATTACTTGTAATATTGAAAAGATTAATCATTTCAATTGAGTAAAACATTCAATCCATATAAGAAGTCGACAACTGCAATCGTTATATGTATTGAGTAAACATGAGATAAAATCTACTGAGTTTTTTTCAATTCTCATTGGACTCAATAGCTTACTACCTGTACTTTGCCATCTTTAACTATATGACCCTATTTTTTATATTACATCCATCTTATATCAGTTGAGAGATAGCTTTCGGGTGATTAAGACCACCATTCAGTATCTCGCTGATCAACACCTACTTGTGTTAACTCTGAAACAAAATTTTGCCATGGTGATAATTCTTCAAAATTTTGTAAATAGCCACCGTCATTAGTTGCTCCAGGCCCTGGCAGATAAATACTCATTCCAGTATAGTCTGTTACATTTCCTTTAAAGGTATCTACTACAGATTGATAAGCATTGCTAACCTCATTGCTTGCATTAATAATGACATCTTGCGATTCACTTTCTATAATATTATTGAAAAAATCCCCAAAATCTAAATAACTATCATTTCTAGCATATGTGGCAGTTGTTTCATGGGCTTCCTTAATTGCATTCCAATCGCTATCGGTAGCATCATTTTGAACAATGTTTGAGAAATCATTAAGCCGTTGGACCAGTGAGTTAAGATGATTCATATTTATAGAACTTAATGTATATTCACTATACCAAGATTCCCCAATAAAAGAGTCAGAATAGGTTTCAACTATATCTGAAGCTACTGATTGTGCACTTTGTTCTGAATTACTTGTAATAGCATTTATTAGGTTCGTATAATCCCATCCTTTTCCTGGTTCATTTTCTGATGATGCCACGTAGTAATCAGTATAACCACTCAAAGGATAAAGCACATCAAACATACCCATTTGGCAAGCATCGTACCCAATTACATCAAACCTCTCGAGAGTTGAGTTTTTTATTGCTGTAGTTACATCATTTAACGATAAATTATCATTTCCATTTGAATCATCCCAGGCTGCTCCCCATAGTCCTCCCCCATGATTCCATACAACTAGTGCATAATTTTCAGCAGGATAATTGCCTACACTCCAATTAATGAAATCTGTTAAGGTATTTGGATTTCCAGTATTCAATTCGCCCAGTGACTGAAGGCTAGTCGATATGTTGTCTGTTGTATTATCTGCAGTAATTAAACCTCTCCTTGTGTCTGTCCAGTCACCATCCCCTTCGGCATAACCTGGCGTACGATCAACCAAAACGCTTACATTAATATCTTCAGATTCAGTTGCTGATTCCATTTCATTGATATCTTGCAATGCAAATCGTTCAAGGTCATTATCCGCAGCGATGTACACCATAATATTCCATTTACTGGTGTTAGTTACAGTATTGTCAATGCTGTTGTCAATCCCAACCATTTTTAACGTATATGTACCCGTACTATCATATGCCCCGGCTGATATATAATAGTCCCCAGAGATAGTTGGCGTATAAATACATTGAGAGTTAAAGCCAATACCACTGTCATCATCATTTGTATTGGTTACATAACGGCCGCCGGAATCATAGAGACCAAATAAGAAGGGGTCAGTTAGGGTACCGCCGGTGGTGGCCTCCCCTTCAAGATCAAAAGTATATTGATTACCTGCAATTAATGTGACATTAAACCAATCGATATCACCTAAAATCTCTATGGATCCAGTCACTGGTTCGCTTACTGACAGTTTCGCTGTGGTTTCTAAAGTATTCAAGATATCCAGATCGCTAACAGCCCCGGAGGAAGGTTGCTCACCAGAAAAACTTAAAGAATAAGTCCCTGTTCCATCATATGCCCCAATTACAACATAATAAATTCCCGTAGTATCAGTAACATAGACAAGTTCTGAGTTATAACCGGCGCCACTATCATCATCATATGTGCCATCGATATAAACACTATTAGCATCATTGAGTCCAATTATTGTAGGATCATCTAAGGTCCCAGCATTTGTTGAGCTTCCTTCTAATAAAAAAGTATACTGGTAACCCTCAATTAATGACACTTTAAACCAGTCTTGGTCACCGCTCCAATCACTACTATCGTCAATATTCCCGATGACGGACCCACCTACTGTAATACTACTCGTTGTCGATACATTATCTGGAATATCATTATTAGTAGGAATTTCTCCTGCTGATAAATTTAAAGTATAGCTGCCAGAACCTTCACCATAGGCTCCTGCCGAAATAAAATAAGTGTCTGTCTGAAGCGCGGTATAAATTAACCTTGAGTTGTATTCATCCCCCCCATCATCATTAGAAGTGTCAGCAATATAACTTCCAGCGCTATCGTAAAGTCCAATCAAGTAGGGGTCAATTAAGCTTCCTGCATTTGTTGAACTTCCTTCAAGTTGGAAGGTATATTGATAACCTTCAACCAGTGAAGTACTAAACCAATCATTGTCACTACTAAAGTCAATGTTATCGATAATCGACGCTCCAGCTTTGATAGTAGCTAAAGTGTCTATAGTATCTGATGTATCACTAAGCCCTTGTTCGCCTAGAAGTTCTAATGTGTAACTGCCAACATCGGAATTAATAGAACCTGCAGATATATAATAGTCCCCTGTACTAGACGCCGTATAAATAAGTTGTGAATTAAACCCAAAACCGCCATCATCATCTGATGTTTTGGTTATAACATTACCATTTTGATCGTAAAGACCCCAGATGTAAGGGTCGTTTAAGGTACCTGAATTAGTTGAGCTTCCTAAAAGATTAAAAGTATATTGACTACCAGCAACCAAGGAGGTCTTGATCCAATCTTTATCATCACGAAAGTCAATAGCTCCTGTAATTGATTCAGCAACTGAAAGAGTAACTGTCGTACTAGTTGAGTCAGTTGCTACGTCAACAACTTCCTGTTCAGGCACCACATTTTCGTTTTTTGAGACACTTAAAGTATAATCGCCAATTCCAAAAGAGTTTGCAGCAGCAGCTACAAAATATATGCCGGATTCTTCTGGAGAAAAAGTAACCTGCGCATTATTACCAAAACCACTATCGTTATCAAATGTATTATTTACATAAGACCCAGAACTATCAAAGATGCCGCGTAAGTATGGATTAGCTAGAGTTCCATGGTCACTATCTTTACCCAATAAATCTATGATATAAGTTTCGCTATTAAGTGCTTCAAAACGTATCCAATCTACATCATACGCTTCTTCAACTACACTAGTTACTTTAGCATCAACTGTTAGTGTAACTGTAGTTGTAATATCAGCCGGAGTATCACTGCCAAGACTAAGAAAGCTATTCTCATTAACATAAAGGGTATATTCACCAAGTTCACTTCCATTCTCAGCTATAGAAATAAAATGTTTTCCAGTTATTGTCGGAACAAATACTAATCTTGGATTCGAATTATTGCCGTAATTGTCATTGAATGTGTTTTGAATTAATTTTCCATCAGGTGCATTGATACCATCAATCATTAAATCAATTAATGACGACGAACCTCCCACCGGTGGTGATGCAGTCAATATATAAGTTTTACCTGCCACCATATCTACAGCAAACCAATCCTTGTCATTTTTAAAATTAATAGACCCACTAATAGAGCCACTATCAAAGGTATCAAGTATTATCGAGCCAATTGATGCGCTAGTGTTGCTGTAGTCATCTCCAGTAATAGTTGCTGAAACATTATTGTAATTAATGTCGCTAGCACCCATTAGAATAACAAGATCGGTACTGGTGTTATCCGGACTAACTGAATAACTGAGCGAAGACTCAACTGCTGCATTGAATAAATTTGCTGTTTCCCAAAATAAGGAATTACTTCCAAGGGAAGATAAAAGATTTAATGATTCAAGAATAACAGCTCCTCGATCTGTTCTTAAATCAAACTGGTTTGTCAAATAAGAGGTGCATATATTTTTTAAGTTCTCATCTGGAAACAACAGGTTAGAACTGACTTTCTCAGCTAACTCATAATTAGTATAATTACTGAAATAAGTATTAACAAAATTGTTAGAGAAATCAGAGATTCCAGAAATTTTGCATTCATCTAAGAACTGCCCCAGATATGTGTAGCCTGAAGGAACGTTAAAAAGAACCTGAATAACACGAGTGATTTGTTGCGGAAGAGTAGCGTTCATTCTTAACCCCTACATTAAAACCTAATGTTTAAATCGACACCTTTAGTAGATTCTAAAAATATCTTTTCATCCATTATTGATTAGAAAATACATTAAATCATTTTAATTCGTCCTTCTTGTACACCCTTAAATTAACTTAGTAGTGAATTAGTTCCTCCTGATACCATGCCTATAGCAATCTGTCAACTCTATTGTATGTCGTCAAAACATTTTGGACTATTAGCTGCCTGATTTAAGAGACAGATTAGTTCATTGGGTTGTGTTGTTTATCGTAATGTAATTGCTTACGCATAGCCAACGTGTTTTGTTTAATTATTTCCCGTTGATTGAGTATTTCCGTATCACGGCCATAAAATACATCTGCGGGCGTTAGATTATTCAAAGATTCATGATAACGCTCATGATTGTAATAATGAACAAAGCGCTGCAATTGCTCCTCAAGTTCGCAGGGAAAATAATAGTTATTTAACAAGATTTTATTTTTCATGGAGCGATGCCAACGTTCTATCTTGCCCTGAGTCTGGGGGTGATACGGACGCCCACGCGTATGGGTCATCCCATTCTCTTCCAAATAGTCAGCTAACTCACCGGAAATATAACAAGGACCGTTATCACTCAATAAGCGGGGTTTATGATTGACCTTGATCGTATCAAGACCGGTAAAGCGCAAGGCATCATCAAGCGTATCGGATACATCCGTGGCACTCATGGTTTTGCATAACCGCCAGGATACAATAAAACGTGAGTAATCATCTAACACCGTTGATAAATAATACCAACCCCAGCCTACAATCTTGAAGTAGGTGAAGTCCGTTTGCCACATTTCATTAACACGGACCGTGGGATTCTGAAATTTAGCGCTAGCAATCATCAAAATATACGCAGGACTAGTAATGAGATCCTGTGCTTTCAAGAGCCGATAAACTGTCGATTCCGAAACAAAATAGGCCTTATCATCGGTATAAGTGAATGCCAGTTCTCGAGGCGAAAGTTCTGGTTGATCCAATGCCAAATCAATAATGGCCTCACAATGCGTTTCTGCAATCCTATTCCAAACCACTTGGGGTAATGGCTTCTTATCCCCCAGACCATCAAAACCTCTGTCTTCATAACGCTTCAGCCAGTTGTAAAAGGTTGATTTGTGAATAGCCAACCGCGCTAACGTTTGTCGAACAGATAAGTCTGAGTGCTGTACCAATTGAATGATTTCATATTTCTCAGTAGCTGAATATCTCATGTATCGGCCTCCCCATCCCCGAGTACGCTTTTTTTGAGTAGACGGTTTTCCAGAACCATTTCACCCAGGGTCTCTTTAAGCGCCGCTGTTTCAGATCGTAAAGCTTTGACTTCATCTGACGTCGCTTCACGGATCACATCGCCTGAAAGGCGCTTTTTACCCGCTTCCATAAAGTCCTTTGACCAGCGGTAATAAACATTAGGATTAATACCTTCTCGTCGACACAACTCAGCAATGCTATCTTCTCCTCGCAGACCCTCGGATATCGCGCACGGTCTTTTTTACACTTGTTTTTTCTTTCATCATTGTTTCCTCTCTAAAGTTAACAATGAACTAAAAGCATCTCTTATACAATTAGACTAATTGGTCCACATGGCGCTGACGGGGTACACGAAGTTGTTACACCGCAGGGTGAAACCGTTAATTATCAGGTTGAAACAATAAATGTTGTCGACTCGAGAGTGGCTAGCATTAAAACAGAACAACCGGGGCAAACATTAGTGCTAGTAACGTATTATCCATTCGATGCGGTTATCGCAGCTGGGCCATTGCGGTATGTGGTGACCGCGGATAGATTTCATTAATCATAATAACTGTTGCCTTATTAAATAATTGAATGTTTTTGAGGAAAAAAGGTTGTTGGGTGTAAGGTGGGGCTGGTTAAGTAAATCTAGAAAATGAAAGACATTTAGGATTGTTGTAATAGTAGTTATTTTTTTTGGCGGGTTCAGTCACATAAATTAATATTAACAAAGAGGTTGAATGTACGATATAAACCAAAATGAGGTCACAGATGAATTTGTTAAATGTTGGATGTCAGCAGGTAGATATTTAAGTTTACAAAAAGGTGAATTGATTTGGTTAAGAACACATTTAGCACAACCAAGGATTGAGCATTTGTCTTTTAGACTTGGTAACCAAATTTTTTCATACAAATTTTTTATGTTGATGAGAACCTAACGACTCCTACTAATAATATTAACGGACTAATTTCTTTTTCTAAAGAATGTAAGGCAATTCCATGTCTTTTGCCGATGAAGAAAACTGATGATGAATGGAGTGTTATGAATGATGGTTGGGGTCTTATTAACCCAGAAACAGATAAAGAAATAATCCCAGAAAATTTTGTTCCTGCTGAATCTATTGAGATGACAGATTGGGAAGTCCAAGATGTAGCAGTAACGATTGTCAAAAATAAGATAGAAGATTCAGGGAAAGAGTCAATGTCTTGGCAGAGTAATCCTCAAATACACCCGGCATTATGGTTTGTTGGTGATAATGGTCCTGAGTTTGTTGTTGTTAGTTCGGCAAGATATCCTAAAAAAGCATTACCACCCCAAAATATTGATGATATTAAGAAATCTAATTCAAGAATGAGTGATATTGGATATTTTGTTTCTGTTGTTCTTGCAAGTTCGGATGACCCCTTTGACCCAGAAGCAGAAGACAATGGAAATTTTTTACCCTTGATACGAGGTGAAGGTTTTATTCCAAAAGTTAGTGAGTTAATTCCACTAACCTTCAATTAAATTCGTTTTTTTAACAGGTTTAATCCGTCTAAAAGGAATTAACAATGATGATAACGATACTTTCTCGCTATCAGGGTACCATGATGGGTTTAGCCGTTGGTGATGCTGTTGGAACTACTTTAGAATTTAAAAGGCCGGGTAGTTTTGAGCCGATTTTCGATATGGTTGGAGGAGGGCCCTTTAACCTCGAACCAGGCCAATGGATAGATGATACATCAATGGCTTTGTGTCTGGCTAAAAGCCTTATTGAGTGTAAGGGTTTTGATGCTCACGATCAGATGAATCGTTATATTCGATGGTATAAAGAAGGCTATTTTAGTAGTAACGGTCGATGTTTTGATATTGGCATCACGGTTTCTAATGCATTGAACTTGTTTCAGGAAACTGGCGATCCATTATCAGGTTCAACAAATCCTAATATGGCAGGTAACGGTAGTTTGATGCGTTTAGTACCTGTGCTTTTGTATTATGCAGAAGATCCTATCCAGACTATTACTTTTGTGCCAAAAGTTCACAAACAACTCACGGTACCAAGACTTGTGTAGATGCTTGTCGCTATTTTGGGGTATTGATTCTTGGTGCACTACAAAATAAATATAAGGCAGAATTTTAGCTGACTGTTTTTCCCCCATAATAGGACTTTGGCAGTCGGATCTTTATGTGATGAAATTAGCGAAATTACTAAGGGTGCATTTAAAGAAAAATACCGCCTGAAATTCAGTGGTCAGGTTATGTTGTTAAATCGTTAGAGGCTGCACTATGTGCCTTTTATCATTCTAATGATTTTAAACAAGGTTGTTTGATGGCTGCTAATCTAGGTTATGATGCCGATACGATAGCAGCTATTTACGGACAAATAGTAGGGGCATTTTATGGTATTGATAGAATACCGTCCACTTGGCGAGAAAGAATTGTATTTTCAACGGTTACTCTTAATGTTGGGAGTGATTTATATGTAAAAAGGATTTCTTTAGCACTGTAAGTCGGTTAGTCCAAGAACAACTATATTAACGCCAATGTGAAACGATTTATGGTGTTTGAGGTTTATCTATATCTGAGAAGTGGCCCCCATAAATAGGACAGCATGATAAGTGTATTTTCTGTTAAATTTTCATTCAAAAATGAGGTAACAGAAGATGAGAAGAAAAAGACGAAACCACTCACCGGCATTCAAAGCTAAAGTG
>Ga0209494_1001527_pt1 | contig 10198 bp, 14 predicted proteins | sample EN1Hudseemescosm_FD_184628 | JGI IMG/M metagenome (GOLD analysis project Ga0209494, IMG submission 184628) | Methane-oxidizing microbial communities from mesocosms in the Hudson Canyon - EN1B Hudson Canyon (SPAdes) (version 2) | ecosystem: Environmental > Aquatic > Marine > Cold seeps | place... | reverse complement strand
AGCCTTGTCTAAAGCGCTTACAGCATCGACAGATCAGCGACAACAACAGCATGATGAGATTAAGCGAAGCATGCTGCTGGAACTTATTGATATTTATGACCGTCTCAATTCAGGAGTCTTGGTTTTACACAACTATCGCCCTGTTAAATCAATCTTTAAAAATTCCAGAAAAAAAGATATAAACTTTATCAAGCGCTTTGATCAAGGACAAAATATGACGATTAGACGATTTGAGCAATTATTCCATCGCCATCAAGTAAGCAAGATAGATTGTGTCGGTAAATTGCTCGACCCTAAAACAATGATTGCGGTTGAAACGGCCAGCAGAAAAAACATTGAAAAAGGTATTGTGCTAGAAGAATTACGCCCAGGCTTTCTGTATCAAAACCAGGTTCTGCGACTTGCAGAGGTGAAAGTAAACACTATAGACTCATAAAATTTACCTTCAAGCCCTTATCATTAACAATCAACTTAGGGACGGATATAAGATAACAAGACAACTCCCAAAGGAAGTGGGACTTTAGTCCCGCAGAAAATGGCGAGGCTAAAGCCTCACATCCTGGTTGTTAAGTTATTTCATAGCTATTCCATAACATTACACACATCTATGAACGAAATTATTATTGGTATCGATTTAGGAACAACCAACTCTGAGGTTGCAATCGTCGAACTAGGTAAAGCAAAAATCATTGCTGACGGTGATAAAAAAATCCTGCCCTCTGTTGTTGGTATTAATGATAACGGCGACATTATTGTAGGTGAAACTGCAAGAAATCAGTATCTGGCTTATCCCGAACGAACCGTTAAATCTATCAAACGACTGATGGGACAAAACATCCAGGTAAAGCTAGCGGGGCAGGATTATACGCCTCAGGAAATTTCCGCGATTATTATTAAACGTCTTAAGACTATTGCTGAAGAATATCTAAAACAAGCCGTTAGCAAAGCAGTGATTACCGTTCCTGCTTATTTTTCAGATGCTCAGCGCCAAGCCACTCGGGAGGCGGGTGAAATTGCAGGCTTAGAGGTTGTTCGTATTATTAATGAACCCACTGCTGCTGCACTGGCTTATGATGCCAATCAGACTGAACAAAAGCGTATGCTGGTTTATGATCTGGGCGGGGGAACCTTCGATGTTTCGGTGGTTAATATAGAAGCAGGGGTTGTTGAAGTACTCTCAAGCCATGGCGATAACCATCTCGGTGGCGATGATTTTGATCAGCAAATTATCGACTACCTGATAAATCACTTACAAAGTACTTATGCTGTTGATGTCAGAAAAAACAGTAAAGCCATGGCGCGTCTTAGCCGAGCAGCTGAAAATGCAAAACATCAATTATCAGTACAACCTTATGTGCAAATTGATGAAGAATATTTATTAGAAGATAACGGTTTAGCTATACATTTATCTATCGAATTATCGCGTATGGCCTACGAAGAAATGATAGATCATCATATTAGCGCCACTATGGATGCCGTCCACACAGCTTTAAAAGGTGCAAAACTTACTGCCGTTGAAATTGATGAAATTGTGCTAGTCGGTGGCTCTACCCGCACACCTTGTATTCGAGAACGCTTATTAAATGAATTTGGTTTTGAACCTCATGACGAGATCGATGCAGATTTATGCGTCACTCTGGGTGCAGCCATACAGGCAGCCATGATTAATGGTCAACAGCTTGATAAAGTACTGGTTGATGTGACTCCATATAGTTATGGTACCAGTGCCATTGGTCTATTAAATGGGGAATCATATCCTTTTATGTATGTGCCGATCATTCACAAGAACAGCGTATTACCCAATGCCAAATCTGATGCCTTTATGACCAGTCAAGATGGTCAGGAAAGTATTGATGTGACCATTTATCAAGGCGAAGACCCTGATGCTTTGAACAATATAAAAATTGCAGAGTTTAAAGTTGCAGGCTTACAAAAAGTCAAAGCTGGCAATGTTATTATTTTATCGCTAGCGCTTGATCTTAATGGTATTTTACAGGTGTCTGCAGTTGAAAAAGCCACAGGCTTAGAAAAATCAGTCACTCTATCTAATGCCTTATCCAGTTTTGAAAGCAGTTCATTAGCAAGTGCCAAACAACGTATTTCTTCTATATTTGGCAAACTGGATTCCAGTTTATATGAACACGCAGTATCCCCAGAAATTGAAGCTGCACAAAGCCTACTCATTAAAGCTGAAATGTTATTTGAGCAGCAATCTAATGAAGACCAGCAAGAATTACTCACTTTATGCAAAACAATTACAGATAGTATAGAAAACCAAAATTCTAAAACAATGGCACCAGCCGTCGCAAAACTAAAAGATATGATTGACTATATAGAATCTTGATCAAGCATTATTGACAGTTCATTTATCAAAAATAAAAGTAACTATTCAGCGTATTAAATAGCAATAATATTTTTCTCTTAAGCCCTCTCCAGCAAGAGAGGGCTTAAGAGCAATTGCAAAACCCTGAGTAGTTACTGATCCTGTACTATAGTGAGTGAAATGTCTAGGAGCCTGTGTCATATAACCTACACCTCATCTACGACTCAAAAGGTAGGACTAATATTTTATTCAATATACTCGAAAGCAATATCATCGCCTAAAAACTGATCAATAACTTGCTGATCAGAAAAGTTACCATAAGCGAGTAACAGTTTTACATAAGCAACTTCGATAGACATATTCCAAATCATTTTTGCCCCACAACTTTGCAAAGTTCTGCTACTCTCGTATGCATCAACACTCTTTATTGCAGGTGCCATGTATAGACTAATATTATGTTGATTACACTTTTCAACAAAGCTTGATAAGCCATACTCTTCTCCCCAGTCTTTCGTCGAACATGCAGTGCCAGAATGATAAAGCTCCTGAATCACCACATCAATGTTATCTAGCTTAAAACATGAGTAGTCTAGCCCTGGATAAGGTTTGATCATTAATATATTTTTTGAAAATGTTGATCTAAGCTGCTTTGATGTTAATGCCTTGGGTTCTAAAGCATTTAAAAGTTTAAAACTATTATTTTTAAAACTCAAAAAAGCCTTTGTTTGCACACTGATAAAATCACCACTCAACTGCAAACATGAAGAAAGTCGTGTTGCTATATGAACTAAGGTTTCAAAACCTGGGTTTTTATAAGGCACAAATACACCGGCCTGTTTTCTTTGCCTGATAAATTCAACTGCACATTGAAAATTAGTTAAGCCATTTGCCTGTGAACACTCTAATGGATAATTACTCGATACCAATAACAGAGGTATTTTAATATTATTGAAATACAATCCTAATGCTGCTGCAGTGTAGGCTAGGGTATCAGTACCGTGTGTGATAATAATACCATCATATTGAGCAATGTTTTCTGCCTCAATGGCCTTGATCAATGTTTCCCAAATTGATGGAAACAGGTTTTCACTCAAAAGCTGTACTGGTTGAATACAATTAAAATGAAACTGTCCTGTATCAGGATATATTTGTTCAAATAAATCGAGTAATTTAAAGCCTTGCTTTTCAGAAGTATTAATCGTGCCATTAAGTATGGTAGAACCAATGGTCCCACCCGTAAAAACCAATAAAATTTTTGTCATGCAGAAACTAACTTAACGGGTACCAAAGACAACAATTGTTTTTCCATGTGCAGAAATTAAACCTTTCTCATTAAGCTCTTTTAATACACGCCCAGCCATTTCTCTGGAACAACCAACGATACGCCCTATTTCTTGTCGGGTAATACTCAGTTGCATACCATCAGGGTGGGTAATTGCATCAGGTTCCTTACATAAATCCAATAAAGTACGGGCAATACGTCCTTCCACATCCATAAAAGCAAGATCGCGATATTTACGGCTGGTAATTAATAAACGGGTAGAAAGCTGCTCACCCAGCATATACAAAATATCTGGGGAAAATTCAGAAAGCTCAGTTTTTAAAGCAAGTTTAAGTCTATCGTATGAAATTTCTGCCAAATGGCATTTTGTGCGTGTTTTTACCGTGACAGTTCTTGTTTCAGACCCTTTAAAAATACCAATTTCCCCAATAAAATCATTTTTATTAAGGTAAGCTAAAATCAGCTCATGGCCACCTTCATCTTCAACAATAACACTGACTGATCCATCAATAATAAACAATAATTTATCACCCACATCACCAGGTCTGATAATAATCGACTTAGCGGGATAACTTCTGGTATGACAAAGACGAAGAAAACAATCTAATGCATTCTGGTTAATATTTTTTCTAATCAATGACATGTCAACTTACCCTGTTTATTAGACAATCCACACTTACAATATGATATTTTCAATAAAAAATCTATTATATCTACAATCTCGTTGTAAAATTATATAACTATTTTAGTTATGTGAGAATATTATAATGCAAGCAACTGTTAAATGGGTCGATGGAAGAGCGTTTTTAGGTGAAAGTGGGAGTGGTCATACCGTTGTTATGGATGGCCCTGTCGACCATGGTGGTCGAAACATTGGCATACGTCCAATGGAAATGCTGTTATTAGGTGTTGGCGGTTGTTCTTCTTATGATGTGATGGATATATTAGAAAAAGGCCGTCATGAAGTGATCGACTGTGTCGTCGAATTAACAGCCGAAAGAGTTGATGCAGTACCGAGTGTTTTTAGCGCTATACACTTACATTTCAAAGTTACTGGTAAAAATTTAAAAGAAACCGTAGTTGAACGTGCAGTAAAGCTATCTGCTGAAAAATACTGCTCAGCGTCAATTATGCTGGGTAAATCTGTTGATATTACTCATGCTTTTGAGGTTATTCACGCGGAATAATGTGTAGGGTGGGCAGTGCCCACCCATTCCAGCCTGATCTACTTATTTTGATATTTCAAGGCCGCAATAATTTGTTTATATTCCTGCTCTCTGGGGCGATGTAAAAATACGCCTAATACAGCTAAGCTCGTGAATATATATAAAGTGTTATAACCATCACCCAGCACAAACATCACCAGACCAAACACACCAACAATTTCGATACTTGCCAAAGTAACAACCGTGGTCATTAAATAGCGATTTTTGGCAGGATTATCGCCAGGCATGGTTTGATTAAGCCTAAGTAGAATATGTCGCAAAAGATTAGTCAAAGGAAATACCGCAATCGTCACCACATAGAGAATACTTCTAATAAAAACACGTTGCTCTTCAGCCAGATTTATTTGTATTTCAGCAGCCATTAAATGACAAACCAGGTTATAAATAACAAGCATTGATAGCATCATAGCCACTATAACCCAGTGCAGGGTAAGCTCAGCTTTTAATCGTTTATATTCTGTCATTATATTCCAACATTTTACTGATCAATCGAGTTATTTTGTTTATCTGCTTGTGATGCCCGATAAGTTTTCATAATAGCTAAAAAAGCTAAAAAATCATAGACAGAATGTATCACGATAGGGGTAAGTAAATTTCGCTCGCCGCCATAATCTAAAAACAAGCCCAGATAAATCCCCACACAAGTTGCTAATACCGCATACAAAGGTGTTATAGCATGCACCAGTCCAAATAATATATTACTCGCAATTAAACCTACACTCATACCCCATAAGTTTTCCATCCAGGGCTGAATCACACCACGAAATAATATTTCTTCTGAAACACCTGCAATAACGGCAAGAATAAACAAATCAGCCCAATGATTTCGATGCAGTCCCGGCGCCATAGTATCTATTAACACCTTCCTGATTGTTTGTACCGAAGGGAAAGGCATATGTTCCATTGCTAAAAACATTAAAAATAAAGGCAATGTACCGAATAATCCATACATCACTGCATTTTCGGAAAAGTACATATGTTCAAAAGGGTTTATGTCAGCTATCCAGCCTAAAACAACCGCCACGAAAATAAGTGATCCCTCAAAATAACAGGCTGTCTTAAAAAAGTTTTCTAACTTAATTGGTGTATTTTCCATAATTAGAGAGTATAAAATAGCCTGAATTTGAGTTTAACGAGTTATTGTAATGCAAAGTTATATTTATAAAAGCCTTAAAAAAGATGAGCTTTATCTTTATCTGCAAAAGAAAGATGATTTTTCAATTATTCCAGAGCCGCTACTTAATAGTTTTGGCAAAATTGAATTTGTTATGGAATTAGAAATAACACCTGAACGTAAACTGGCTCGTGAAGATGTTAAAAAAGTTATCGCTGGTTTACAGGATAAAGGGTTTTTTATTCAGATGCCGCCAGTCATCATACCGAATGCTTTATTACAGAAAAATACTAAATTGCATTAATCCAGGCTTATACCCCAACCGTAGAGACGTTGCACGCAACGTCTCTGTCAAACAAAGTATTACCTTTAGGTCGAGTAGCTTATTCAGTGAAGAAATATGAAGCTCAATAATGTTGTAATGTTAGAACCCCCACATAGACACCTTGGTCAATCTATTCGCCGTAATGTATTCTGGCTCTGACAATGATAACTGTACAAACATCTTTTTCTATCCGATAAACAATGCGATCTTGATAAGAAAGTCTGACTGAATAATAGCCTTGTAAGCTACCAAATAAGGGTTTTCCCGCTTCTGGGTGAATTGCAATATTTCGCCTTAAAATATCCTTTAGCTTTTCCTGTAATTTAGGAGAAAGACTTTTTATATCTTTTTGTGCTCTTTTGGTGAATTGCAGTTTATAAAATGTGCACTCCATTATTGCGCTTCACCAAACACATCATCAAATTCGACATCTGCTTCTCGTACAGACTCAATAAAATGCTCTTTAAAATTGGGCTGGGAAAGAAGGTAAAGACTATCTTGTAGACTTTCAAACTCAGCAGCAGACATTATAATGGCGTTGCCAGATTTATGTTGAACTTCAAAAATCTCATGCTGTTGATTGCTTTTTTTAATCAGTTCAAAAAAAGATTTTCTAGCCTCTGATACGGTTCTGACCCCTATTTTTGAGATTTTTGTTTTAGGTGGGGTGGTCTCATGAGACGCATAGTTATTCTACGCAACGAATGAGAGCATCTCACCTAGAGCAAAAAGACTAGTTAGAAACGGGAGGTTGTTTCATGCACGTTCCTTAGTTGTTAGTTTGCTGTTGGTTTATTAACTGTTAATTTGTTGATAACCTGCTTTACATTCCTAACTGATTTGACTATCTTGGTACTTCTTGAAATATCAACCTCCCTTGGAACAGTCCCTGTTAATGTGACTATCCCATCATATGTATCAACATCTATATCAAAAGAGCTAATACTATTATCAGCAGTAAACTGTGTGTTTACACCACCTGTGATTGACATATCTTTTGTTATTTGGCCAAGACCACGAGTATCCCCATCTGCAGCACAGCCAAATAGAAATAATAATAAAGCAGCAAGTGTAGTTATTCTTTTAAATTTCACAAAAATTTTCCATAGGTTAAGTGATTGACAGTGAATATACACTTGATTTTATGACTGCGCAACCTTGCAAATCATTGAAAAATCAACTATTGGTAGATAGTGAAAATTTAATTTACACTCACCCCCTTATACTTCAGAAGATTAGGTATTTCTTACTTAAAGTGACTGAGACTCATGGCCAATCAGGTGAAAATTTGTTAATCGGCATAGAGCCTCTGATGATTTTTGCTCGGTGGCATACCCGTTTGTGGACTTTAAAAAACAGTAGAATGACTAACGTGTTTTGTTATTCCTTATTATGCTTGCGGTAATTTAGCTTATAGGCGTAGAATTGCTACTGCTATTGCTACTATATAAATATTGATTGAAATATATTGAAGATGATTTAAAGAGCATAGTAACTAAAATATAAAATTAATTTGGAGAAATAATAATGAGAAAATTATCTATCATAGTGGTTGGTTTATTAAGTATGGCTCTATCTGGATGTACAATGTATAGCCCTGTGGGTCAACCATCTGGTTCTGCATTTTCACTAAAACTAGACAAAAGTGATTACAAAATTTTGGGTCAAGGCAGTGGTGAGGCTTGTATGACACATGTACTTAATATCCCAACAGGTGGTAAGAACACATATCAAGATGCAGTTGCACAAGCTGTTGGTAGTAAAGGTGGAGATTTGTTGATTCAGTCTTCATCAGATACAATTGAGACTTTTTTCCCATCAACAATGTTCAGTTTTTGGGGTGAAAGATGTATCACTGTTACAGGTACTGTCGTTAAATTGAAATAACCAAAAGCTTTTAACTAAACAGGGATGTTTTTTTAAGGCATACTCTTAACTTTCCATTAATTTGTTTCTATAGTTTATAGATTATGCTCAGAAATGTTTGTTTGTTGTTAATTATTTGTTTCCTCTCTGCCTGTTCAGCAAAACGTATGTTGATCTCTGACAACAAGTTTTTATTTAGAGATTTTGATGTTGAACTGAATGTATTACGTAAGGCGGTTGAAGAAGAACTGAAAGACATCAATATTAATTATCAAACACTCAGTGATAATAAAGATACCATTGTATTTGAAGGTGATACAGAAAAAATAACAATACCGGTTATGGCATCAAAGTGGGGTGGGTTAAAATTCACAGATATTTACACCTTCACATTAACTGAAATTGACAGAAATTCCAGCAAGTTACATATAAAATCAAGGCCCAAAATGAAACAAGGGCTTCAGCAGTTTTTAGGTTCTGATTATTCGTCTGAAATGATGCGTACGGTATTGGATGATATCCGACAACGGGTCAAAAAGATAGCAAGAAATAACAAAACGGTATTTACACCAAACAAAACTGCTGTAGCGCGAACTAACAATCAAAGCACACGATATTCGCAAAGTCCAAGAATAAAAGCCAACAAATCATTTGCTATGATTGATTTAAAAAGCCTGAAACAAGGCAGTAAATATTATGCATTGGTTATTGGTAATAACCGCTATAAATATATTCCCGGTTTAAATACTGCGGAAAATGATGCAAAAGAATTCTCTTCATTACTGCGGAAAAGTTTTGGTTTTAATACCAAATTATTACTAAATGCTACAAGAGAACAAATTTTAAAAGCTCTATCATATTACAGAACCCGCTTAAAAAAGGATGATAACTTCCTTATCTATTATGCAGGGCATGGCTGGCTTGATGAAGATGTTAATGAAGGTTATTGGCTACCAGTTGATGCTCAAAAGGACAACCCTGCCAATTGGCTATCGAATGCTGATATTACAACAACACTAAGAGCCATCCGTGCCCGGCATGTTATCATTATTGCAGACAGCTGTTATTCCGGAAAGTTAACTCGTGGGCTGAGTTCAGAAGGTATGGGCGTAAAATCGAACAATTATTTATCAAGAGTTCTGTCGAAAACCTCAAGAACAGTTTTAGCCTCAGGCGGATTGGAACCCGTTGCCGATGCGGGAGGTAAAAACAATCATTCTGTTTTTACTGGAGCGCTCATTAATGCTTTACAGGATAGTGGAAATTATATTTTGGGGACAGAACTGTTTTTAATAATCAGACGATCAGTTATTCTTAATGCAGAGCAAACACCTGAATATGCTGATATAAGACAAGCAGGTCATGATGGTGGTGATTTTATATTTATAAAATAATAGCCAGAGCATAATTCACAACTAACTTGGTTTTGTTCCTAATGTTGTAGCTTGTTAGCTTAATAGGAACTGTGGGGTCCTTAGGTCTCGAATTTTCAGGTGCGCTCTATCATGTAACTTCTCGTGGAAATCGTAGGAAAGCCATATATGATGAAGACAACGATAGGGTAAACTTTTTGACCATCTTGTCTGGTGAAATTGATGCATATAAGCAGTTTGTCTGCGACGGTAAAGGACAGCCATCACCCTGGGAGCAGTTGAAGAATCAGGTGTTTTTAATTTGTAGAGTCAATGCAAGGACTGATAGACGGCGATAAAGAATTGAGTGATACCCCTACTCCACAGCGCAGGTCGAAGCCAAAAGAGTTGCCTTATTATGCAAAGAAATACAAAAGAAGACATGACGCGATCATTTCGGCTTATAAGAGTGGTGGGTATAGCTTAAAAGAGGTTGGTGATTATTTTAAACTTCACTATTCTACTGTTAGTAGTATTGTTAAAAATCATAAATCAAAGACCTGACCCTAGATTTACTAGATTTAGGTTTAATAACTTGCTAAGCACTTAAACGTCCAGTGCTTAATATTTGTAATTCATGGGCGTGGAGAAAATGAAATGAAAAAAAATTCATTGGTTTTAGCTCTTCTAATTTTGTTTTGTGTAGATGT
>Ga0209494_1001526_pt1 | contig 10201 bp, 8 predicted proteins | sample EN1Hudseemescosm_FD_184628 | JGI IMG/M metagenome (GOLD analysis project Ga0209494, IMG submission 184628) | Methane-oxidizing microbial communities from mesocosms in the Hudson Canyon - EN1B Hudson Canyon (SPAdes) (version 2) | ecosystem: Environmental > Aquatic > Marine > Cold seeps | place... | reverse complement strand
CTCACCACATAAAATCAGTTTTATCTCAGGTATTTTAACAAGCAAATCAGGTAAGACCTCTAATAAATCATAAATCCCTTTTTCTTCTGTAAACCGCCCAAGAAATAACACTCGCCCCTTTTCCCTTACCTTAACTTTATTACTATTCAAATCCTGTTGAATAAAATTTGCTAACACCTCAACCTTATTATGGTGGCTAACAGACAAAACCCAGCGAGATGTCTCATTGGTTAAAACGATAACTTTTGCAGCATGCTTTAAAAAGAAATTGATCAGTTTACGCTGAAAATCATTGCAATCATTTTCATAAAAAGCAATAAAACCACCACTATGAATATGAATAATATAAGGGCGCCTGAAAAGATGGCATAAGAGCATAAAAACTGATTTACGCCAAAAGCTATTCCAGCGTGCTACATGAGCATGTAAAAATGCGACCTGCCCCGTTAGCAACAAGTAAACAAATTTTAACCCTGTTGATAAAGCGACCCATAATTTTGTAAATTTCCCACCCTCAACATGGGTTGCTAAATACTCTATTGAGAACTGATCAAACAAGCCTGCATCCATATAATTAAGCACGACTGAGGCAATACCTCCTTTTGAGTTAATAGACGGACCAATCATTACGATTTTTTTTAAACGCATTTAAAATGAATTTCTTGTATATGATGAAAAAGAGTCTACATACTAGCTCTACGACAAGATAGATCGTATTATGCAATATCCTATACTGATTTTTATAGCTAAAACCAACCTGGAAATGCAGGCTCACGAAACGGTCCGCTAGCAATGCTATTAATTTGCTCTTCAGTTAAAAAGCCATATGTCCACATTGCAACCCCATTTCCTCCAACCCATAAGTTCCTTGATAAATCTAGCAAATTTGCAGTCAGTTGAGGATTACGAGAAAACGCTTCTTTCCCTCGACCTTGATCATCTTCTGGCCAATCAACATTCCCCGTTAATAATACTAAACTCTGTTTATCATTTAATTTTTCCCTTGCCTTTTTAAGTAATGCCAATCGAGGCTTCTTTACATAATCCATTTGATAAATAACATCCACCCATCCTTTATTAGCCCATAAGATTGCATCTGCACCTTGAATATTAAAATCTTCTATTAGAACTATTGTATCTACACTAACAATCAACTCAGGACTTATTACTTTTGCTTGGTCTGAGAATTTTCTTACAATATCACTTACCGCCTGTCGATTCCACTCCCGTAAAACGCTCCATGCCTCGGTTTGTTCAACAATAAAATGATTTGTATTATGATAGGTTTCTAGATCTTTTAATAAATCACGTCCAAATTTTATTTGATAATCTAACTGACACGATCTAGATCGGCAAAAACCTCTTGAACGTATTACATCCAAATTAATACCATCAACATCATATTTTTTAACAACTTCAAGCATTAGTTCAACAATAAAATGTCTGAATTCTGGATTATGTACATCAAAAGCATTTTTTGGTGTGCCTGAATCATAAAATTGATTATAAAATTTACGCCAGCGAGTCATTACTGTAAACCAAGGATGAACCTCAATACCTAAGGCATGGGCTTTAATGATCAGGTTTTCTAGTGGATCATATTTTACTCCAGCTTTAATATTCCAGTTTCGAGTTACAGGTGCTATTTTAGACGGCCAATAAGTCCCTTCCCCAACCCATACCCGAGGGATTAAAACATTAAACCCTGCACGTTTAATTCTTAAAAGTAATTTATCTGTACCTTCGGGCGTCTTCCAGCTAAAGCTTTCATCAAAGATAGCTCTACTTTCTTCAACATCAGCCCATGAATAATGACTAAAACAGAAAATGGCTAAAAAGGAGATTTTAATTAATTTATTCATAGCAAATTAAAATTTAGTTGGCATTCAATAAAAAAGGGCTCGTTATTTATATTGCACAGCGACAAATAAAGAGAATCATTTTTGTTCGATTTGTCCGTAAAAACCTGTTTTTATACTTTTTATAACCTTGGCAGGATTCCCTGCCACTAAACTATTTGAGGGTACATCTCGAGCAACCACAGAGCCAGCACCAACAACCACTTCATTACCTATAGTTACCCCAGGTAAAATTATTGCATTAACACCAATCAAACAGTTACTTGGGATAGATGTTTTACTTGCTAATCTCCGTGAAAAATCATGCGATAAAACCATTGCTCCTCTGGTAATAATCGTATGTTCACCAATTGAAATATTTGCTGGAGCTGTTTTATCTAAAAAAGCTGAAAAAGGTACCCTAACTGTTGGTGCAACACAATGTTTCCAAAATACTTTTAAGTATATCACTCGCAAATTAATCAAATGGTTACGAACTTTTTCTCGCACTATAACTAACATAACCCTCTCCCCTAGCCTATAATACTTTGAAATAACTTGGCTGTTTTCTTGACCATTATTTCTTTGGCAAAAAATTTTTTCACTCGCTCACGCCCTTTTCGTGCCATCGCCATTCTTAAAGAGTCATTAGCTAATAAATAAGTTAATCCTAGATACAATTGTTCAGCATCACTTTTCTGAATGATATATCCAGTTTCTTTGTGTAATATCCCCTCAGCTACCCCCCCTATATTCGGTGCAACCATTGGTAGCTCCATAGCCAAAGACTCCAACATTGCAATTGAAAAGGTTTCCGCTGTTGATGCTAAAACAGATATATCTGCTAGGGCTAAAACAGGCCTTACATCTGCAACATTCCCCAAAAAAAGTACATTTTGTGTTAAACCATACTCGTATGCCTGTTTTTCAATATTACTCTTAAGATCACCATCTCCTGCAAAAATAAGATAGGCATCAGGGGTTTCATCATAAATTCGCTTAAAAGCCTCAAGCAATATAGCATGCCCTTTTTCTGGCCTAAAAGCAGCGACATGACAAATTACTTTAGCATTACTTGGAATATTTATTCTTTTTTTAAGCCCTTTGCTCTGCTGATTAATTTCTTTGCTAGGTTTAAAATAGTCTACATCTACACCATTATAAATAACCGTTGACCTATCCCTAACGAAAGAAAATTTCTTTATCCAAAACACTTGTTGAGCCTTACAAACAAAAATAAAATGAGAACAACTACGCATAAGCCATTGATATAATAAAACATCCGCAAATTCATTACGTCTATTCCTATTGATAGTGGTGTGTATAGCCAAAACTAATTTAGGTGTTCTTTTTGCAAATTTAACACCAAACCATCCCATAAACAGTGCTATCTGTAATGAACAGTGAACCACATCAATTCTTTTTTCATCAATAATACTAGCGATTTCTCTAATTACATCCAAGTCAACTTTACTTTTTTTCTGGCAATGAGAATAGCTCACATTAGCGAGGTCTATCCGCTGCAACTGCTCCATACTCTTTTCAAATGTAAAAAAATATTTTTCAAAAGAACATGCTTGGAGACCGTTAATTAAGTCAACCGTTTGAATCTCAGCTCCCGCTCTTGCTAGTGATGGCAAAATAAATAAAATTTTTTTTCTATCTTTTTGTTCCATAAAATTAATTGATACCCTACGATTCAGTTATTATCGGCTTTGTGCTTTTTATGAATGGATAACTCATAGACGTTTATTGTTTTCTTTGCTATTTCAGACCATGACATTTCTGTAACAGCAAGATTAATAGCATTTTTTGCCATTTTCACCGATAACTCCTGATCTTCAATTAATGTACGCACCGCACTAGTTAGAGCATTGGTATCTTTTACTGGAACCGTAAAACCATTATACCCATCGCGCACCACCTCATCTAAGCTACCAACTAGAGTAGAGACTACGGGTCTACCATAACTTAATGCCATTGCAACAACCCCGCTTTGTGTTGCATCCGTATAGGGGAGCACAACAATATTTGCTCTAGCAAATAATCCTGACACTTCATCTTCAGCAATATATCTATCTAACAACTCAAACAAGGGTGAGCTCGAAACTTCATCAAAATATTTATCAAGGTCTTCTCCCGTACCTGCAATAATGCCTTTAACTTTTATCCCTTCAGAATTCAGCTTTTTAACAACGTTGATAAAATACCCTAAACCTTTATATGCCTCAATTCGTCCGAAAAACAATAGGCAGCCTTCTTCCCATGCAAACTCATCATCTATTTGAACCTCACTCAAAATACCGTGTGGCACAGCCCATGTTTTACCTGATAACCATGGCATTAATTGCTCTGTCTCCTTCTTTATTTTTTCACCATGAACAATAACCCCATCTGGAATCTTACGTAAATACTTACGATAGAACTCAATTCTTTTTCGTCCTCTCGCATCTTTTCCTGAATGAGGAATATGATCGTGAATGGTTAAAACTAATGGCAATTTACGTAAGAGTAATAAAGCCCCCATCAGATAATCATTAATGGTTTCCTGGCAATGAATAACATCAGGTAAAAAAGAGTTAACTGCTAGATATACCCTAAAAAGGTTATAAAGCATTAAAGGATTCTTTAACCCTCTATCTTGAATAAATACAACAGATAACTTTGTACTTTTAAAACCCGCTAACCTTCTACCTAATTCTTTATCTGCATTTCCTTTTTCAACTATCAATAAAACATCATGTTCTTTAGCTAAAGCATTAGCGAGTAAGAAACTATATTCAGAAAAATGAAATGAAATAAGTGCAATTCGCATGATTTAGCCTTTATCCTCGTCCCGACATACTTCCAGTCCGGCCCAACAAAAAATCAATCAAGCCACGCAGATAATAAAGCGTTCCCTTAAATGGCATGCCCTTTAAAATACGACGTAATATAATCTGAATATGATATTTAAAAAGAAAAAAACCATGCTTAAAAAAACTAAAATTTTTGTTATTCTTAGCAATTAACATCATTTGATTTCTTGCTTTAAAATACAACCGTATAGGTGACTGCTCCCCTCCCTCCAATGAAGCACTCACTTTATGCCATATTAGAGAATCAGGAATTGCTACAATTTTTAAATTTAAATCAGCAACACGGAAGCAAAAATCCACATCTTCACATAGATAAAAAAACTCATCGTCCAAATAACCAACTTTCTTGAACAAATCAGCCCTTACCATTAATAAGCATCCAGTTGCATAGTCACACTCCAGCGCATTATTAAACTGCCCTTCATCAATAACTTGCCCGCCTACAGGGCCTCCGATCCCTGTATTACGATTCATAAAACCTCCAAAAAACCAGATTTTTCTTGAAGGCTCGGCAAAATAAATTTTACTTGTTACTACTCCAATAGCATTATCCTTTTCTAATGCATCAACCAATGGCTCAATAAACCCTGAATCTACCTCCGTATCATTATTTAAAAGTAATATATATCGCATGCCGTCTTCTTCAGCTTTCCTTATTCCCACATTATTCCCGCCAGAAAACCCTAAATTAGACGTATTTTTAATTATGACTAAATTATTTTTATCTCCAAATTGAGTTTGCACAGCCTGAACAGATCCATCCTCTGAGTCATTATCAACCATATACAGATAATAATTTGAATACGTACAGTTAAATATCGATTCAAAACAAGCTAGCGTATCGGCCTTCCCATTCCAATTAAGAACAACAATCCCTACACTGGTATTTTGTTGCTCCAATATTCTATTCTTTTTCATAGCTATTTTTTTATGGTTAATCTTAGGCTAATTTGCGCTGCTCTTTCGCACGAAAAATAATAATCTCAATTATTGCAATAGAAACGATTAATGCCGGCACCCGTGTATTATCGACAAAATCAGATTGCGTCAATCCATTAACCAAATGTCGCCCTGTGCTCACCATCAAAGCCATTACTAACGCCTTTTGTTTTGGCTCTACCAGATAACGATAATTTCGAAATGCATGCCATAAAGAGCGGATCATCAACAATAAAAAAGCAGTCATTCCAACCCAACCCATTTTCATTAGAATACTGACATAAGTACTATCGCCATAGACAATACCTGTACCAAAGCCTAAACCGTATATCCAGCTACCACGATTGTCAATTAACTGGAATATATAACTAGCCCCCTGCATACGTCCTTCTATACTAGAATCAGAAGAAGATTGAGTCACTGCATTTAGTAACCTCTCACCGATAAACTCAATCAAACTATAACTTCCAGACGATCCACTAGAAAACACTGCTTTATAGATTACAACAAAACCAATGACTATTGCAGCATAAAGAAATACAGCAATGATTTTTCTTCTTACTAAAGTATCTCGCACAATAAAAGGCATAACTAACAGGGCCATAAAAGTTGTCATATACATACCGCGAGTAAATTGCAATGCAACTTGTACTGCTAATAAGAAGGCTAATACTCCCCACCATTTTCGACTAGCGCCTTTATTAAAAAGCCACATACAAAATGCTACAAACAACATGATTCGGAATATAACAGTTCCCTGCATTATCAATCGCTGGAAATCGACCTTAACAGAACTTGTCCCACCCGTCTCTACATTCAAGGAATGACTATATAACCAATCATATTTATCAAATATGGCAAGTTCACCAAATATAAATTGATAGATATAAAAAACGGCTCCAAATATGGCCAGACCCACCCATAACTTAATAATCCTATCCACCCCCTTTTCTGAACCAAAACACCAAATCACGGGAAAGAACAACAAATAATATAAGATAGTTTTAACGTCATTATATACAGTAAAAACAGGGTGCCCGAGCCCAGCGATTGAATATAAACTCTCAAATAAAACGACCCCAATAAAAACAACCAAATATTTGCTTATTGGGGAAGAAATAGCTAAGGGGTGATTATTTAATTTATAAAATACTGAAGAAACCATTAGCAACAAGAATAAAGTATCTTGTATAAATAATCGAGCCCCCCCTATCATTAAAGGTATAGTTGGCATTCCAGCGGGCAAAAATATTGTATTTAAAATAACAAAAATAATCGTTAGCAACAGCAATAAGAACAAACTAGGCTTAGGTAGTTTTTTTGTTTTCTTATGAGAAAGGTTCTTTTCTTTTCTTACAGATTCCATAATATTTTTTTATCGGCTATATCATTCAGCCAACTCAATGGCTGTTATTCCACACCAAATTGCAACTTTTGCAGTCAAATTAGTTTTGCTTGTAAATTTAGTTTCAATAGCACGTAAAGTTACTAAATCTCTTAAATCGAGACTACGTGTAATAATTGGGGCGGCCAAACAATTAACAACTATAAATACAATTAAAACAAAATGTTGCCAAATTTCCGTTAATGGATAATTACTCAAATACAACCAACATAAAGCAGAAAACAACGCCATAAAAAATAAACTCTTACAATAATTGTATTTTATTGGATGTATTTTACATTTCCTATATAAAGACATTGAAACAAACATATTTGAAATAAAAAATGCACATCCCACAGCCAAAGCAGCACCTTTTGCTCCTAAAGTTGGCATAAGTATCACGCTTAACCCAATACTTATCATTGCTGATAATACCGAAGAAGCAAAAATGGCCCGTCTAAATCCAAAAGCGAGCAGGGTTAAACCATTCGGCCCGACTGCAGCATGAAAAAAATAACCTATTGCCAAAATCCTAAGCCCGTCACAACTTGGCAAATATGTCTCACCAAATAACAGAGCCACAATAAACTCCGCATCTAATAAAATAACGATTAAAATAGGCAAAGAAATAACTGAAATCCATTTAGTAGAGCTCAAATACAAGCCTTCAACCTCTTGTCTATTGACCCCAGCCTGTATAGCCGTCGCTATAGGTAAATAAATAAATGCTAGTGCAGTCAAAGGAATTTGTATTAAACGGGATAGAGTGTTGGCAACATTATAATAACCAACCTGTTCCGCCGTATTAAAGTAACCTAGTAACAAAGTACTAGATGAATTCATTAATATTTCTAAGATATTATTTCCAAACAAAGGCAACGAAAATAAAAACAATTCCCTTCCCCCCCAAATAGAACGAGCTAATGGGATATATTTTGGAATAGACAAATAAGAATAAATACACAAAACAACAAACACAAATAGAGTTGTGCCTGCTGTTACCCATAACACCCCATATAACTTCCAACCTATCACTAACACAAGAACCAGTCCCGTTAGGCGAATCATACGACTTAGCAGCTCATCAAAGAACACTTTTTCCCATGCTCTAGAAATACCTCTATATATTGTAAATAATGCAATTGAAATAGCCGCAGGTACGAGAGTAATAGAGAAAAAAGGGAAAATGATATTAAGTTCTGGTTGATTAAAAACAAAAGCAATCTTTTCAGTAAAAAACCATAACAACACACTAAGGAAACTGCTGACTCCTGCAACAATTAATAACATTGATTTAACAATTCCCCAGACTTTGGAATAATTTTGTTCAGATAAATACTTAGAAATAAGTTGTGAACCACCATTAGCAAACCCTAAATTAGATAAAGTAGCCATTATAGAAACAATCACCACGGCTATGGTGTAGGTCCCATATTCAGTTTTTGATATCAATCTAACCAGAATCATTCCTGATACTAATTGCAGTAAAACCCCTGACATTGCGCCAAAAATTCCAATACTTGTTCCTCTTGCAATCTTACTCATTAGATTTATATTCCCTATTTTAATTCCAATGACTAATGTCACGGTTTATTAATTGTGATAATTTTTTATTATCATCTTTATACAAGTCAATTAAGTATAATCTTGTCGACTCTTTAAGTTTAAGATCATTTTTTTTGCTATTCCACGAGACCAAATATGCTCGTATTTTATTGCGTAACTCCAAACTAGGTAGCATATTACGCACAACTTTCCTTATTAAAGGATAAGCACTTTTATCTCTAAATAATATTGAAAGGGGCAAAACTTTAGGTACAGTTGCTTCATGAAATTTTCTTTCAATTATATTAGGAATAAATTTATCATCTACCCCTAAAAATTTATAGCATTGCTGAACTGTTTCAACAGGCTTATTTTTTAAGTCATCAGATAATAAATACAACATTTCTGAGGATTTGAACATAAGTAAAAACCGATTAACTTGCCCATAATAACTCCCTCTCTTTACATAGCTATAATGAAAATCTCCCTCATATCCAACTTCAATTCTACTACGCTCTTTTTCTATAGCTTCTTCAAATGTAAATAACTCTAAACCACGACGAAAGCTCATAATATAATGGGAGAATGCTCTTTCGACTGGGTTTCGAAATATAAAAATAAACTTTGGAGCCGTTATATGCTTATAAATTCTATCAGCAGCCTTACTAAAATACATATAATCAGGGTCCACCTCACCAGCGATAGAGCCTTGAGGGCAATCAGAGAAATATGTTTCTAGATAATAACTAATGCCTTTCTCATACTCGCTATTATCAACAAAAAACTTAGTTTCTTTTTGTCTAGGCAAATAAATATCAGGGTGCTCAGAAAGAAAATGATGTAGAGCCGTTGTCCCGGCCTTTTGCGCACCAACAACAAAAAAACTTGGTTTCATAATATACGTTTATAATTATAAAAATTATTCATTAGTAAAAAAGTGCGATACATATAGACATCAAATAGTACTTAATGGGGCTGCCCCCTGACAAATCACAAATGAGATAATAAATCTCTAGCAGGATAGGTAAACTTCGTTGTCGTTTACCCACCTTTATGTCTGATTATGCAGTTAGTTCATCCTATGTATTGGAACCGTAATGAATACAAGTACATAGAAAAACACCCAGAGTTTTAAGAAACTCTCAAGTTTCCAATAGAATCAATACTCATAAAGTGCTTTTATTTTTATGGGATGAGTAAACTGCATAATCAGACCTTTATGCTTGATTTTGGTGGGCAGAAAACATTGCCCACCTACTCTGCTCCCCCCCATTGTACGAGATGTAGTAGTGTCGCATTAGACAAGAGCCTATTGCGACCTTTTCCAAACTGGGAGGTCAAAAACAGAATGCTTTCATAGTATCTTTAGCCTGCTCTTACGCTCATGGATGCAGGTTAAACCCTGTGCCCCAAAAGGCCGTTACTAATAATACCTTTGTTAAATCTACAAATTTAATCCACCAGCCACTTTTTCATTATTTCAACACATTGTTTATTCATAGTTTCAGCCCGTTTTACACTCTTTGCTTCTGTGTAACAACGTAGTTCTGGTGCATTACCTGATGCTCGTATATGTATAATTTCATCAGTATTAAATGTGATTCGTATTCCATCTGTTGTATCAATAGAAACGGCAT
>Ga0209494_1001524_pt1 | contig 10204 bp, 4 predicted proteins | sample EN1Hudseemescosm_FD_184628 | JGI IMG/M metagenome (GOLD analysis project Ga0209494, IMG submission 184628) | Methane-oxidizing microbial communities from mesocosms in the Hudson Canyon - EN1B Hudson Canyon (SPAdes) (version 2) | ecosystem: Environmental > Aquatic > Marine > Cold seeps | place... | reverse complement strand
GTAGAATCCTACTTGGACTGAAAGATGTTTTAAATGAATTTAAACCAGACTTGATTTTGGTTCACGGTGATACCACAACGACTTTTTCAACAGCACTCGCCGCTTTTTATCAACAAATACCGATTGGTCATGTTGAAGCAGGGCTTAGAACAGGAAATATATATTCACCGTGGCCTGAAGAAGCGAATCGCTTATTAACGACTCAAATAACAAAATATCATTTCGCACCTACGGAGACAAATAAAGCGTATTTGATTAAGGAGCACGTACCAGAGCAAGCTATTGTCGTGACGGGAAATACGGTTATTGATACACTCTTTTTAGTACTAGATAAGATAAAAAATGACAAGAAACTTAAAACCGTATTAGAAAATACAGTCGCACAAAAAGGATACCAAATATCAGATAGAAAATTTGTTTTGGTTACAGGGCATAGAAGAGAAAATTTTGGTGATGGTTTTCTTAATATATGTGCGGCCTTAAAAGAAATTGCGTTACAAAAGCCAGATGTTGATATTGTTTATCCTGTTCATTTGAATCCTAACGTTCAAAAACCTGTCAGAGAGTTACTGTCTGATATCGACAATATTTACCTTATCGAGCCTCTTGATTATATGCCGTTTGTAAATATGCTGAGCCAATGCACACTTATTTTAACTGATAGTGGTGGCATTCAAGAAGAGGCCCCAAGCTTGGGTAAGCCGGTGCTCGTTATGAGGGATACTACTGAGCGACCAGAAGCAGTGGAGGCGGGCACAGTCGTTTTAGTGGGAACGCAAAAAGAAAATATAATTCAAAGTGCATTACGATTATTAAATGATGAACTTTTTTATAAAAAAATGTCATATGCCCATAATCCTTATGGTGACGGTAATGCATGTGCAAAAATTATTAACTTTATAAGATTAAATTAGGAATAGTAATGAGCTTTAAAACAATATGTGTTATCGGTCTTGGTTACATAGGATTGCCAACGGCAGCTGTATTTGCATCAAGAAAAGTAAGTGTTATTGGCGTTGATATAAGTCAGCATGCTGTTGATACGATTAACCGTGGCAAAATTCATATAGTAGAACCAGATCTTGATATATTAGTTCACGCAACAGTAAAAGAAGGGTTTTTAAGTGCAACGACAAAACCAGAAAAAGCAGATGCCTTCGTTATGGCGGTACCTACCCCATTCAAAGGTGAAGACCATGAACCTAATCTTGATTACATCGAATCTGCAACACGAGCACTCGCAAAAGTATTAGAAAAAGGAAACTTAGTTGTACTAGAGTCGACCTCTCCCGTTGGTGCAACCGAAAAAATGGCTGCATGGTTAGCTGAGGAACGCCCCGACCTTACTTTTCCACAAGATGCTGGAGAAGATTCAGATATTCGTATTGCGCATTGTCCAGAGAGGGTATTGCCTGGACATATTCTCCGTGAGCTAGTTGAGAATGACCGTATTATTGGTGGGCTAACGCCAAAATGTACTGAGCTGGCATCGCAACTGTATAAGATTTTTGTAGAAGGTGCGTGCATAGCGACGAATGCAAGAACCGCAGAGATGAGCAAGCTGACAGAAAATGCATCAAGAGATGGGCAAATAGCCTTTGCCAATGAACTTTCTGTTTTGTGTGACAAAATGGATATTGATGTATGGGAGCTTATCTCACTTGCTAATCGCCACCCTCGTGTAAATATCTTACAGCCGGGCTGTGGCGTAGGTGGTCATTGCATCGCGGTTGATCCATGGTTTATTGTTAATCAATTTCCTAATGATGCGCTTATGATAAAAGCGGCAAGAGAAACAAATGATGGGAAGCCACTTTTTGTAATATCGAAAGTAGAGCAAGCGGCGAAAGATATTAAGAACCCTAAAATTGCGTGTTTAGGTTTGGCGTTTAAACCAGATATAGATGACCTTCGTGAAAGCCCTGCCTTAGAAATAACAAAACTCCTTTCTGATAATGCGAGATTTACTATTTTAGCTGTTGAGCCAAATGTGAAAGAATTACCACCAGTGCTAAGTAATCGTAAAAATGTTGCACTTAGTTCTCTGGAAAATTCTTTGGAAGAAGCTGATGTAGTTGTTGTATTGGTTAAACATAAAGAGTTTATTGGTTTGACAGCAGAAAAAAGTATTCTAGATTTTGTAAATAGTTGCAATCAATAGGTTTCTTAAATGAGTGATTTAATAAAACTTACCCACAATGTAGTATGGAAGGATTTTGAAGTTAAAAAAAATAGTGTATATTTAATTTCAGGAATAATAGAAAATCTAACGAAAATAAATGATAAATCAGCACTTATTATTTACAACTTTCAAGATGAAAAAATATCAAAATATGATGTAAAATTTAATCGCATAAGTTTTTCTAAAAAATATGGCTATTATAAATATTTACCTGAGAAAGAGGGCAGAAGTCTTTTTATATTTAATATTAAAATACCATCTACAGTAAATAAACTTTCAATTGGATTGGTTCTTCTTGAAAATGCATCAGATATTAGTATAGAAAATCTAACGGTATCTAATAATTACATTGCTAATAATTATATGAAAAAACATATGATTTCATCAGAAAACAATTTAGTTAACTATAATAAGAGAGTTATTTTTAAAGCTAGACTACTTAAGGAGAAGCAAAAAAATATAATAATTAAAAATACTTTTTCATACATGTTTTCTTATCTGCTACTTAATTCATTTAAATCCTTTAGCAGTTTTATAAAACTACCCCAAAAACTTTATAAATTATTTAAAGATTATCTGAAACATAAAAGATTTCAATTAAACATTAATAGATGGAGAGGTTTACCTAGTAAAGCTATTAAGTATGATCTAAAGCTTGAAAATTATAATAATATTAAAATAAAAGGGAAATATTTTTCGTTGGCTGGAGAAAAGAATAATGCAGCTTTAGTTTATTATAATTTTGACGAGCAAGTAGAAAAAAAACAAATGATTGATCTAGGTTTTTCTTACTCTGAAAAAATAGGATATTATCATTATATTAATACTTCAGTAGAAGGGGAGCAAAGCTTTAGCAAAGAAGTCACGTTCCCACCCGATATTAAAAAAGTGACACTTAATTTTAGAAGATGGCATAGTTTAAAGCCAGTGCTCTTAAAAATAACTACACTTAAGACATTAAAAGTTAAAAAAAACAAGCTTAAGGAAATCAAAAATGTTGAAATATACAGTGATGAACTAAGCGACAAAGAGACTTTATCTATGTTTGGGTGGGAGAAGTATGAAAATGAAGATAACAAACCAATAGTCATGGCTGTTATGGATGAATTTACTACTGGGTGTTTTGAAGATGAAGTTTGTTTAGTTAGACCTCGCCCTGATAATTGGCTTGCACTTATTAAAATGTATAAACCATCTTTTGTTTTTATAGAAAGTGCATGGAAAGGGAATAATGGAAGTTGGCAGTATCGTGTGGCAAATTATTCTAATAAGCCAGGAAATGAAATCGAACAGATTTCAAACTACTGCAAACAAAAAAATATTCCTATAATTTTTTGGAATAAAGAAGACCCAGTTCATCACCAAAAATTTATGTGTAGTGCAAAACTTGCAACACATATTTTTACTACAGATTCAAATATGATAGCGTCTTATAAAAAACATACGGGTAATAAAAAAGCATTTGCACTTCCATTTGCTGCACAGCCAACATTACATAAACCAAAATCAATAAAAAACAGACTAAATAAGTCTTGTTTTGCTGGAAGTTGGTATGGAAATAGACATGCAGAACGAGGAGAATCAATGAAGTGGCTTCTTGAAGCTGCAAATGAATATGGTTTAGATATCTTTGATAGAAACTTTGGCACAGGTGTTTTTCCATTTCCTGAGGCTTATAAAGATGGTATTAAAGGAAGTTTGCCATATAAAGAATTATGTACAGAATATAGTAGATACAAAATATTCTTAAATGTTAATTCAGTAACAGAGTCGCCAACCATGTTTTCTAGAAGAGTATTTGAGCTTATGGCCTGTGGTACACCTATAGTAAGCACCTATGCAAAAGGAATAGATGAGCTTTTTGAAACAGATGCAGTTTGGCTGGTGCAAAATAAAGAGGAAGCATTAGAAGCTATACAAACACTTCTGTCAGATAAGAAAGAGTGGCGGAGAAGAAGCTTGCTCGGCATTAGAGAGGTGTTTAGTAGGCATACTTATACACATAGACTAAATTATATATTTGACTCGATAGGCTTAGGAAATAAAATAGAAACAACACCAGAAATTTTACTATTGGCATTTGCTAGCACTACTGAAGAGTTAAAGCGACTCAATGAATTTTTAACATTACAAAACTATCCAAATATTACTTTACAGATACAGTGTAGCAAAAAAAATATTACAAACAACATGGAGCTACATAAAAATATTAATTTGTGCGATAAAATAACAAAAAATTTAGATACGAAAATTGAATATAAAGCTATAGGCTGGATAGATGCAAAGGCAGTTTATGGTGATTTTTATATTCAAGACTTAGTAAATGCAATAGTTTATGAACCAAATGCAAATGGCTGGGCAAAGAGTATTGAAAATGACTACTTTGAATATAATGCACAAACTAAACTAAATGCATGTATTTGGAATCCTTCCGTATTTATAGAAAAATATAAAAATCATACACATGATGAAAATATACAAGATGAAAAATTATTTGTTATAGATAGTGACGAATATACATTTACTATTTATAAGGAGGTATAAAATGGTAAAACAAAAAATATTAATTTGTGCCAACCCTGATTTAAACTATATAGATGGTTCTTCTATTTGGCTCCAAACGATAGCATTAGCTTTATCAAAAACCAATCAAGTAGAAGTTGATTTTTTGGCTAAGAGTACACCACAAAGAGATGAGCTCTATGGCAGAATAAAAGAAGATTTAAATATAAATATTATTGATGGTACCCTAAATAAATTTTGGAATGGAAAATCTTATAAAAGATTAACTCTGCCGATGATGGCAGCACTGGCTAAAGAACTGGACGAAAAAAACAACTATGACATTATAGTTGTAAGAGGTCTGGAAATAGCTACAACACTCTTAGAATATCCTAGAGTTATATCTAAATGTTGGGTGTACTTAACGGATATTCCTCAAGATATTGCAGAGTATAGTGATGAAATGAAGGGAACTATAAAGCAGTTGGCACTAGGTGTTGGCAAGGTGCTTTGTCAAACAGATGGGTTTAAACAGATATGGCAAAAAATAGAACCAAATATAAATCCAGAAAAGATCAAGATATACACGCCTGTTATAGCAGATTTTGATGAAAACCTAACGCCAATAATTGAAAGGGAGTCAACGGCTATTTATGCTGGAAAGTATAAAAGTGAGTGGAAAACGCTAGAAATGGCTCAGGCATGGAGTGAAATACAGATAACACTACCAACAAGTAGCAAACTTGTAATGATTGGGGACAAAATACATAATGCCCCTAAACCAGAAAACTTTGCCGTACAAATGAAAGAAGCTTTAGAAACTACACCATGTTTAGAATGGCTTGGGGCTTTTTCTAGAGAAGATGTATATAAGCAGTTACTAACAGCAAAAGTTGGGCTTTCTTGGCGGGACGAAAGCTTAAATGACATAGTAGAATATTCCACCAAAATATTAGAATATGGTGCCGCAGGATGTGCTGCTATATTAAATAGAAACACTCTTCATGAGAGCTTACTTGGGAGTGATTATTCTCTTTTTGTAAATTCTAAAGAAGAATTTAAAAAGAAACTTTATTTTGCACTTACTAATGATGAGGCATGCCAAAAAGCAGCCAATAGATTAAAGTTGTTAGCAACAAAGCATACATTTTCTCGTCGTGTAGAAGAGTTAACTATATGGCTTAATGAAAAGAAAATACCAGATAAAAAAATAATTTTAGTAGCTGGACATGACCTTAAATTTTTTACATTTTTACAAAAGAAGCTAGAGGCAACTGGAAAATATCTGTTTATTACTGACCAATGGAGTGGACATAATAAACATGATGAAGAGAAAAGTAAAAAACTCTTAGCTCAAGCGGACATAATATTTTGCGAATGGTGCTTAGGTAACCTGAAATGGTACTCAAAAAATAAAACTAAAAATCAAAGACTAGTGGCTAGGTTTCATTTACAAGAAAAAGATTTAGCATATATATCTGAATCTAATTGGGGGAACATAGATCATATAAGCTATGTTAGTGATTATATTTGGCATGCTGGGCAAAAAAAGTGTCCTTTTACAACAGAAAAAATCTCTGTAATAGCCAATTTACTAGATAATATTAAATTTACAAAAAAAAAGAAAACAGGTGATGCTAGATATACTCTTGGAATAATAGGTGTTACACCAGCAAGAAAAAGACTTGATAGAGCTTTAGATTTACTAGAAGAACTTTTAAAAATAGATAGCCGGTATTGCCTTAGGGTTAAAGGTAAACATCCCTTGGAATATGACTGGCTCTTAAAAAGAAAAGATGAACTGGAATATTATAAAAATATTTTCACAAGAATCAACTCTAGTGATACTTTGAGGTACAAAGTAATTTTTGACCCTGCTGGGGATGATGTAAATGATTGGCTAAGCCTTATTGGTTTTGTACTGTCACCATCTGATTTTGAATCATTTCATATGGCGGTTGGTGAGGGGATGCTTACGGGTACTATACCCGTTATATGGAACTGGGACGGTGCAGAAGAGATATGGAAAAAAGAACATGTAGTAAAAGATACAGATATAGCTAAAAAATTCATACTAGGCATGACTGATGAAGTATTTGCTAAAGAGCAAATTGAGTGCCGCAAATGGGTGCTACAACATTATGAAGCAGATACGATAATGAAAAAATGGATGAATATCATTGATGCTTGAAAAACTAAATATTAAAAGCTTTAATTCATTAAAAAAAATAATCATAAAAAATGCTGACTATGATCTTAAGAAAAATGATTCACAAGCAGATTTAGAAAATATAATAGCAGCTCTAAGTGGACGATTGGTGCTTAAAGGATTTGGAGCATTTGAATCAGATTTAGACTTATCTACATTTGATTGGATTAATGGAAATAGTGATAGAAACTGGTGGTGGCAGATTCAAGCATTGCCCTTTTTAAATTGGTTTATAGGATGCCACTCCATAAGTACGAATGAAGAAAAGAAAAAAATCAAAAGTTTTGTAAAAAGATCTCTTTTTAACTGGCTGGATAAATCTATACAAGATATTAAGTCCCCTCTTGTTTGGCATGACCACGCTACGGCATTTAGGCTCAGAAATATTGTTAGATGGATAAATTTTTTGGTTTTGAATGATGAATATAGAGGGTATTTAAATGATGCAGAACAAAAAAGACTTCTTTTAGCTGTAGAAGAGCATATTAATTTTTTAAATTTAGAAGAAAATTATTCCAAACATACGAATCATGGTTTTGATCAAATGCTTGTGGTTTATAGTGTTTCTCTTTTGTGGAGCGGACAATATTACTTGGCACAAGCTGGAAATTTGGCAGAGCTTAGATTAGAAGAAGAACTAGACTTTGCATTCACTTCTCAAGGTGTACATGTAGAAAATAGCCCAGGGTATCAAAAATTTATGATCTCTAGGGTAGAGCTTTTGATAGAACTAGAAACACTGGGCGATAGTAAGCTTTCTATAAAATCCGCATCTATGGTGGGTAGGGCAAAAAAGTTTTTAGAAGTCATAACGCTACCAAATGGATACATCCCAATGATAGGTGATACAAAGGGTGATGATACAGGCTTACTAAATAAATTAACGGATACTATAGAGTTCTACGATTATAGTGAATCAGGCTACTACATAGCGAAAGGTTTAGCTAGTGATGGAAAAGCAATACATTTAGTTTTTAAATGTACACATTTAAGTAACTATCACCGACATGATGATGATTTGTCTTTTCATCTCTTTTATGAAGACGAAATAATATTTGGAGATGGAGGGCTTGGATTTTATCAAGAAAAGGATGAACGAAGACTATTTTTAAGAAGCAACCAAGCTCACAATACTATTTTTCCTTTAGGAATAAAGCCAATAAGAGTAGTAAGTGAATTAGAAAACCAACCCACTATGAAAGTAATCGAACCAGGCCTAGTTGTAGCTGAAACAAGCATGTACGGAGGTCGACTTCAAAGAGTCTTAGATGTAAGGAATCTTCTTGATTTTGAACTTATTATTGAAGATAAATGGATAGAGTTGCCAACAACAGATAATGATGTAAGTTGTAATATTAATTTTTTTATCCCATATGAAATAAGTATAGATAAGAATAAAAAAATTCTAACTAAAAATAAAAAAAATATAACAATCTTCAATAGTATTGAAGAAAATTCAAAAGAAAGATTTACATTTTATATTTCTGAAGAAGGTTGTGTATCCAATAGGTTTGCTAGTTTTGAAAATGCTACTAATTTTGGGTGGTCAATTATAATAAAAAAAGATGAAATAAATAAAACATTTATAGAATTTAAGGGCAATGAAGATAATAAGGAATTAACTGATTTAATAGAACCATATGATAATATAGAGTTTATAACAGATACGCAAGGTCGAAAAATGTTTTATAAATTTACACCTGCAAAAGTACCTGAAAATGCACCTTTATTAGTGATTTTACATGGACATACTTATAATGCTAAAACTAGTAATTATAAAAATGATAATTGGAATATATTATGTCCTATTGATAATTTTGGCCTAAATAAGGCTGGTGCATGGTGGCTTGGTGAAGATGGTGATTATTTTGTAAAAAATTTATTACATAAGCTAATATTTAAAATCAGAACAGAGACAAATAGTAATAAATGTTTGTTTTTTTGGGGAAGCAGTATGGGGGGGTTTGGTTCTCTTTTGCACGGAATGCTACTCAATGCTAAAGCTGTGTTTTCAAATATCCCACAAATTAAACTATTAGAAACGACCTACTCTGAAAAGAATATGAAAACTTTCTTTGAGCCAATTTTTGGAGATGATAAAAATAGTATTTACAATGATGTCACAAACTTTATAAATACTAAGCATGTTGAGGATAATCCGCTTTTTTTCTTGGTTCAATCTAGATTTGACTATAAAAATTACCTAGAAGAACAAGGGTTGTCTTTTTTTCGGAAATGTAAAGATAGTGATATAAATATATCTTTTGAAATAGTTCCTGAAAAAGGTCATAAAGTTTTTTATACGATTGCAGAATCTATAAAAAAAATAGAAAAATATATTGATATATTTGAAGACGATATTAAATTTATCAATCAAAAAAATAATAAATTAATTACAAGGACTTTTCTTAATAATAAGAGTGTTTTTTTAGAGGTTATTAACCATTTAGATGTACCCTATGCTTTTTATTTAATACATAAAGACAGTAGAGTGGATGTAAGGTGGTATGAATATGATAATACTGTCAAATTTGATTTATTAAATGATACATGTTTGAAAAATTATTATATAAAAATATATCAAAAAATTGATAATAATATTACATATATAAAAAAAATATTTATATGTAATGAGTGCTAAGAAAAATTTATCTGGTAATGGGCGCCATATTAATTAAAATTTTTCTTGAATGATAAGGTGATCTCCATCTTAATATTTTACTAAAGAATTTCAACTGAACTACATTTCCTGAAGGCCATATTGAAGCATACATTATGAAAATAGCAATAATTGCTGATGCGTTAACAAGTAGCGCTCTTCAGGTTGAGACTGATGCGAAGAATATAACACCTTTAGATTATAAATTTGTTTTACGTTTTTGGAAACCAGATTTTCTATTCGTAGAGTCCGCTTGGCAAGGCCATAAAAACAAGTGGAAGTTTAAAATTGCTTCCTATCTCGATTATCCTAAAAGGAACAATAATGCTCTCAAAAAAGTTGTTGAGTACGCAAGACAACTTGGTATTCCAACTGTTTTTTGGAATAAAGAAGATGGCATACATTTTGACCGATTTATAGACAGCGCTAAACTATTTGATCATATTTTTACAGTGGATGAGAGTTGTATCCCCAAATATAGAGCCGTTGTTTCTAAAAATATTACGGTGAATACATTAATGTTTTCCGTTCAATCGTCAATGCACAACTTCACAGGGTTTAATTTTAAATATAATAGAGCCAACTTTGTAGGTAGCTATTCTCACCATGTTCATAATAAACGAAGAGTGTGGCAAGATATGATGTTTTCATC
>Ga0209494_1001523_pt1 | contig 10205 bp, 9 predicted proteins | sample EN1Hudseemescosm_FD_184628 | JGI IMG/M metagenome (GOLD analysis project Ga0209494, IMG submission 184628) | Methane-oxidizing microbial communities from mesocosms in the Hudson Canyon - EN1B Hudson Canyon (SPAdes) (version 2) | ecosystem: Environmental > Aquatic > Marine > Cold seeps | place... | reverse complement strand
TGGCCATTCATACCCATTGCCATCAGAAATCCTTGGTTGGCTCAGACCCAGCTAAAACGTTATTTGAAGCCTTGCCGGGGGTGCAGTTTAAACACTTAAAGACAGGTTGCTGCGGTATGGCAGGGCAGTTCGGTTATGAAAACTCACAATTATCCGAACAGGTCGCCAAAACCAGTTTTTTGCCCGCATTAACAGGTCTTGAAAAAGAAACCGTTTTAATCGCAGCAGGGTGCAGTTGCCGTTCGCAGGCTGCCGTGTTGGCGAATAGGAAAGCGCTGCATCCTGTGTCTTTCTTAGCCGCGCGATTATCAAGTAGCTAGGACAAGATAAAAAAGGAATACAAACTCAGGTGAGTTTTGTATCATGACGTTTAAAAAATATTACTTACATTTTTATTTAACCCTGTTAACCAATTACTTATGACAACCGATAAAAAAGAAACCCAGCAGCAGCCCATACCCCAATTTTATCCGCAATACCTTACCCCGCCTGAAGATGAAATTAATCTATGGGACTTATGGGAGGTTTTAGTTAAACGTTGGCGGTTAATTTTTAGTGTCAGTGTTTTGAGTGTGGTTATAGCAGTAGCTTACGCCTTGTGGTTACCTAAAACCTTTCAAGCAGAGGTGCATCTTTTGCCGCCGTTGGAAACAGATGTGCCAGGGGAGCGAGGGAAGAAAGTGAAGCAAGGGATGACGCCGTTTAGTCAAGTTCAAGGTAACTTGAAAAGCAAAGCTTCATTAAGGGCATTTTTTGAAGCTGAAAAATTAATTGAAGTTTTAGCGCCTGAGCGTAGTGCTAAAACGAGTGAACACATCGTATTTAAGGAATTTCAGGAGTTTTTTCATTTCAATATGGACAAAAAAGATAAACGTATTTTTTCAGTTGTTTTCGATTGGTCTGATCAAGAGCAGATCGCAGAACTTCTCAACCGCTATATTGAATTGGTTGCCTTACAAACAAAGCAAGAGATTATGGGTAAGGTGAAAGGATACCTGTTACAGAAAAAAATCACTTTAGAACAAACTATTGCCTCTAAAAGAGCGATGGCAGCGAAGCGAAGGAGTGATGAAGTTGCACGTTTATCCGAAGCGCTTTTAATTGCAGAGGAGTTAAACATTACGACAGCTGAAAGTTCTAGTTTGTTAAGGAATGTAGATTTTAGTCAGCAACAAGGGAGTAATCCTATAGCCCTTTTTTCCCAAGGTTCTAATACCTTAAAAGCACAAATTAAGGCGTTAAATGCCCGTAAAACGGATGATCCCTATATTGGGGGTATCAGGGGGCTACAAGAGCAGTTAGTGACGCTAAATAATAAATTGTTAGTCGTCAGTCATGATTTTAAGGTGGTGCGTATTGATCAACAGGCTTATCGGCCAGATTCCCCTATTAAGCCTAAGAAGCGATTAATTGTTGCATTAGGGGGCGTGTTAGGTTTGATGCTGGGTATTTTTGCGGCGTTCTTTTTTAACTTTGTAGAGAATAACCGTAAAGAGGAAGGGGCTGAGGCGTAGTTCGTGCTTTAACAAGAAAATTTATTTAGGTTTTAAAAGGCGGGGTGATGCGGTGCATTACCCCGTTTTTTTTTGATCTTATTTTTTGGGGAATGGTCATTGGGTGGACCAGTTAGGTTTTTTTAAAGCGGCCGTAGTGTAGTAATAGTGTGGGTAGCAGCAGTAAATTAAGGATGGTTGATGAGACTAGGCCGCCAATAATAATCGCCGCCATCGGGCCCATGATTTCACGGCCGCGCAGCAAGGCGATATTGATGGCCTAATAAGTGTGGGCTGGTTATATCAGTACGGGAAAGGTGTTGGCAGCGATGAGAAAGAAGCGGCGAGCTGGTATTTAAGAGCGGCGAATCAAGGCAGTGCTAAAGGGCAATACAATCTAGGGGCGTTGTATCAGTTTTCAACCTGGGGGAATAAAGATATTGCTGAAGTGTTGCAATGGTATTTAAAAGCAGCCAATCAAGGTGATGCGGATGCTTACTTGCGGTTAAGTGAGCTTTACCAATATGGGGGCGATATTCCTAAAGACAATGTAAAAGCCTATCAATGGGCTTTTCTTGCCGCTAACAAAGCAGGTGATCCAGAAGAAAAGGCGGACCGTTTAATCAACGGGTCTTTGATTGAGGCGGAGCGACAAGCAGGTCGGTCTTTAGCGGAACGTTGGCTTGAAGGGCGTTGAAACGAGATTGTAAGTGCACACCCTCTTGGTTAAAGAAGGTGTGCATTTTTTAAGTTTGAAGGGTCAGCGTTGATTAGTTAGTATTTCGCGTATCCAGTAAATAGTCGAGCCATTTATTAGCCATAGCTATCACATGTGAGCAATGCTTACATTGCTCAAGTCGATTCGATTATCGCTTTGAATATTATTACTAATAAATCCCGTAATGCCACACTTAAATAGATTATTCACAATCAACTTGATGTATGAATTCAAGTAACCGAGGGGCTTGAATTTGTAAGGAGTATATGCGTTCAACTTGTTGCCGTCCTGATACGCCGAATGATTTTCGAAGACTGTGATCTTGGATAAGTTCTGAAAGCGAACTAAACCATTCTTCGGGAGAATCAGCTAAAAACCCATTGATACCATTCGATACAATTTTCCGATTAACACCTACAGGCGAAGCTACAACCGGAAGTTCACATGCCATATATTGGATAAGTTTATACCCGCATTTACCTCGTTCCCAAGGTTTATTAGGCAGAGGCATGATGCCGATATCAAATCGTCGCAAGAAATTAATTTCAGTATCGATGTCCCATGGGAAACATTCAAAAGGCGTTCCCACAACCTGATCTTCTCTGGCACCAATCGCAATACATTTAATGTTGTATAATTTAGATAACCTAAACAAAGTATTTGATATCATATTAAGATAAATCGCGGTTGATGGCGACCCAATCCAGCCAACAATCACTTCTTTATTTAGCGAGGATGGTCGGGGCACCAATGGGTAACGATCCAAGTCAATAACCGTAGGCAACCATTCGCAACGTTTACAACCTGCCAAGAACGCATGATTTGCTAGATATTCATTTCCAACAGTAATGAGTTGAGCTCGTGCCATTATTTTATCAATCTTATTGCCTAGAATTTTTCGTACAACCCATGACCTATGCTTGTTATACCTATGGAAAATCGCATCATCATAATCCACAATAAGTCGCACGTTACTTTTCAAGAATATACGCTCAATAATTATTGGCATCCACGGGCATGCTTCAGCCTCAAGCCAGACAATGTCATAAGAATGTATTTTGAATATCTGGTGTAATCGCCTAATGTATCCTTTAGCAATTATCATTAATGATAACGAATTTTTATTAATACTATTAACGTAGCCATTACCAAACAATGGTGATATCGTAACCTCTATTTCTGGTGAAACAATAAACGGAATATATTGATAAAATCGCAATCTACTACTGGCGCCATCTTTATTATATCGTGTAAGTAGTAAAATTTTCATAATCCATTGGGGGATATGTGAATAGACTAATATCGTTTGACACCCTCCCCTTGGGGAAAGTAAAGTCAGGAGTGATTTTTAATTAGCAGCTTGTTCTTTTTTCAATACACCAATATATATTGACTTTGTGGTTTGGAATTCCTATTTTTTATCAACGGCCTTGCTCGAGTAGATCAACTGCCTTACCCTTTTTAAACCATTTGCAATTGGGTATGACAAAAACAATTTCAGATAACCAATCAATACGCCAGTTGAAACAGGAATCTTAGGAAGTATAGGCTCATTAAATTTATACTTTCCATCCTTTCTGTCAAGATCTAAAAAATTCAATGGTACTATTCTCGAGCTAAGTATCTCTTCATCAGAAAAATCCATTTTTGAATTTTTTATAGCTAGACTGAGAGACACAGAATTATCTCCACTAGGTAAGTTAAAGTCATATTCATGTGCGAACTGCATCAGTGGATCGTCTTGAAATATTGATTGCCTTGATCTTACCCTGCTTATGATCTGGCTCGGAGATCGATATTGAAAGTGCTGCATAGCAATTCTGAATGGAAAAATCGGGCTGAAATTCTTAGGGATAAGAGTTGTATTCCCATTCATCTTACTATGATGGCGGTAAAATCTAGTTTCTGAATAATTATTTTTATAATATCTCAAGAATTCAGAGTACTTTATTGAACTAAAATCACCCGATTGCAAAGCATCATCTTTTTTTATACGCGCGACTTCATCGTCTGTGAAGTAGTAACTAAGAGTTGATGACCATACATTGTTAAAACTATCTGGGACTTTAGATAGGAATATTCTGGGATCATCTGGGTATTGCTCATCTGTACACAATGTACACCACCAGTCCCCAACACTTGAATTATGGAAGTAGTGCTTCATTACCTCCCCAATATTTTTGGTAAAATCATATTTTCTAAACTCACTTTTATAGTAAATGATACGAGGATTGGATTTAGACATTTTATTAATTATCTCAGGTGTCTTATCGGTACTCCCCGTATCAAAAACATAAATATAATCTGACCATTTGCTTGCAGAATCTAAACATTCAGCTAAGATGTCTGATTCATTGTTAGTTAAGAGAATTGAATGGATTTTGAACATCGTTGCTTTTAATCCTAATGTTTTGGCTATCTATATTGCAAAGAAATATTATATTATATTGTACGATTAATTGCTTCTTCTAGAGTTCATTTGGGCGACATATCAAGTTTCAGTTTTGAATTCTTGCACAGATTTTTTCCTTATGCCTCTTTTGTCATTGCTACCATGATGTTAAGATCAATACATTGATTGAAGTCAGGGCCAATATACTTAATTGAAGGATTGTGGTGGTTAAGTAATTTTGACCCAGTAGCCAGCCTTCTTGGTAACCTAATAAACCCATAACCCATAACCCATAACCCATAACCCATAAATGAGTCTATGAAGAGCAATAAACTTTATGTACCTATTAGAACGCTTTTTACTAAAAGTTTTGGGCGGTTAGATTTTTTAAACTTATTCTTGTTAATTCCACTAAGGAAAATGCTCACTAAAAGGTCTCATAAGCATTTGAGGGAAGGAAGACAAGCACTAGTCATTCAGGCTTTTGACTATGTTTCTAATGAAATTAGTGTAGATGGACTATATGAAAAAAAAGCACTTGAGACTTTCTTTAGTTGGGTTACATATTTAAATATCAAAACTACAAAAACTATTGCTATTGATATAGGAGCAAATATTGGCAACCACAGCCTTTATTTTTCTAATTATTACCATAAAGTTATCAGTTTTGAACCTAATGTTAGAACTTATAAGATTCTTAGTCTGAACTCTGAACTAGTATCAAATATTGATTGTTTTAATTTAGGACTTTCTGACCAGGATAAATCGGCTGTCTTAGGTGTAAGTAAGAGTAATAAAGGAGGTGCGCATATTCTTGCTAAAGGGTTAAAAGATAATTCAGACGAAACGGTCAACATAGAACTCAAAAAACTAGATACATTACTTCCAAATTTGGAAAACGTAGGTTTAATTAAAATAGATGTGGAGGGGCATGAGCTTCAAGCATTGAAAGGTGCAGAGAGCACTATAAAGAAAAACATGCCTGTATTAATGTTCGAACAACACAGAGAAGATTTTAATCAAGGGGGGCTAGGGGGCTCACCTGTCCTAACCCTGTTGGGGGATTATGGATATAAGAACTTTGCTGTTTTAGAGAAATCTCCAAGAGTTTCTGGCAACTTCTTTATAAGATGTATTGTTCTTCCTTTGTTAGTAATTGTTTTGGGAGATAAGACTAGAATTCAGCTTATGAAAGATATCAAGCCAGGATTCTATGAGTTCATTGTTGCTTTACCGGACTGGTTTCCTCTTACAAAAAAACAACCCTAAAAAAATCTGAATTAGCCTTTCTAGAACTAGTGGCTGCGCATATCGACTGTGTCGAAAATAGAGAATAAGCGAGTCATAAAAAACCCTCACCACATTCCATGTCTAAAACTAGAATAAATATTTCTTATATTCCATCCCGTTAGAATACGCGGTGTGCAGGATTCTGAAGCGGGTTCCTTAAGAGCCTGCAGTTATCGATAGAGGAGATATGTAAGGAAGTTATTGACTTAAAATAAAACTTGACCCCAGACTTTAGGCTAAGAGATTTTGCATGGGCTTGATTATTTATTGGATACACGTAATATCAACTAATCAACTCAGGGTATTCAAGTTCAAAAACGTATATCTTCTTTAACTAAGAGGGTGTGAAGTGACATTATCACTTCAATGCCCTTACAAGCCAATGTTCAGCTAAAGACCGATTTGCTTGTCACTCATTCTCAGTCATAGATGTTTTGATTAAACTACTCTCCTTTCCCTCTGGGCAACCTGCTTTCTTAGCGGAAAGAAAAGCTTATTGATACGCTTTTACATTATCTTTAGGAATATAGTACCCGTACTGATAAATTCCACTTATCAGTAAAAAGCTTGAGAATTGCCTTGATAGGAAGTTTTCGCTTCCATCCGAGCTTATGTTTCATATTAGTAGTTAATAAAACAACGACCAAAATTATTCTTTTCGCTGAAAATAATCTGAGTACCACAAATGCGTTGCACGTAGTCCACGTTCTAAGCTGGTCTGACTTTGCCAATTAATGATTTCCTTCTGATCCGATAAATCATAGTTGATCCCAATTCTTTCTTGTGATGTTGTCATTGAACTATCAATGGTGAAAGCGTTATCTTGTTTCATGCATATATTTTTAATTTTTTCTACAACACCTAGTGTTGAAATACGTGATTCAGAGGCTAAATGGAATAGATGGCAACCAAATATTTTATTTTGAAGATATGAATTAGTAATTTCTTTATAAGCATTAACAGCATCAACTACATATAAATAATCTCTGAGGTGAGTTCCATTACTTCGAAGTTTTACTGGTTGGTGATGTAAAATAGATTGAAATATGCTAGGTATTAATCTGTTAAAATTTAAATCACCACCCCCATAAAGATTTGACATTCTAACAATAGCTACATTTTGACCTGAATTATCACAATGAGCTTTTATTATCAATTCACTGGCCGCTTTTGAAACCATGTAAGCATTATATGAAGCTTCAGTTTGCCTGTTTTGTAGAATGCCAAATACCTCTTCGCTTGAACTAAATGCTATTAATTTAATTGTGCTGATGGGACGACAAGCTTCCAGTAATGCATAGGTGCCTCTCAAATTTATTTCATACAAGTCATAAAAATTATTTGGATTTAAATTATTATTATTTGCTGCGAGGTGATATATGATATTTATATCATTTTCAATAATTATTTTATTTAAAAAGTCCAAATCAAAAATATTTCCATATACTTTTTTTGAATTTATTTTGTAATCACCGTCATTTTTGACTGCATATTTTTCCGTCTCTGGGCGGATTAAACAATAAACATTATCATCAGAAGATTCTAGTGCTTTAGCTAGGTGCGTTCCTAGAAAGCCGTTTGCCCCAGTGATTAATATATTATTGATGATGCGCCCCTCAATTATTATAGCGTGTATGCAATGTCCTTAAAATCACGAGTTAAATAACGTTTGTAATTATTTTTATCAATAATATGTATTCTAGGTAATGGGAAAATAAATTTAGTCCCAGATTCAAGCAATTCAACTTCATCTTTTAAGACTTCATTGCGTAAGTGCCAAATATTAACAAACACATATTCAGGTTTGATTTCACGCAACTTTGCGTGTGGAATGATAGGTATACGAGTACCAGGTGTTGTTAAGGTATATTTTTCAGGATTTTTGTCACTAATAGCAATAATATGATCAACAGTCAATCCGCAATAGTTCATCACAATATTTCCTTTTGTTGATGCGCCATAGCCATAGACCTTTTTATTACCTGCTTTGAGCATTTGAAAAAATTGAGAAACATCCTCTCTGTGGGATAAGGTTCTGTTATAAAAACGCTCGAATGGCATAAATTTTTCGAGAGCTTTTTCTTTACCAAGAACACTTATAATTTTTTCATGTTGCGGCTGTATGCTGCAATCTATAAGTCCAGCAACGACGTAAATACTGCCACCATTGAAATCATTAAAATCAATATCAATTACTTTGAGACCAACTTGCATCATCAGTTTTTGCAAGCTCGTCAAATCATAATAGGTAACATGTTCATGACAAACTTGGTCGTAAGTTAATTGTTCTAGTAAAAGTGGTAAGTACGAAAGTTCGAGTGCCCAAACACCATCTTTATGAAGGAGCGATGCGATGCCACGCATAAAGGTAAGTGGATCATCAATGTCGTAAAACATTGCTATCGATGTAATTATTTTAAATTTATCATCTTTCGAAATGGCTTTAACACTATCTGCTGAGAATATTTCAAATATAACGTTGATGTCTTTTTGGAAATTATGATGAAATTTTTTGCTTGAAGGGTCTATACCCACACGCTTTAATTTGCTCGATTCTTGATAAGCATTTAACAATGTTCCGTCATTGCATCCAATATCCAAAACTGAATCGCCTGCTTTAATATTAGTAAGCCCACGTAGTTGGACGACCTTGTTCTCTAGGTGAGATTGCATCATTGGGCTAATAGACGAGTAATAACCATAGGTTGCACCATACATAGATGAAATGTCAGCGCTGTCCTCCAGCTGCACAAGTCCGCAGGAGCTTGGCGAAACCTCAGTATCACACTTTACTAAATGTAGTCGCCCTAAAATCGGATCAGGGGCATCTACGTGCGGAAAAACACCACTTAGCGGCTGGTAGCCCAAATCAATAACTGATTTAAAATTTGTATTGCCGCAAACGCGACATTCTTTCCATGTTTTATTTGCCATCTTTATTTTCCCTTCGTTTAAAAATTTAGGTGTATTGCCATTTTAGATAATAAAATATTTGATTCAGTATGACATCAAGCATGCTATTCTTTGAATAGTATTACTTATACCATTTAACTATTTCTGACAAAGTAATATCTGAATCCCATTTGGCATGCCAATTTAATTGAATTGCATACTTTGAGAAAGCCAACTTCAAATAACTGGCCAAGCTCACTTGAACTCTGCGTGTCACAATAACGGTACGCGCTTTTCCCCAAAAGTCTGGATTCAGGTCCAAGTCTTCCAAGGTGCCTTATCTGCTTGCCACAATTCTTCTAGATGTGTTTTGTCGCGTAAGGTGTCCATAGGTTGCCAATAGCCAGTATGCTCGAAAGCACCCAGTTGATTTTGTGCTGCTAGCTTTTCCAATGGCTGTTTTTCCCAAACCGTTTCATCACCTTGAATAAAGTCGAGTACTTTGGGAGATAGCACAAAAAACCCCCCGTTAATCATGCCGCCATCGCCTTTAGGCTTTTCAGTAAACGAGGTTACCTTTTTGGATTTATTGATATCTAGCAAACCAAAACGGCCTGGAGGATAGGTTGCTGTTACGGTTGCTAAGTTGTTTTGCGAATAATGAAATGCAATCAACTTTTCTATATTAATGTCAGCAACGCCATCACCATAAGTCATGCAAAATGCAGAATCATCTTTCACGTAGGGCGCGATACGCTTTAGTCGCCCTCCTGTCATCGTGCTATCCCCTGTGTCGATTAATGTGATGCGCCAAGGTTCAGCATGCTTTTCATGAACTTTCATGCTATTTTTCTTTATATCAAACGTTACGTCTGACATATGTAAAAAATAATTTTGAAAATATTCTTTGATGACATAACCTTTATATCCACAACAGATGATGAAGTCATTGATCCCATAATAAGAGTAGATTTTCATGATATGCCACAGAATGGGTTTCTCCCCAATTTCAATCATGGGCTTGGGGCGAACGGAGGTCTCCTCAGAGATACGAGTCCCAAGCCCACCAGCAAGAATAACTGCTTTCATTATTATTTATTATCTAAAAAAAACATAACCATAATGAATTTCGAGCCAAAATGTCAAGGTATATTGGCTATTTTGCAAAAGGGAAAAGAGGGCGTGCCTTTTTTGATCTTCTCTTTTAGAGAACGGTTATTGGGGGGGCGGTTAGGTTTTTTTAAAGTGGCCATAGTGCAGCAAGAGTGTGGGGAGCAGCAGTAAATTAAGGATGGTTGATGAGACTAGGCCGCCAATAATAATCGCCGCCATTGGCCCCATGATTTCACGGCCGGCATTGTCGCTGTTAATCGCTAACGGTAACATCGCTAAAATAGTCACTAAAGCGGTCATTAAGATT
>Ga0209494_1001521_pt1 | contig 10214 bp, 5 predicted proteins | sample EN1Hudseemescosm_FD_184628 | JGI IMG/M metagenome (GOLD analysis project Ga0209494, IMG submission 184628) | Methane-oxidizing microbial communities from mesocosms in the Hudson Canyon - EN1B Hudson Canyon (SPAdes) (version 2) | ecosystem: Environmental > Aquatic > Marine > Cold seeps | place... | reverse complement strand
AGTTGGCTTCAATATTGATTTCATAAGCAAGCTCCCCTGAAAAACTAATTCTCATAATTCTTGCGCTGACTCCGCATACGGTTCCAGGACGCCACTGCATGAACTTAAAACTTTCTTTATTAAAGTCAACATCTTCACACAATACTTCCATTAATTTGCGGGCATTTGGCCCCACTACTGCGACCGTTGAAAATTGATCTGTGACACTATTGAGATGAACATCCAAGTCACTCCATTCAGTTTGAAGCCACATTTCTAGAGTGGAGTAAACACTCGCTGCACCGCCTGTTGTCGTGGTCATAATAAAATGATTATCATTAATACAGGCTGATACACCATCATCAATAATCATTCCTTTTTCATTACACATTAAGCCGTAACGACAACTTCCAGGAGCAAGCTTCATCCAGGCATTGGTATACACTCTCGATAAAAATTCTCTTGCATCTTTTCCTTGGACATCAATTTTTCCAAGCGTTGATGCGTCCATCATGCCTAGAGAGTTTCGAACAGATCTACACTCTCGATTGACAGCTTGATGCATATCTTCCCCTTCCATTGGATAAAACCAAGGTCGGAACCATTGACCAACTAATTCAAACTCAGCGCCACTCTCCAAGTGGGAGTTGTGAATAGTTGTATATCTTTGTGGGTCAAAAAAATCACCTACTTCTCGGCCTGCCATCGCACCAAAATCAACTCCAGTGTATGCTGGTCTAAATGTCGTAGTTCCAACATCTGACATTGGAACATCTAAGAATTCAGCTGCTACAGCGATTCCATTAATATTTCCAGTTTTACCTTGGTCAGTACCAAAACCCATTGCTGTATAACGCTTGATATGCTCGATAGACTGATAACCCTCTCTAATTGCAAGCGCAACATCCAAAGTAGTGACGTCATTTTGCATATCAATAAACACTTTCGGCTTATTAAGGATTTCACTTGGAGTAAAGAATCGATCAACCTTGTAATAGTTTGAACACTCCTTAGTAAGTGGTTGAATACTGGCCTTTTTAACTTCACCCATAGACTCCAGGGACTGTTGCGCTTTATTTTTAGCATCCAAAATGGCATCCTTCCAAAACCCAACAGAATTTACAGCGCCGCAAACTCTTCTACTTTTTCTCTCTTTTTGAGGCAAGAATGACTGAGAATACTCATCAAAATAAGTCTTACCACCACAATGACAGTCCAAGTGCACAACAGGATTAAACCCGCCTGACGTAGCTAATAAGTCACATTCTAGTGTTTGTGTATCTTTGGTAAGCCTCCATTGGGATTGCCAATGAGGCGGCTTAGATTGTAATTCAACTTTTGAAATTTCAACACCTTTAATGCTGCTTGCTCCATTCGCCTTTCTAATTGCATAGCCTTGAAGAATATCGATACCTGAATTCTTAGCTTTGAGAACAATTTCACTTTCACCACCAGGGGCTCTTACATCAATCACTTTACAATCAATATTGTTGTTATTTAGACTGATTGCAGTGCTATAAATACTATCATTGTTTCCATACAAAATAACCTTTCTACCTGAGACCACACCAAACTCTTCAATGTAACGTCTAACAGACTGACTTAGCATAATATTGGCCAAGTCGTTGGTTTCAAAAAGCATTGGTCGCTCATGGGCTCCGGTAGCTAAAATAACCTCTTTAGCTCTAATCTTATGTAGAACTTTTCTTGCTGATCGAACACCATCTCTTAGAGTAGATTGGCCCGTAGCATTGGTTTGTAAAACTTCAATATAGTTATGATCATACCAAGCATAAGCAGTCGCTGATGTGAGGATTTTAAGACGACTATTATCTTCATTCTTAAACTTCAATAGACTATTAATGCTTTCTTCATGCCAGTCGTATGATGATTCATCAGTTGAAAACTCACTCAGCAATTCTCCGCCCAAACTCTCTCTTTCGTCAACCAAAATCACCCTAGCATTTTTTGAGTGGTTTAGGATCTCTAATGCTGCCGTTATGCCAGATACTCCGCCGCCAACGATAAGAACCTCAGTATGCTGAAATACATGATCGTACACATCCTCATCTACTTCAGTAGGAGCTTTAGAAAACCCAGATAAGGATCTCAAGCTATCTTCTACCAAAGACCAAACTCTTTGTTTAATAAATGTCTTGTAGTAAAAGCCCGCTGGCATAAAACGATGCAGCGGCTTAATCATAGCGCGAAAATCAAATGAATTTGGATTGCTGGAACTAACAGCACTCAAACCATTATAAAGCATCACCTCAGTAGCCTTCATATTGGGAGTATATCTTCCCCCTATCTCGAGAGAAACTAAGGCATTTGGCTCTTCAACTCCTGCCCCCATCAATCCACGTTTTCGGCCATACTTAAAGCTTCTTGCATAGAAGAGGACGTTGTTTGCAATAAGCGCTGAAGCTAGCGTATCCCCATGAAAACCCTTGTAGGATTTATTATTAAATATAAAACTCAGTGGCTTTGAATAATCTATGAGACTGCTTTTGTGATTATCTAGTCTCATGATATGTTCTCACTGTTAATCTCTCCAAAAGTCGACACCTGGATGACTTCATGACTAATGGTTGATCTTTTGACTAATAAGTATTTTCGACAACCAGCCGTATGAACCCATTGCTCCCAGTGGTCACCCTTATGATTTGTTCGATAAAATACATAATCAGCCCACTGTTCATCAGTCAATGCCTCAGGGTTTTGAGGTCTTGCAATGAAAGCTTCCCCTGCAGGCGCAAATTCATTCTGATCTCTTGATTCTTTACAGTATGGACAATCTATCAAAAACATAATATTACCTTTTACTAAACTAGTGGGCTACGCCTGCGGCGCCATGCTCATCTATAAGAGCGCCAGTTGTGAAGCGATCAATGTGAAATGGAACTGCCAATTCATGTTGCTTGTCTTGTGCAATAGTATGCGCAAAAACATTACCTGAACCAGGTGTCGCCTTAAAGCCGCCCGTTCCCCAGCCGCAATTAAAGTAGAGACCTTCAACTTTAGTTGGGCTAATCACTGGACAGGCATCAGGACAGACATCAACTATACCGCCCCATTGTCGATTCATGCGAACGCGAGAAAAAATTGGAAACAACTCCAGTATTGCCGCTGCACAGTGCTCTACTATTTTGGCGCTACCTCTTTGAGCATAAGAGTTATAGCCATCTATTCCAGCACCAATAACTAAATCTCCCTTATCACTCTGACTGACATATCCATGAACAGCGTTGGACATTACAACCGTATGGAGAATAGGCTTCATTGCCTCAGATACAAACGCTTGCAAGGGATGACTCTCAACTGGCAGTCTTAATCCGGCCATTTTTGCTATCACTGAGGAGTGTCCTGCGCTGACGCATCCAATTTGATCTGCAAGAATATCTCCTTGCGTAGTTTTTACACCTTTCACTCTACCCTCTTCAACTTCAATATCAATGACTTCACAATTTTGAATAATATCGACACCTAAGTTTGATGCTGCTCGAGCAAAACCCCATGCTACGCCATCATGTCGAGCCACACCAGCACGCGCCTGGAATGAAGCACCCATAATTGGATACCTGACATTTTTGGAGGTATTGATAATCGGAATTTGTTCTTTAATCTCTTTATGGTCAACAACGACAGCATCAACTCCATTAAGTACATTGGCATTTACTCTTCGTTCAATATCCCTCATGTCCTGAAGGGTGTGTCCAAGATTGTAGACGCCTCTCTGACTGAACATGACATTGAAATTTAAATCTTCACTTAGCCCTTCCCATAGCCTCATTGAGTGCTCATACAGACTAGACGCTTCATCTCTGAGATAGTTTGACCTGATAATTGTAGTGTTTCTACCGGTATTTCCACCGCCAATATATCCCTTTTCAACAACTGCAACATTATTAATCCCGCATTCCTTCGCTAAATAGTAAGCTGTAGCAAGACCATGACCTCCTCCACCAATAATAATGACGTCATACTTCGACTTTGGCTTACATAGTGGAATTGCTTTATCCCACTCTTGATTGGACAAGCCTGCTTTCAACAAGGAATACCACGAATATTTTTTTTGCATAACTTTAACTCAACTAATAAATCTATAAATCCAGAACAATATCACTGGTTGGGTAAGAGCAACAAGTCAGTATGTATCCTTCTTTTTCATGTGACTTTAAGAGCCCACCTTGAGCATCCATCTCAACTGTCCCATCAAGCATTTTAGTTCTGCATGTTCCGCACAAACCCTGAGAGCATGCAAATGGGACTGTAATACCCTGTTTTTGGATTGAAACCAAAATACTTGTATTACTTCCACATTGCAAAACTTCACCACTCTTTGACAGGGTGACATTATATTCATTTATTTCACTTTCTGAAACTTTATGCTCGGGCAAATCTGCATCAATAGCCATGTTATTTTGAGCAGTTGAACTCTCAATATCAAAACTTTCTTGATGGTATAGACTCATATCATAATCACAAGAGTTAAGAATTTTCTTAACGTTTTGCATATAAGGTTCTGGTCCACAACAATAGATTTCTCGTTCTGTGAAATCAGGCACCAGATCAACCATCATCTCTTCACTAAGATAGCCACTCGCACCATCCCAACTTTCACTGGCGACATCGCATACATAGTGCCTCTTAAAATTATCCTGAGTTGAATCGTAATAATCGAGCTCTGCTTTGGCAATCAAATCGTTTTCAGATTGAGCGTTATGAATAAAAACCAAATCAAGATCCATTGAAAGGTCAAAAAAGTATCTCGACATAGAAAGCATCGGCGTAATTCCACTTCCACCTGATAAAAGTAAAATTTTTGGCTTTGGTTGATCAAGGGCTACACTAAATGACCCGCCAATATCAAGTGCTTCAACGCAATCACCTACTTTAAGGCTGTCATGCATCCAGTTTGTCACCACACCATCTTGCATTCTTTTATTGGTGATAGTAATTGTATTTGGCCTTGTAGGGCTTGATGCAATCGTATAAGTGCGCATGACATCCTTACCATCAATATTCAAAAAAAGAGTTGTATGTTGTCCAGGAAAAAACTGAAACCAAGCGTCTTTCTTTGATTTGAAAGTAAAGCTTTTTACATTATGAGTCTCATCTTTAATAAGAATACACTCGAGTGGTGAAACGTCGCCAGTCCAACGCTCAAGGTTTTCAAAATTAATATCAGGAAATACTAGCTCTTTCATTTAATTTAATTTAATTGTAAGAAATCAATTGTAGCATTAGAGTTGATAAATAAATAAATTAACAAAGATAATGATAGGTAATTATTTATTACAAAAAATGAAACTATATCTAATCTAACGAGTCAGTGCTGATTTGCTAAAAAGGAGGAATTTTAGCAATAAAGATTGGCTAAAGCAATCTTTCAAATAAAACAAAAAAATAAATATATTACAAGAGCTTATGGCATTGGAATAACGTGCTTTTTTCTGGCATAAATCCCTTGAAGAATAATGGCCAAGATAATTGCCATTCCACCTATTAAGGTATTTCTAGTTGGAACTTCATTGATGCCTATAACTGGAAGCCAAGCCCAAAAAATACCCAGCACGACTTCAAGGAGTGAAAGCATTACTAATTCACCACTAGGTAGGTATTTTGCACCAAGTCCATAGAGTATTAATCCACAGCCGACTACTAATCCATGGGACATACTGATTCCAATATTGATAGTTGGCATCTCAAAACCGCCACCATTAATGAGAATTAGGATAGTTGCCCATAGCATGCACCAAAAGCCAGCAAGAGCGGGTGTCAATAACTTCGGTACTTCGGGGTTTTTTCTTAGTGTTATTGTGTATATAGCAAAACCTAAAGCTACAAAGAATCCATAAATAGCTCCAATGATAGTAGTTGATTTATCAGAATCCCAAACCATAATTGTGATTCCAGCAGCCACTATTAACATATTTAAAAAGGTGATACGACTTAGTCTCTCTCCTAGAATAACAAACCCCAAAAATGCTGACAAAACTGGTGACAATGCAAGCATTAATAAAGTGATTGCAACTGTAGTAGTAGTTAATGCATAAATCCAACCAAAGAAAGTGACCGACATGACGAGACTACCCACTAAGCTCCATGAATCAATCCGTTTAAATGTTTGAAAAAAGTGTCGACCCTCTCTGAGCAAAACGAATATGAGTATGACTGAGGTAATGGCCAGACCCCTGTAAAGCAAATACTGAAGCCTAAAGCTCTCAGCATCTTCAAGTAATCTTACTAGTGGTGCTCCAAAGCTCCAAATTATGCCGCTAATAACGACCAAGCTAAAGCCAAGTAAATAATTGTTGTTCATCCTATTGCCCCCTTGAAATATTGAAATATCTGGATAGAACTTTTTTGCATTTTGTTCCTAAAACTACCTCGTGTCAATCATTTTTTTAAGCGCTCTAGTCATGCTAACTTATATGTATTTATTTGCATATATAATTTAGTTCAGACTTATAAGTAAATAAATTTTGATGATAACTAATGAAAGACCTAAATGGCAGTTCTGGATTGATAGAGGGGGAACCTTTACAGACATTATTGGTAGAAGTCCAGAGGGTCAAATTTCAACGCGCAAACTACTTTCTGAAAATTCAGCTCAATACAAGGATGCAGCGATACAAGGCATCAGAAACCTATTAAACCTAAAAGATGCAGATAGCGTTCCAATTGATCAGATTGACTCAATAAAAATGGGGACAACAGTTGCAACTAATGCTCTGTTAGAGAGAGAAGGTGAGAAAACTCTATTAGCGATCACTTCAGGCTTTTCAGATATCTTAAGGATTGGTTATCAACAAAGGCCCCAATTATTTTCACTAGATATCCAGCTTCCTGACATGCTCTATTCGGAGATTGTTGAGATTGAAGAAAGAGTCGATATCAACGGAAAAATAATTAAAAAACTTGATCTAATTAATACAAAAAAATTACTAAAAATTGCCTTTGATCAAGGATTTAATTCGATAGCAATTGTTTTGATGCATGGTTATAGACACCAAGGCCATGAACAACAAGTTGCTGAAATTGCTAAAAAAATTGGGTTTGTGCAGATCTCAGTTAGCCACAAAGTCAGCCCACTCATGAAAATGATTCCAAGAGGAGACACGACAGTCGTTGATGCATACTTATCGCCAATTTTGCGTCGCTACGTCAATCAGGTCAAAGATGCACTTGGCCCAACTCAAAGCGACTATGGAAAATTAATGTTTATGCAGTCCAATGGAGGTTTGACGGATGCAAACTATTTTCAAGGCAAGGATGCCATACTCTCAGGACCAGCTGGTGGAGTCGTTGGCATGGTTAAAACTGGTGAGAAGATTGGTCTCAATAAGCTCATCGGTTTTGATATGGGTGGAACATCCACAGATGTTTGTCACTTTAATGGGGAATATGAAAGAACTCTTGAGACTGAAGTAGCAGGCGTAAGGCTTCGCTCACCAATGATGTTAATAAATACAGTAGCTGCAGGTGGAGGATCAATTCTTCATTTTGATGGCTCAAGATATCGAGTAGGACCTGATTCTGCAGGAGCATTTCCCGGCCCAGCTTGTTATCGCAATGGAGGTCCTCTTACCGTTACAGATTGCAATGTGATGCTAGGAAAATTAAATCCAGAATTTTTTCCTAAAGTCTTTGGACCCAAAGCCAATCAAAAACTTGACTTCAGTATTGTTGATAAAAAATTTACAGACCTTGCTAAAGAAATCTCCTTAAAAACTAAAAAAACAGTCCATCCATCTTCTGTTGCAGAAGGATTTTTATCAATCGCTGTTGAGAGCATGTCCAACGCTATAAAAAAAATATCAGTACAACGAGGGTATGATGTCAGCGACTATGCCTTATCTTGTTTTGGTGGTGCTGGTGGACAACACGCATGCTTAGTTGCAGATAGATTAGGTATAAAACAAATCCATCTTCATCCTTATGCAGGCGTTTTGTCTGCTTACGGTATTGGACTTGCCGATAGTCGAACTATCTATGATCTAACTGTTGAATTGCCTCTTGGAAATAGTGCAATTGATGACGTTTCAAAGAATTTCAAAAGGCTTCATGTTAAGGGTAAGAAAGATTTAATCTCACAAAACCTCAATAAAAACTTATTTCAGTATACTGATCGAGTCTATCTCCGCTATAAGGATTCTGACACGTCATTAGCTGTTCCATTTGAAGATGTTGAGGAAATGAAACTTTGTTTCGAGAGAACACATAGAACAAGGTTTGGCTTTATTTCACCCGAAAAGATTGTCATCATTGAATCAATCCAGTCAGAGGTTTCATGTCAAAGTGAGCAATTTGAGTCAACTAAAATTATCTCTGATAAGCTAAAAACTAAACCTCTTAAAACCCAAGATGTATTTATCAATGGAAAACTTGAAAAGACTATTTTTTATCATCGGGACAACATTAAACCCAATGAAAAACTTTCTGGTCCAGCCATAATCATTGAACCAACATCAACTATCGTAGTTGAGCCAGGATGGGATGCAACTCTTAAAGATAGCAATGATTTACTTTTAACTCGAACTCAAAAAATCATAAGGTCAAGTGCTATTGGAACAAGTGTAGACCCCATCATGTTGGAAATATTTAACAATTTATTTATGAGTGTTGCAGAACAAATGGGTATGGTTCTTGAGAATACAGCTTCATCTGTTAATATTAAGGAGCGTCTAGATTTCTCATGTGCATTATTCTCCCCCACCGGAGATCTTGTAGCAAATGCACCCCATGTTCCAGTTCATTTAGGCTCAATGAGTGAATCCATTAAGACGATCATTAGAGAGAATTCTGCCACGATGAATCCAGGTGATGCTTTTCTTATTAACGCCCCATATAATGGGGGCACACATTTGCCAGATATTACACTTATAAAGCCAGTATTTGATGACAATAATGAGAACGTAATTTTCTATGTTGCTACAAGAGGCCACCATGCAGATATTGGTGGAACAGTTCCTGGATCTGCTCCAGCAAACTCGACTCATATTAAAGAGGAGGGGGTACTAATTGACAACTTCACCATAGTCTCTAAGGGTGTATTTCTTGAAAAGGAAATATACAAATTATTAAGCTCGGGTGAACACCCTGCTAGAAATATTAAACAAAATATTGCTGATTTAAAAGCTCAAGTTGCAGCTGCAGAAAAAGGGTCTCAAGAACTAATGAAAATAATCAAGCACTATGGCCTGGAAGTTGTTCACGCATACATGAGCCATGTTCAAGATAACGCTGAGGAATCTGTTCGAAGAGTTTTAGATGTATTAAGTGATTCAAGCTTTACATATAAGATGGATGATGGTCATCAAGTCACAGTCTCAATAAGCGTCAACAAAGTAAATCGTACTGCAACCATTGACTTCACTGGCACAAGTGGTCAACACCCAGGAAATTATAACGCTCCAAGTTCAATTTGTTACGCTGCAGTCTTATATGTTTTCCGTTGCCTAGTTGATGACGATATCCCTCTTAATGCTGGATGCCTAAAACCTTTAAATTTAATCATACCCAAACATTCAATGATCAACCCCCAATACCCAGCAGCTGTATTTTCTGGGAATGTTGAAACTTCGCAATACATTGTTGATGCTTTGCTCGGAGCTCTAGGAGAATTTGCAGCATCACAAGGGACGATGAATAATTATATTTGGGGTAATGATAAAGTCCAAAACTATGAAACCATTTGTGGTGGTTCTGGAGCCAGTTCAAACCAACCTGGTTGCAGTGCAGTTCATACCCACATGACAAATTCAAGGCTGACTGATCCAGAGGTTTTAGAGTGGCGCTTCCCAGTCAAACTTGAGTCATTTAGCATCAGAAAAAATTCTGGTGGAAAAGGTCTTAATAGAGGGGGAGATGGAGTGGATAGAAGGATGCGGTTCCTGGAGCCAATGACAGTGAATATTATTGCGGGCCATAGGAAAATTCCGCCCTACGGAGTGTCTGGAGGTGAGTCAGGTGCCGTTGGAGAAAATTACGTTATTCACTCAGATGAAAGTATCACAAAATTGGGCACTAAAGGTCAGGTAGAGGTTGGGAAAAATGATCTTTTTGTTCTAAAAACACCAGGTGGTGGTGGATTTGGAAAAAGCACTCCAAAATCAACATAATGGTTATGGTTTTATCAATAGGAGACAACTATGAAAATAATTAATCAAAGTCCAGAGCCAGATGATGCAAAAAGTCGTCGTGGCATTAAACCAGTCATATCTTATCCCATT
>Ga0209494_1001512_pt1 | contig 10223 bp, 5 predicted proteins | sample EN1Hudseemescosm_FD_184628 | JGI IMG/M metagenome (GOLD analysis project Ga0209494, IMG submission 184628) | Methane-oxidizing microbial communities from mesocosms in the Hudson Canyon - EN1B Hudson Canyon (SPAdes) (version 2) | ecosystem: Environmental > Aquatic > Marine > Cold seeps | place... | reverse complement strand
AAAGGTCCTCAAGGCCTGAAGAAAATTTAAAAACCATTGAGGGCCTCGCAGCTAGATTAGATGTATTTCCATACGAAGACGAGGCCGCAGCACATACTGGCCAAATCCGTTCTGATCTTGCAAAGGTTGGCAAACCAATCGGTCCTTATGACAACATGATCGCAGGTCACTCGAGATCTCGCGGGCTCATTCTAGTGACTAACAACGAAAATGAATTTAAAAGAGTATCGGGTCTTCGCCTCATTAACTGGGCTTGAGTCGAGATAACTGACGTTATTTAAAAATTTCGGTGGTTAGAGTTGATAAGCCTAGTTATTAAAGGTAACAAAACGAAGCCATTGAGGTTTTTAACTGGTGTATCTGTTTTTGGGTGATTGATCATGTCCTTATTTGGGGTGCGATAAACGGTTTTATGCCGTTTCTTTACTTTGAAAAACAGCGATAATAGTTTTTTGGGGCAATTTTTTTTAACAATAAGTGATAGGCATCAATGGATTTTGAAGAAATATCTTTTGGGACGGTAAAGGCGTCACTGGCGACAAAGGTCGAGTTTTGTGGCGCATGGTTGCTTGTTTTGGGCTGTTTTGCAGTCCCTGTTTTAGGTACGGCCGCGACTAATATTTTTTTACTCTCAGCGCTGGGAATTTGGCTACTGCGCGGGCAATTTAAGGTGTTGCCGTTGTTAGCAAGACAATATCCACTGGTTCTACTGTGTCTTGGGTTGTTCGTCTGGTTTGGGCTTTCAGCACTTTGGTCCTCTAGTTTTACCGGGAATATTTTGTATTTGTCCAAATACCGGGAATTTTTTATGATCCCCGCCTTTATGTGGGTGCTGACCCAAAAAGAGTATCGAACGCTTGCGCTTAAGGCACTTTTTTTAGGGATGTTGTTAACACTGGTGATTAGCTTTTTACAACACTTTCATGTGGCCACTTTTCACGGCCGACAGCACAGCGTGGGGAACCATATTTTTAATGGTGTTTTAATCGGCTTTTTTAGTTATTGGTGCTTAGATTTAGCGAATAAGCACAGGTCTTACGCTTGGCTCTTTGTCTTATTATTTATGGCTTGCGGGTTTTGTTTGTTTGAAATTCGCTCAGGTCGTACGGGCTATGTTTTATTTAGCTTATTGACAGGCTTATTTTTGTTTCAACATTTTGGCTGGAAGGTATTAACGGTAGGTTTGATAATAATCGGAGGGATTTTTTATTCTGTATTGGAGCCTTCACAGATTTTAGATAGAGTGGATAACTTAAGTCTTCTAAAAGAGAGCGTAACACTTCAGTCTCTGGTGGCTCTTGATATACGGTTAGAGTTTTATGTTAATACTTTAAAAATTATAGTCGAGCATTGGTTGTTAGGCGTGGGCTTAGGTGATTTTGATTTGGCCTATCAGTCCATTTGGGATAGGGGCCATCAATATCGGTTCACCAATAACCCCCATAATGAATACTTAATGATCTGGTCGCAATCAGGATTAGTGGGTATTGCTTTGTTTATCGCCTTTCATGGGGCGTTCTTTAACATGGCTCGAGGTCTTTCCAAAGACGATGCACCCGTGGCCATGGCTACGTTAGTCACGATTATCGTTTCGTGTTCGTTTAACTCTTCTTTTCTGGATATGAACGACGGTGCTTTGTTGCTTATTTTAAGTGCTCTTTTTTTGGCCCCTGGGGTAAAACTAATCCACCCACGGTAAGGGGTTTTGTTTAAAGATAATAATTAGTAACAACCAGCAATGAAGTAATGAACTCAAAAGGATTATCCGATATTAGAGGGTTGGTATGCGTTCGGTTTTCAGAAGTTGCATTAGTGGTATTCAATCAAGACTTACAGGCATAATAAGGGTTTAGAAGGCACTGTAACAGTCATCAACTAAAGGCAAAAGAAGCTATTGTTATGTTATTTAAAAGTACGGTTTATGGGCAATCGTTGCCCGCAGCAGTCACCGCAGCTTGTTTGGCCGATAACGGTAATCAGGTGTTATGGGTTATCGAGGGTTTCGAATGTGGTGTGGGTGATGATTTAGCCTCTTTTTTCCCGTGGCTGGAGGCAGAGCCGGGCTTAGTAGCCTTGGTGAATACTAATATTTTATCGGGCCGGTTAGTCTTAACAGGGGACATTGACGAAGGGGTCATCAACGGCTCCTTGCAATATTTGGTTTTGAATGCCAATGAATATCCTTTAGCTGAAAAAATTGTTACCACGTTGGGCGAATTAATGGAAGCCGATAAGACCTTGGTCAATCGCGCGATCTTTTCGGTGGGTAGCTCTGAGTCTTTACAGAATAAGGTTTTAGAACAATTACAGAGCAGAGGGGTTGCTTTTAACTGTGCGTTGGTCGTTGAGCCTGATTTTCGAGTCGAAGGGCGGCTCATTGCCGATACTACCCGGCCTGATCGGATTATTTTAGGCAGTACCGATCAACTGGCCATTTCCCAATTGCGAGATTTATACAGCCCTTTTAACCGGCAACGTGATGTAGTGATGGTGATGTCGCCGCGATCGGCTGAACTGACAAAATACAGTGTCAATGCCATGCTAGCCACACGGATTAGTTTTATGAACGAGGTCGCTGAAGTGGCCGAATACTTTGATGCTGATGTGGAAGAAGTGCGTTTGGGTTTAGGATCAGATTCTCGTATTGGTTATGAATACCTTTACCCCGGTGCAGGCTTTGGCGGGCCGAATCTTGCTGATGATGTTGAGGCTTTCTCCAGAACGATTCAAGAGGCCGGCTGTGAAGGGCGATTGTTAGAAGCAGTACTGGATATTAATAACAGCCAACGAGAAGTGGTTTTTAGAAAAGCCTGGCGTCATTTTGAAATGAACTTAAAAGGGCGTACCTTTGCGGTTTGGGGGCTGTCTTATAAACCTAATTCAGAAGGGATTAAAAATAGCCCGGCCATTTTTTTGGTGAGCTTATTGCTCGATCAAGGCTGTACGGTTCGTGTGTATGACCCTGCTGCCATGGTAAAAGCTAAAGCCTACTTTGGCGAGCGTACAAATTTAGTCTTTTGTGAAAATCCAGAGCGTTGTCTTGAAGAAGCCGATGCATTAGCGGTAATGACCGAATGGAAAACCTTTTGGACCCCGAATTTTGAGGTTATCAAGGCCGAACTTAAACAACCGGTGATCTTTGACGGCCGAAATTTATATGATCCGGCATTAATGGCGCGTTTAGGGATTACTTATTATGGCATTGGCCGCGGCGTTAAAGTGCCTTAAAATTTCTATTCTACTTTATGGCGACTAAGCTAAAAGGTCATCGAAACGGTTCAGTTAAGTAAGTTTAAGTCAGTCAGGAGTGTGTGTGAATAATAAAACGATGGGTATTGCAGCGCTTATGGCGCAAAGCGGCGTTCATTTTGGCACCAGCGGTGTTAGGGGCCGCGTTGTCGATATGACCGATGAAGTATGTTGGGTTTATGCGGCCGGCTTTATTCAGTATTTACAAGACAACCAACAACTAACACAAGGCGATACCATCGCCATTGCCGGCGATCTTCGTTCCAGTACTGATCGTATGATGACCGTATTGGCACAGGCTATTGTCGATCAAGGCTATGTGCCGGTTAATTTAGGCACTATTCCCTCGCCTGCAATTGCACTTTATGGCTTAGAGCACGGCATAGCCACCATGATGGTGACCGGCAGTCATATCCCTGAAGATAGGAATGGTATTAAGTTTAATACTGCCAGCGGCGAGATCCTAAAAGAAGATGAGGCCGGAATTAGAAATCAGGTGGTTACTTACCCAGAAGACAAATTTACCCCCGCCGGAGTTTTGCCGGTATTAGCTGATTTACCGGCAGTTAATAGTGCTGCAAATCAGCGCTATATTCAGCGTTATATTGATTTTTTACCGCCTAAATCCCTTGCCGGTTTGTCTATTGGCTTGTATGAACATTCCTCGGTGTCACGAGAATGCCTATATGAAATTTTAACCGGTCTAGGAGCAACGGTGATGCGCCTTGGCCGAACTGATGCCTTTATCTCGGTGGATACTGAAGCGATTCGCCCGGAAGATGTTGTATTGGCCGCTCAGTGGTCTAAGGAGCATGGGTTTGATTGTATTATTTCAACCGACGGCGATGGCGATCGGCCGTTAATCAGCGATGAAAAAGGTGCTTGGCTTAGAGGCGATGTGGCTGGGATTCTTTGCGCTCAGTATTTAGCGGCCGATGCCGTTATCACGCCGGTTAATTGTAATTCGGCGTTAGAGTTATCGAAATGGATTAACTACACACAACGCACACAGATAGGTTCGCCCTTTGTTATCGCCGGTATGGTCGAGGCTGAGGTTAACTATGAGAACGTTATTGGTTATGAAGCTAATGGCGGCGTTTTAGTGGGTTCTGAAATTGTTAAGAGTGGGCGCAGGTTAGCCGCTTTGCCAACGCGCGATGCAGCCATTGTGCCGCTAGCGATTTTAATGCTCGCTAAAGAGCGAGGCCTCACCATTAGCGCGCTACTTAAAACCTTACCGGAGCGCTATACCATCAGTAATCGGTTAAAAGATTTCCCCACTGAACGCAGTACACAAATTTTAAGCCCTTTTTTAACCTTGCCATTGGAAGAGAGCCTAGAGCGAGCTGAACAATTAGTCGGTGCGTTGGCAGGTGTACCCATAGCGCTTAATACCACCGATGGCGTACGGTTAACGTTTGAATCCGGCGATATTATTCATTTTCGCCCTTCGGGCAATGCGCCGGAACTGCGCTGTTATACCGAGTCTGCCACAGAATCAAGAGCGGTGGCATTAAACGCTTCGTGTATAGCGCTAATGGACAGTTGGCGGGCGGGATAAATTTAGTGTGTTAGTTAAAAACGATCTAGCGACACGAAGGTTGTATGCGACCGATGCCTCGGTTTATGAAGAGCTTCCACAATCAGTCGCTTTTCCTAAAAACATCGAAGAGTGTGTTGCTTTAGTTAAAGCGGCGAGCAAAAATAACGCGCCGCTGATCTTTCGAGCAGCCGGTACCAGTATTGCCGGGCAATGTGTGGGCGGCGGTCAAGTCGTTGACGTTTCAAGGTTTTTGACGGGTATTTTAGGCGAACCTAAAGACAATACTATTTTGGTACAACCGGGCGTTATTCACAGCGATCTGGATTGTTTTTTAAAACCGTTTAATCTCAAGTTTGCCCCGGAAATTTCCACCTCTAATCGGTGTATGATCGGCGGGATGATCGGTAACAATGCTGCTGGCAGTCATTCGGTGGTATACGGCACCACACGGGAGCATGTGGTTGCCATCGAGGCGTTATTAAGCGATGGCAGTGTGGTGGAGTTTGGCCCAATGACCGATGATGAACTAAGTGCCAAATGTACGCTTAAAACACTGGAGGGGGAGATTTATCGAACCGTTACGGGCGTTATAAATCAACACCGAACCCAAATTTTAAAGCGTTATCCCAAGCCTGAAATTATTCGCCGCAATACCGGCTATCCGTTAGATGTTTTAGCAAACAGCCAACCGTTTAGCCCCCAAGGTCAACCGTTTAATTTAGCACCTTTTTTATGCGGCACCGAAGGCACGCTGGCCTTAACGCTATCGGCCACGCTTAAGCTAGTTGAAATTCCCAAAGCCAAAGGACTTAGCTGTATCCATTTTTCATCGCTCGAACAAGCGATGGCGGCAACACCGGTGATTTTAAAGCATCAGCCGGCAGCGATTGAATTGATGGATAAAAGGCTGTTGGCATTAACCGAAAACCATATTGCACATCGGCGCAATCGGCAATGGGTTGAGGGTATGCCAGAGGCGGTGTTAGCGGTTGAGTTTTTGGGTGATTCAGATGCTGAAATTACAGCGTGTTTTAAAAAATTAACCGCCGATCTTAAACAACAACAATTAGGCTACGCCTACCCTGTTATTTCAACGGCTGATGCGGCTAAAGTTTGGGCGATTCGAAAGGCAGGCTTAGGCTTGTTGATGGGGGTTGGCCAGCGAAAAAAACCGGTTGCCGTAATAGAAGATAGCGCTGTTGCACCGAGTGATTTACCCCGGTATACCCAAGCGATTAGCGCCATTATGGCGCGCGAGAAGATTAACTGTGTTTACTACGGCCATGCTTCGGTGGGGTTATTGCATTTACGCCCCGAGTTGGATTTAGCCAAAGTTGAAGAGCGGCTGTTGTTTACGGCATTGGCTGATGAAGTGGCTGATTTAGTCAAAAGCTTTAATGGTTCTCTTTCCGGCGAACACGGCGATGGCCGCCTTCGAGGGCCTTTTTTAGAAAAAATGGTCGGGGCTGAACTATACACGGCTCATTTAGAAATCAAGAAAGCCTTTGACCCGGATGCTATTTTTAATCCTGGTAAAATTTTAACGAAAGAGGCGATAGATGCTCCTCTTCGGGTTGCAAAATCTGGTCTTCAATGGCAAGGTGAAGCGGGGTTTGACTGGTCTGGCGACCTAGGGTTGCCGGCCGTGGTAGAAAAATGCAATGGCGCGGCGGCCTGCCGCAAAAGCGCCGGTGATGGGACGCTTTGCCCCTCCTACCACGCGACAGGGGAGGAACTTTATAACACCCGGGGGCGCTCAAATTTGCTGCGCTTTTTACTGCGTTCAGGGCGTGATTTTAAACAAGAATTGTTAAACCCTGCCTTAGTCAAATCGATGGACTATTGCTTGTCGTGTAAGGCTTGTCAATCCGAATGCCCTGCCAGCGTCGATATGGCGCGCCTTAAAGCAGAGTATTTATACCAACGGCGCATGGCGCATGGCTTATCGCTTAAAGACCGGATGGTACGGTTATACCCCCTCTATTTAAGGTGGGGTTCTGCTTTTCCAATGGCGGTCAATAAGTTTCAAAACACTGTTTTTTTTAAGTATATAGCCGGCGTGTCACCACAGCGCCAACTGCCACCCTTTGCTGCGGTGCCTTTTGCAAAAGAGGTAGAGACGGGGGTAAAGGTACCAAGCGGCGAGCAAAATGTTATTTTATTGGTTGATATATTCACCCAAGTCCAAAGCCCAGATGTAGCCCACGATGCGGTAACGGTATTAAAAGCCGCATCGTTAACGGTACATCCAGTATTAATGAAAACATCGCCTCGGCAATTAATCAGTCAAGGGTTGTTGGCAGAAGCAAGGGTGGCCTGCCAGCATTTGTTGCGGCAAATAAAGACTTATCCCAAAGACTTTTTAATTACCGGGCTTGAGCCTTCAGAATTGTTAGTCTTACGCGATGAAGCCGTGGATTTAGTTAAGGCTGAAGATAAAGATGTGGCGGTGCAAATAAAGAGCCGGGCATTTTTGTTAGAAGAACTGTTAGCCCAAAAAGTGTTGGCACACAGCGCTATGGGTCATGTGTTTAAAGCAACGCTGAAAAAAGAGTCGGTCACGGTGGCGATACACAATCATTGCCATCAGAAATCCTTGGTTGGCTCTGAGTCGACAAAAACGTTGTTCGAAGCCGTACCGGGAGTTAATTTCACGCTCTTAAAAACAGGCTGCTGCGGTATGGCGGGTCAGTTCGGTTATGAAAACCCACAATTATCCGAACAGGTCGCCAAAACCAGTTTTTTGCCCGCATTATCTGACCTTGAAAAAGAAACCGTTTTAATCGCAGCAGGGTGCAGTTGCAGGGCGCAGGCCGCCGTGTTGGCGAATAGAAAAGCATTGCACCCTGCGACATTTTTAGCACAGCGATTATCGAGCATTTAGAAATTATAAAAAAAGAATACAAACTCAGGTGAGTTTTGTATCATTGTTTAAAAAAACATGACCTACATTTTTATTTAACTTATTTAACTTATTTAACTTATTTAACTTATTTAACTTATTTAATGACGATGACAACCGAGAAAAAAGAAACCCCGCCTCAGCAGCCAATGCCCAATTTTTATCCGCAATATTATGGTCCGGCTAAAGATGAAATTAACCTATTGGATCTATGGCAAGTTTTAGTAAAGCGCTGGCGGTTAATCTTTGTAGTCAGTGTCGTGAGTGTGGTTATAGCGGTAGCTTACGCCTTGTCGTTACCCAGAACCTATCAAGCAGAGATACATCTTTTACCACCGTTAGAAAAAGATTTGCAAGGGATGCAAGGGATGCAAGGGATGCAAGGGATGCAAGGGATGCAAGGGATGCAAGGGATGCAAGGGATGCAAGGGATGCAAGGGATGCAAGGGGTGCAAGGAGTGAGGCCAGAAGATGTGTTTATTCAAGTTCAAGGTAACCTTAAAAGTAAAGCGGCATTAAAGGTGTTTTTTGAAGCTGAAAAATTAACTGACATTTTAAGGTCTGAGTATAGTGCCAACAAGAGTGAACAAGTCATATTTGAGAAATTTCAGGAGTCTTTTCATTTCAATGCGGATAAAAAAGATAAACGTATTTTTTCAGTTACTTTAGATTGGTCAGATCAAGAACAGGTCGCAGATCTTCTCAACCGCTATATTGAAACGGTTGCCTTACAAACAAAGCACGAAATTTTAGATAAGTTGGAAGGTGATTTGTTACAGAATAAAATCACCGTAGAACAAGCTATTGCCTCTAAAAGAGCGATGGCAGCGCAGCGAAGGAGTGATGAAATTGCACGTTTATCCGAAGCGCTTTTAATTGCACAGGCGTTAAACATTACGACTGCTGGAAGTTCTAGTTTGTTAAGGAATGTAGATTTTAGTCAGTCACAAGGGAGTAGTCCTATAGCCCTTTTCTCCCAAGGTTCTAACACCTTACAGGCACAACTTTCGGCGTTAAAAAGCCGTAAAACGGATGATCCCTATATTAAGGGTATCAGGGAGCTACAAGAGCAATTACTGATGCTAAATAATAAATTGTTAGCCTTCAATGATGACTTTAAGGTCGTGCGTATTGATCAACAGGCATATCGGCCAGATTCCCCTATTAAGCCTAAGAAGCGATTAATTGTTGCATTAGGAGGTGTGTTAGGTTTGATGCTGGGTATTTTTTCCGCGTTCTTTTTTAACTTTTTAGAGAATAACCGTAAAGAGGAAGGGGCTGAGGCGTAGTTCGTGCTTTAACAAGAAAACGGGTATAGCTTTTAAAAGGTGGGGTGATGCGAGGCATTACCCCGTTTTTTTGATCTTATTTTTTGGGGAAAGATATTCTGGTAGGTTGATTAGGTTTTCTTAAACCGGCCGTAGTGTAGTAATAGGGTGGGGAGCAGCAGTAAATTAAGAAGGGTTGATGACACCAGACCGCCAATAATAATCGCTGCCATTGGCCCCATGATTTCACGACCGGCATTATCGCTGTTAATCGCTAACGGTAACATCGCTAAAATAGTCACTAAAGCGGTCATTAAGATCGAGGGCAGGCGCTGCTGCGCACCTAATAACACCGTGTCAAAATTCCATTGATGGTTTTCTTGTTGTACTAATTGTTGGTAGTGAGAAACCAGCATAATACTGTTTCTAACGGTAATGCCAAACAGGGTGATGAAACCGACGACCGAGCCAATTGATAAGGTCGCACCGGTGATCAAAACTGCTACGACACCGCCAATGAGTGAAAAAGGAATATTGGCTAAGGTGAGTAAAGTCAGGCGCATACTGCCCAGCGCTAAATAAATCAGCAGCAAAATACCCGCGCTAGCCACGAGAGAGGAAAGAATCAAAGTTTCTCGGGCCTTGTTTTGGGCGATGGCGGTACCGGTAAATTCAAGGTAGCTGTTGTTGGCTAAAATAATGTCAGTGTTAATTTTATTTTTAAGTTTTTTGATAAAGTCGCCGAGATCAGACCCTTGAACATGACAGGTAACCGTTTGTAGGCGCTGCGCGCCTTGATGCAAAATATTGTAACGTCCGGTGGTGCTGGTAATGGTGGCCAACTCCCCTAGAGGGACCAGTGCGCCGCTTGCACTTCGAATAGGGAGTTGGGCGATGGAACGGGGTTGTTCTTTGAGCCTTGGGTGCAGGTTGACCACAATGTCATAGGTTTGATAGCCTGATAACCCTTGCCCGACCCGTGTGCCAGTGTAGGCGGTGCTGATTGTTTGGGACACTTGTTGCGGGCTGATTCCCCAACGGCTCAGTTGATCCAGATTCAGTTGAATGGCTAAAATTGGCGCCGCGGCGGTTGAGCGCAGTTGAATCTCGCTGGCCTCTGGAAAGCTGGCCATAATATCGGCAATTTGTTGGGCTTTTAAATCCAAGGTATTTAAATCGTTACCATAGAGGTTAACGACTACCGGTGCGGTATACCCTGAGATGGTTTCATCCACCCGTTCAATTAAAAAAGTATTGGCCT
>Ga0209494_1001508_pt1 | contig 10234 bp, 7 predicted proteins | sample EN1Hudseemescosm_FD_184628 | JGI IMG/M metagenome (GOLD analysis project Ga0209494, IMG submission 184628) | Methane-oxidizing microbial communities from mesocosms in the Hudson Canyon - EN1B Hudson Canyon (SPAdes) (version 2) | ecosystem: Environmental > Aquatic > Marine > Cold seeps | place... | reverse complement strand
TGTCCCCCACTAACGGTGTAGCAAAAGCCGTTTTAGGTTTAATAGCTATGACAAAGCGACTCATTTAAGCGACCTTTTCAAACGGAACCACTGAATCTAATGTTGCTTGAATATCTTCACTATTCAGCGTGAGATGGGTTAATTTTATTTTCCCATAGCCCCTTGAACCGGAACCACCGATACCATCAAGCTCTAATAGTCGTAGACCAATTAGTAAATGATTCATTAATTGTTCGTCGTGCTCATCCAATACTTTAAAAATTAATTTAAAGGTAAATGAGGCGCCGGCGGGAACCCGTTCTGTTTGTCTTGGGTTATCGGCAGTACCACTTATTCTATTGATGGTGTTTTCACTTTTAGCTTCCGTATAGAGCCAGTTGTTCTCATCTGCTTTGTCTTTCCACAGGGGGTCTAAAGGGCAATCCCAAAAAGCCAATCGCGTAGGCCCGATGGCTTCGGCTTGATCAAGATCTTTAGAATCTCCGGCGGCGCCAAACAATTGAATAATAGCTTTTGCATCGACTTGTTTACTGCCTGAAAGTTTATTCAATAAGTCAATAGAGACCGGTTTTCCACCACTTTCTCCGACTAGACCTGCCCGCCATTCTAATAAACTACGCATTTTCCCTTTTAAACTAGAGCCAGGAATAAAAGGCTCCAAGGTATAGGGATTTTTGACCACCGCGTTATCGATACCGCCAATATGAATCGCTTCATTTCCAGCGCCAATATGAAGCCCGGTTAATAATTCGATTTGGCCTTCTATCTGGTTAATTGTTTTTAATTGCATTGGTTTACCTCTTCGATTTATTACTTTCATGCATTTTATGAAAACCCATAACGGCTTCTAAAAATAACTTAAACGTATACAAGCTCTGCTTATCATTGTCATCCAATTGACTGATGCAATGACGCATCAGTGTTAAAAAGTTATCATCAACTAAGTTACGCCCTTTGGCATAAGCCACCTTGGCATTGAGCATTTTAACCAAGGGTAAATACTCGGTATATTTCTCGGGATTCTGCCTGATTTTTTGATCCCAGATCACCACTTCGTCATAAAATTTTCGTAATTGTGTCGATTTATTGGCATTTCTGCTACCTGAAATAACCTGTGCGGATTGATTTGCAACTTCATCAAAAAGACGTGAATCTTTTGCACTAAAATCAATTAAGCTAACATCGATTTTGGGAGCATCCTCGTAGCGACCGGAGCGCCTATTTGACCCTGAGTAATTCATGTACACCTCCTAATTTTGATCTCTATTTTCATAAATATAAGCCTGTAGCGCCATTCGATAATCCGCTTTAAATTGCTTGATTCCAGATTCACCGATATCGGTCACAATTTGTGTTCGGGCCTGTTGTTTTTGGTCACTGCTCAACCGTCTATCATTTGCTATCATTCGTTGGGTACGGTAATAGAACTTTGATCGCCACATAGCATTCTCAGGCTTGCTATCATTGGCAGCCATATCGGTTAATTCCAATAACCCATAAATAAAAGCGGTCGACAAACTATAATCTTCGCTGAGTTGCCTTAATCGTTCTTTGGCCGCCCACAATCGTTCAAAGTCGTTCCAGCTGACGGTTTGATCAAAGCAAGTCACTGCATTTTTATACCCGCCATCGCTTGTACCTGAACCATATTTTTTAGCCGATACCAGCGCTTTTTCACCCATCTCAGCTATCTGATACACAGGAAATCCCGGTTTAACTACGGCAATGCCTGCTGAAAAATGAATCGATGGGTTATCGGCGACATAATGCTTAAAAGCCACTCTCAATTCATTGGCCAATTCTATTTGCTGCTTCCAGGGCCCTAAGAAAAAGAAATCATCCCCGCCGGCAAAGATGATGTAAGTATCTCGGTATTTTGTGCGGCACAACCACGGTAAAAACACCGCAAAAAAACTATTGACCTGCCGGGATAAGGCGGCCATTTTAGCGAATGTCGGCTCATCTAAACCTTGGTGAAAAATAGTACCTAGATCATCGATATCACCCTTAACTACACCTAAAGCACTAATACCTCGCCACTTATTAGTTGCAGCATCCAACCACTTGTCTTCATTAGCTAAATGATTAAACGTCTTCAATTGCCCCACTACCAACTCATCATTTTCACAATAACTATAACGGTCTGTCTGATAGGAATCTTGTTCGGTAAATCTTGGGACATAGCCACTAATATTACGTCGAGCATAACCATTCCAAAGGACTTTGTTTTTTTCTAAATCGGGATAACTAAAATCAAAAAAGCGCCGAATATTGCCTTTTTTAACCTCCGACCCAAATTTCCCCGATTGTTCTTCATCATTGGTAAATTGGATTGAATAACCAAACAAAGGAATAATAAGCCCTTCAACACCTGCTATAGAGCGCTTGGTAATCATTATTCGTTGTTTCTTAACTAAAAGATCACCGACTTTGATTTGGTCACTCGCTAATAAACTTAATCCATTATCTTGGGCGGGGGCTTTGTCATTGACCTCACAGGGGGCTGTAAAGCCATTCAGATAATCTTCAAAAACTGCCGGTGCCGCATCCTCACCACATAAATTAAAATGCGCATATTTCGACCGTTCTAATTGTGCGTGTAACGCTTTCATCAGCGTACCAAATCTTTTCTCTTTCTTTGAGTTAACGAAGTCATTACAGCTGGCTCCTTCCCAGGCTAAACCTAACCCAGACTGCCCGTAACTGTGATCAAGGAACCACTGATTAAATTCTTGTTTTATAGTTTCTAACACCGTAATCGTTTCTGGTGTATTGGGCGCTACAATTAAGAACTTGCCTGCCGCATTTATGATCTGGCTCGTTGACGGCAAGGCTAATTGCTCCAAAATGGTAAGCGCTGCACACTCTGTTATTAACGAGACATAAAGTGAACGGCCTCTCAGTAATTTTGCAGCTTTTTTATTGCTTTCACTGCCTTGTGAAAAGATAAAATTCTGAATACCAAAAAAATCCCCTTGGATCATCAATAATTTTTTTTCATCCCAATCTTTTCGATACTGCATGTTCGCCAGCGCACGATCTTTATCATGGTCTAATTCAAAATGATAACGCCACAGCGCAACCGCCAGTGCCGTTACAGCTTTAGAGTGGTCATAAAGCGATACTTCTGGTTTGGTTCCAAAAGCCGTTGCTGAAGGAATACTATGTGTATAGGAAAGCCACAACGTATCGAAATGATCTAACCAAAGAGGCAGTTGTTGGCGATGAGAAGGCGGTATTTGTGTTATAGCATCGGTAAATTCTTCCCAAAGTTTACGGTATTCCGCTTGAGCGACCGCATTATCACTTACCTCATAGCCTTTAGCCTCAATAGGGAAAAGCGTCGCAGGACTTAATGCCTCCAATTGATAACGATATTTTAAATCTTGTTGCTGCGAAAACACCTGCTCAAATAGTGTTAACTGTCTACTTTGATAATGGTTTTTTTCTTCTGCTTTATTGTATTCTTCGAACTTTTCACGTTCAAACCCTGAAGCCACGCGGTCTGCCGTAGCCACAATCCATTGCAAATAACTTCTAGGTTTGTGATGTCCTGCTGCTGCATTAATTAATGAATCATCACTGTCGGTTGATTTCCAGTTAGCAAAGGGGAAAAAATCTTCACCAATCAGATCTGGCGCATGGTCCTCAATAAGATCTATACCAATGGCTGAATAAGCCGCATGTTTGTGCGTATGCCATTGACGCCCGCCGGCCTCGCGTTGTGGGCAATAGAGTTGCTGATGGGTCTGTTCGACTGTGCTTTCTACAGAGATCTTTGCGCGCTCCGTAAACTTACCCACATCATGCAACATGCCCGCCAACGCCATACGGCTACTGGCTTGTAATAACTCATCTTTTGTCATTCATTCACCTACTGTTGAATTAATCCAAAAACAACCTGTTCAGGTTTCAACCGAGTGGCAAAAAACATATCGCCTCTTTTGCCTAGACCTTTGATTTCAAAGTTTTCTGCCAATCGCTTGCCTAAAATTTTCTTAAGACTTTGATTGATTCTGGATTTTTTTTCTGAGAAAAAATTACTATCCATCCCTTTTGACAACCCATCTACCGTTTTATCTATATCCCTATCTTCGCCAACCAGCTTTATATACTGCGCAATGAATTGCTCTGCATATTGAACCTCCGGCTCGTAATCATTCGGTTTATGAAGCAGTATTTCTTGGTTTAGCGTTTGATCGATAACCCAACAATAAAAAGCAAATAAGATATCTTTTAAGGTAAATACCACGCCATTAGCTGAGATTTTCTTCTGTGCCCTATCGATAATTAACTCAGGGTCCATCTCTGCTTTTTTAGCCAGATTAATCGTTTGTAAAAATCCAGCCTGACCTGATCGTAAACTTTCAGGAATACTGTCACGAATGCGTATGAAGGGTATTTGAGCGAGGGCAAGTTCTGCTTTACTGGTGTCTAATGGGCGGCCGCCTCTGCCATAAATAACGTTACTTTTTAACGTGGGATAAAAAAAGTCTTTATGGCTTTCATAGCCCTCGTTAACAAGGACATGTGACAACCGGTCTTGTTCTCTACCAAAAAGGGATAAGGCATAGCCCAAGTAATAACCCATTGTTTTTCGCCCCCCTGCAATGGACACATGGATTGCAGTATTAGGATCTTGGGTCAATGAGCTTAAAAGGCTAGTAATGTAATCTGCCGCAGCCTCATTCTCTTCTGGCGTTCTAATATCATCCATTTCATGGCCATAACTGTCTTTAATGACATGTATGGTTGAAGAATCAAATGCAATCGCGGGAAGATCATACTCCCGGCATAGTGCCAAGAATTTGCCACTCTCTTCATGTAATAAATCCAATTTAGCCCGGTGCGCACCTTCGATCGTGGTGACTAAATGAATTTCAGTAGGTACAAATGAAGGCGTGCATCTTAACGCTAACCCATAGAGGGTTTCCGTGACCACTTGGGGAGAAAGCCCGGTAACAGCAATTAATACTCTTCTTTCAAACTGGTGAGGCAGCATATGGATCCCTTATTCCTAACTTAATAGACAATATTCTATAGCTACTATGAATAAAACCAGTGCTGACAAAGTTGTCAAAATGCTTTATTGCTATTAAGTAACAAAATCCATCTTATTTGTATGCAATATTGGTTTTCTTTAATCTACCATAATTTTATTTTGAAAAACTAGATTTAAATCAAACTAATTTTAATGGGTTAGACTTTTGGAAGACCCTGAAAATAAGGGTCTGAAATAAGTTGTTGGTAAATATATCCATCACACTGTTTTAATAACCGCTCTTTTTCTTTTCCAGATAAAAATCCATGGGTAAAACCCTGCTTGATCATCGCTAATGAATCCCACAGGGTTAATTCACCCTCACTCATTAGTGATGCGGTGATATATTCATCGGTTAACGTCGTACGGCTAATGCCTGGATTATCAGTACACAACGTCAGTGGTAACCCTTTACGCCATAATTCCATCAACGGATAAGTAGCATAAGATGCCGTTTTAGGGTCACCGGGTACATTAAAGCCAACGACTTCAACATTAGATGTCGGGCATAACTCAAGGCATATTCCTCTATTTAAGAACCTTTCTGCTAGCTCTTCATTATCATTCAAAGTAAGCCCATGCCCTATCCTATCAGCATGTAGCAGGTAAGCTGCTTGCCAAATAGACTCAGCCTTCTCGCCTTCCCCAGCATGTATGGTAATGGGCAGACAGGCTTGAAATGCGGGTAAAAACAATTCACTGATCTGCGTGGAGATAGCATAAGACTCATCGCCTGCCATATCTAGGCCGACAACAAATTCTGGCAATAATTCCTTAGCCGCAACAGCCATCGCAATGGTTTGCTTAAGAATCGTTTCAGACCGTCTTCGATCGGCAATGATAATGAACTTAAAAACCGGGCTTATTAACCCGTTAGGGATAGCGTTAATGGCAGCTTGAAGCGCCTGATAAAAAGTTTTTAGAAAAAGCAAACCATCGCCATATTTTTGTGGGCTTCCTCTTAACTCAACATAGGCCAACCCTTCATTTAAACTTTGTAAGACAATAGCCTGCGCATAACTCTCAACACCGTAAGGAGAAGATAACAGTGTTGAACCTGTTAATTCACCGGGGCGTTCGTACGCTGAAAAGCCATGCTGACTACGCTTAAGTGCCACACGAGGTTCTGTGACGCCCCATAAGTTAGTCATCAGTTGCTGTTCGGTCGCTTCAATTAATAAGGCCGAGGCTATAAATGGCTTTTGAACATTATCTTTTACCCGTGCCGTCCAATTCCAATCCCACTCAGAATCATTATTCAATAAGGGTTGAACTATTTTTAAAGATTCATTTTTCTCTCTAACAGACATCGAGGACCAAATTGAATGTGCAACCTTGCGTTGGTCATCCAGATTTAAGCAACCCCCCAAATGGCGATGTAAATCGGCTTTGGGCAACTGATTGAGGGCGTTTTTATGTTCTAAACCAAGAGGTGTTTCTCGAAAGCGATTGATGACCTTTGGAGGGAGCCGATATAAACTTCGCCAATTTTCATGTTGTTCTTTAAGACTCAATTCAAGGTAATAATTACCTAACAATTGACTACCCATTTTTTCACGATATTTTAATTCCTGACTCAACCAATCCTTGGGCTTGGGCCAAACTACAACACACTTATCATCGGCCAAACTTAATGGGTATTGGTCTAGTGTAATGGGCACCATCCCGCCCATTTTTACATCCAATAAATCACTGCGAACCATTGACCCTGTGATCATCGGTGTAATAGAACAGGCGTTTAATTGACTTAACGGTTGAGTAAATAGTTCAGGCTGACTGACCCGCATATCTTCTGGCATATCTTGAAAATCAACGCCGATGACATGAAGTAAGGCCGTGCAGCCAAAAACACTGGCGGCCCACTGCATATCGGCACTCATTGTTTTTCGCCCACCCGCCAAAGATAATGACACCTGCCCACCATGCGCATATTCGTGTGCAGCTAATGTGGTTCTTAAAATTAATTCTTGAATATGTTTGCACTCAGCTTGAGTCGCCAAATTTCCAGTATTTTCAGCTTGCCAAACCCGTGTGATTACGGGAAAGGGTAAAAGTAAAACCCACTCATTTAATTTATCTAGACTTGTCGATGTAGCTTTACCTTGTGTGGTACAAATCCAGATTTCATCAATGGGCTGCAATTGAAATTCAGTAATGGCTTCATCTAATCCCGAATGATTTTCCAAACAGTTATAAAGCGGTAGCTGTTCTGAATTAATGAAACCATAAACCTCTGGGATGACGGCCCAGCTTGCCCCTAACGTACAAATTAGAATGTTAGTCATATCCAATTAAGATAAATTTAATTAATCCCATCATAACATTAGATTTCAACGAAAAAGCAACGCTAGTCAAAAGTCATTCCTTAAAGAACCTCCTATTTTTTCGGGTAAAAAATCAACTTGGAACCAGTCAACTGACGCTTAATTACTCATCCACAGGTCATTAAGACGCGTTAATTAATCCCCCCTGTGATCTGTAAATGCTCTGATCAACACGCCGCTCACTACATTTTATGAGACCCACGACTCCTATTGATGGGTCACATCGCACGTTAATTGAACCAACTTATCACCAAAGAAAATTCTGAACGGTAATGAGGGGTGCAAAAACAGCATTTAATGAAAATAATTTGCTCTACAGGCTACGGAAATCAAAGCCCTAACACTAATTCGTTACGCATTTAATTTGCCCTCTTTTTTGCGCCCCCCCGACCTATGGATAATCCGGATTTCACCTACAGGATCTGCACATGCCATTAAATGAATACCAACCGAAAGAACAATTTATCGCCAATCACCACTGGCTTTTTACCGAACATCAGTTCGACTGGTTTATCCGTCAACGAGCAAATAACGGACTGGACGCATCTGGAGCGCTGATGAAAATTTCAAACCGATGGTATGTCCACACCGACAAATTTACGCAGTGGTTTACATCGCACAGCGCATAAAAGTTTTGTGCATCTACTCGGTGCTACTAACAAGGATGTTATGAGTTACAGATGAGCCGGGTAGATGCCAATTTATTTCATCAAGAAAGGAGCCAACTATGTGAGTTACAAACGTAAGACATTTTAGTACTAAAATTTTTTTTAAATAGATTTGGAAATATATGATGATAGATAACTTTTTAAACAACGTTACAACTAACGACATGAACCTTCTAAATGGAGAATACGTTATTGTTAATGCAATTCAGATACCCTCTCAATGCAAAGCGGATCCGATGTTTATAATTAGAGAGGTATTATTAGAGGCTGCATTGTTAGAGCAACCTGTTGATTGGGATAAACATACTCCTTTAGCACCTCTTTTAACCCTAGTCAAAAAGGGATACAGTGGCGATTACCGAGGTGTTCATGCTGACGTTAGCAATATATTCCCTAAAGGCAACATCGGTTACGCTAATACTGACGATGGGACAGGCTATAATGACGAAAATGAAATGTTCGCCATTCATTTGAGACAAGCCATAGCGTTATTAATAAGCCAGGGAACTTCCTATCAAATTATTTACGACTCGTTACTGCAGGCTGTTTTTGATTATAGCGTCAGTATCTCTGAAAACTCCACGGTTCTAACAAATCTACTGCTAATCGCCGTAAAGGATGTATTTATTATGATGGCTGATTATGAATTACAACAGGAGGAGGACGAACAAGAAAGAATTAATCTTTTAAACCCTATTTAATAAATAGCGTTTACGTAATTTTGTGCGGCAACGCACTGCCATAACACCCCTCCCATGGGAGGGGTATTTATCACTGGAAATGATTGGCCTATCCGTTAAGACTCGACGACCCAATGCCCATCAGTACCATTAAGGTCATTAATACGGTGCAATAAAGAAGTGCCCGCTTAAAAACACCCCCAAAACGCCACGTTAGCCCTCTAAAATTGTGATGTCACCACAAGCTATAGCCGTGCATTAAACATGAAGCCAGCTGATATATTTTATCCAATATGAACTAAACCTAATCCTGGTTTTGCTACCCCTTGTTGACGATTGAAATAGATGAGAATTATTTTAAGATCAACGGTACTTTTTCGATATGACTAATCAAAGCAAGATTTTTTTTCAAGCACTCCGGGCTCAAAAAGACCAGACCATCCCAGCAATTAAAAATTTCAAAACGTATTACTGAAATAGCCCTATTGATGTCCAAGAAATACGGTGGTCATGAGCCACACCTTTAATGTTATAGCGCCTAGCACATCGCCCGAGGCGCTAAGCGCTGGGTTGTTCGAGCTAAGCGCTAGGCGCTATGAGGCTGGTCCCGTGGTGGTCCAGTACTGTGAAACTACTGGACCGGCTACAGCCCTTATGTACCAGGGGTTGCATGGGTTATGGTCCACAGGTCCAGTAAAACACATAAAAAACATATCCGGTAAAAATAAGTCATATCCCTCTCACGCATGCTATCTATTTATAACTATATTTTTATTAACCTTTTTATAAAAACAGTGGACCACTGGACCACATCCTCTCAAACCCTTACAAACCGTGGCCTACAGCCGGTCCAGTACTTTTTAGGCACTGGACCAGTGCGGACCACTAGCTTGTTATTTTCGGAACGGGCAGTGAGCTTATCCACGCTTCGCCAGCATCCAACTGACTCAGAATTTGCTCTTGTGTCGCCGCCTCCCATTGTTGAAAATTCTTAAGCACCACCGGTTTAACACGATCGGCTTTCCATCGAAACTTGCCAGATTTGTTCAGATGCAACCCTGCCCTTCGACTTTTATCCTTCAACGTAGCCAACATCGGTTTATCTAACTTTAAATTAATTGTTGGAATCACGACCTCTAGCCCATGGCCAAAATAATCCGTGATCTTAAGTAATGCTCGGGCTAGTTGCTTCGGCTCTAGAATATCAACGTCATCAGGTAGCTGTTCCAACAAGTCATCAAGCGCAATCTCTGCAGGACTGCATCCCGCATTAATGAGTCGCCTCTTAGCAGGCGTCATAGGCGCTCTCATCCCAGAATTAAAACCGCCGATATCTCGCGTTTTTAAGTAGTGGAATAAGTTCGCAAGATTTTGCAGCCCTTGTTGTTCAGAACGAATAGACTCATAGAGCGTCTTGTAATACCCATCGTCTTTGGGACGTTCCTCACAAGCCATGACCCAGATCCGCCGGTCCTCTTCCGGGATCACTAAAGCGTTAGTCACATGGTTCGACATCATAAA
>Ga0209494_1001494_pt1 | contig 10286 bp, 7 predicted proteins | sample EN1Hudseemescosm_FD_184628 | JGI IMG/M metagenome (GOLD analysis project Ga0209494, IMG submission 184628) | Methane-oxidizing microbial communities from mesocosms in the Hudson Canyon - EN1B Hudson Canyon (SPAdes) (version 2) | ecosystem: Environmental > Aquatic > Marine > Cold seeps | place... | reverse complement strand
GGTATGGCGCTCTGGTATCTGGGGTTCTCTATGAGGCCGGTGAGTTTCTTGAAGTGTCTGGGTATACCAATGTTGTTCGCTGGGCCCAACAAATACAGCAGCGCCCAGCAGTAAAGCGAGGCCAGCGGGTTAATCGTGCATGGGGAGATGAGAGTAAGCAACTTCCAGAAAGACACAGTGCCAGTGATTTTGAAGCGAAAACTGGAGAATGACAGCGACTCGTCAACACTATAAGTAATATCTATTTTTTGTAATGCCTGACTTTAAGCTCTTCGCTCAAAATCAGGCATCAGAGTGAGACTCTAGCCTTTGTAAGTCTCCCCCTAGTCTCGCTTATAGAGAGCTACAATAGTGCTAGACGCTATAGTGTTGGCATTTATCATATACCCTGCTAGGGCTCCTGAGGCATTTTCAGGCAAGGCTAAAGACTCTACCGACAAAGCATGAACAGTAAACCGATAGTGATGCACCCCATGGCCCTCTGGAGGGCAGGCACCACCAAATGCTTTGCTCCCATAATCATTGCCAATATGCATACTTCCCGCTGGAGTCAAAGCGCTATCAGAACTACCGGCACCTGCGGCTAGTTCAGTAACATCACTTGGAATATTCACTAACTGCCAATGCCACCAACCGCTGCCAGTAGGGGCATCTGGGTCATAGGCCGTTATCGCAAAACTCTTGGTTCCCTCGGGTACATTCGCCCATTGTAGTTGCGGCGACATATCTTCCCCAGAACAGCCAAATCCATCGTATTCCTGCGCTTTAGGCATGAAAGCGTCCTCTGAAATATCTTGGCTTGATAATGTAAATGACTCTCCCACAGCTGTTAGTGAAGTACTTAGCAATGCAATGGCAACAAGTTTAGGTAGGTGAAACATGGCAATTCTCCGATGGATTAGCGAATTTTAATGAGATAACTCAAACAATATATCAGTACAGGCCTTAAATTATGAGCTACAGACTATGGTGCCTTAAACTAGATTAACGCGGACAAAAGACTTGTCACTATTTTTATAGATTGTGATGGAGTTAACGCATTATGGTCAACCAGCGGCCCGTTCTCGGAAACAACAGATAACATTACGAGGTGCGGTACAAGTGGACAACGAGCATGCTGGCTGGCTGCATTATTGGCAGCTGCACTCCAGCATTCTTAAGTGCATCTCCACTCATCGTTGATCCATTGATGACATCCAGTATAGATTTTGAATAACTCTTAGGCTCCGCAGGCCACACAATATTCACCATATAAAGGCTGTTACTGTCTAACCCCGCAAACTGTAGTCGCCCTCCAACACTATTTGAAAGACTATTTAATTGAATGTAGGGAAATAACGCTTCACTGCCATCCTGAGCAATGATACCAAAAGCACTCTCGTCACATTGAGTATTCAGCCGCACAAGATTACCGCTATGGATTAATGAACGGTATTTTTTATGGAGAGCTACTCCGGCTTTTAATACCTGAGTCTCACGTTGATCCATCTCTAGGAGGTTTACCTCAATCCCCATATGACCGAACATAGCCACACCAACTCGTGTCTCCATACTCAAAGCTCGACCCGTGATGTGGCAAACATCGGGGCCCACATGAGCCCCCATTACTTCTGCGGGAAAGAACATCGAGAATCCCTTCTGAATACCCACCCGGTCAAGAGCATCATTACTGTCAGATGTCCAGATACGATCGGTAAATTCAAGAATACCAAAGTCAGCACGACCACCGCCAGACGAACAACTTTCAAGTTCAACTTCAGGATGGGCGCTACGAATACGCGCTAATAACTTGTATAGGCTGCGAGTCTGCTTATGGCCAACAGCGCGTCCATTTTGATCACCAGGTTGATGTATTGCTCGATTCATGTCCCATTTCAAATAGCTAATTGGATACTCGTTAAGTAAGGCATCAAGTCTCTCAAAGAGGTAGTCTGTCACCTCTACTCTTGTTAAATCTAGGACTAACTGATTTCTTGCCGATAATAAGGGAGCCGGTTGATTATTGAGTACCCAGTCAGGGTGCGCGCGATAAAGATCGCTGTCTGGATTAACCATTTCTGGCTCGACCCACAAGCCAAACTCCATGTCATTTTTGTGCACATGATTTATCAACGGAGCTAAGCCCGCAGGAAAAACGGTCTTATCAACAGTCCAATCGCCTAAACCTGCGTTATCTGATTTACGATTTTTAAACCATCCATCATCCAGCACAAAACGTTCAGCACCAACCTCCCTTGCATGTTCTGCCAGGGCGCACAGGCGCTCAAGGGAGAGGTTAAAATAAACTGCCTCCCAAGTATTAAAATGCACAGGCCTTATTTTATTAGCAATCCTTCTATCGGTTAGATTGGCTCTAACATGACGATGAAAGGCCCCTGACAGCGCAGATAGCCCCTTATCTGTGCTTGCACCAAAAAGTACAGGCGACTTGTAGGCCTGACCAGGCTCCAAAAGCATTTCCCCTGGCAGAAACAACTCCCCCAACTGAGCATATGCCTGGCCAGTAAATTGCTCTTCAACACGCACATGATGGTTACCACTCCACCCTAAATGCAGCCCATAGGCGAAGCCTGAACTTTCATTAGCTTGTTCGGTATGGACGATAACCCCGGGAAAGGAATCATGGGAGGTACGCCCAGAACGATTTTCTCTTACGTAGGCACCCATAAATCTATCGATAGACTGCGACTGAAATTCATTACCCCAACGACCGGCGAAACTAAGGATTTTGCTGTAATTCTTGGGAATTGGTACACAGGGTGCATCACAACGATCCAACCACAAAGATGACTCGCCCATGTTCACTATTTCTGTGGTAGCGCTCAAAACATCAGTCTTATGATCAAGAGCTAGACAGTGGATTAGTTGTATTTGAGTGCCCTGACAGATTGAAACAATAGTCAGTTTATTGTCAATCAAACTAACTGATTCAATTCGAGTATAAACAGCCCACTGAAGGCCATCGCGATGTAGTTGAACTCCAGGACTACCACTAAAACCTGCTGCAGTCTGAGGGGAGAGTCCAATGGGAGCCTCTTGTGGTAGGCTAGCTTGCAACTCTTGAGATGTTGCGAGAAGTGCCAGCATATCAGGGCTTGTCTCATCAGCGAGCCTAGAACCCCAGTAAAGAATTACTGGCGAATCACCACGACAGTCGACTACCAAACTGCAATTGTTGCTGGAAAGAGAATAGAATGATTTGATTCTGTTAGTCATAGACTGATCTTCACAATTTTAATCTAACTCTGGAAATACCATTCAATTAACTAGCGCCAGTCGACACTAGCTTGGACACTCCATAATGCCACCATACCGCTATATTTACTGCTACTAAACCACCCACCAGCGGCAAGAATAATTGGCTTAAGCCCCCAACTATACCTACAGGTGAAAAAAGCAAATATAACCCTATCACACAGGAAATAAGCGTGGTGGCGCAAGGCACTCGCAAGCGCCATGGTTGCATATCAACTTTCTCGTTATTTTGGTATGTCCATGGCGTCGACACAGGGAAGAAATATCCAATTACTAGCATTATCAAAACTTCAGCAACAAACAGAATGCCATAGAGGTGAATAAAGTGAACTGTGACCACATCGTCTAAAACGAACTTAAGTAGACCGTAGGCAATTACATGAAAACCAATAACCACCTTGGCCCCCAGAGCGGGCACGTGATTAGTAAACAGGCCAACTATAACAATAGTGATCACAGGAATATTATAGAAACCGGTGAAAATACGAATAATCTGCCATAACCCATCTGGGGCAAACTGTAACAAGGGCGCGACCACGAATGAAAACAGAGCAATCACAATAGATGCAATTTTTGCGACCTTAAGAATATGCTGATCGGACACATCTGTATGGCCTCGAGACTTTTTCCAAGGTTCATAGACATCTAAACAAAATAGTGTAGCCGCACTGTTCAGGAGTGAGTTAAAAGAGCTAAACACAGCACCAAGTAAGACGGCCAAAAAGAACCCTGACGCATAATTAGGTAGAACATCTCTAATGAGTTGAGGATAGGCCAAATCAATTGAAGTCAAACCACTTGCACTATCTGGGCCTCCATAAAGATGAAAGGCGATTACACCAGGAATCATCATCATAAAGGGCACCAATACTTTAAAGAATCCTGAGAACAAAACGCCCTTCTGCCCCTCCGCAAGGCTCTTGGCTCCCAAAGTACGCTGTATTACATATTGATTGGTGCACCAGTAAAATAAATTGGCAAAGATCATTCCGGTAAATAGGGTGGCAAAGGGTGTTGGATCATCTGATGAGCCGATAGCGTTGAGCTTTTCAGTATTTGTCGTGGCGATGATTTTCAAACCTGTGACTGCACTACCCTCTCCTAGCAATGACAGCCCAAGGATTGGCACCGCTATGCCTATCAGCAACAAACCTAGACCATTTAATGTGTCTGACACTGCAACAGCTCTTAGGCCGCCAAAAATAGCGTAGACACCACCCACACTGCCAATGACTACGATGGTTAAAGCAATGGACTTACTGTATGAAATATCAAACATGGCTGGTATATCAAACAACTGCAGCACCGCAATGGAACCTGAGTACAAAACCGATGGAATAGTCACCAGCCCATAACCGAGCATAAATAATACGACGGTTAATCGCCTTACGTCATCATCGAACCGATTGTTTAAAAACTCAGGTAGAGTGGAAAAGGCTCCCGCAAGATAGCGAGGTAGAAAAACAAATGCCATGGCTATCGTCGCCACTGCGGCGGTGACTTCCCAAGCCATGCTACTTAGATTGAAACCATATGCTGAACCATTCAGGCCAATCAATTGCTCTGCAGACAAATTCGTGAGAAGCAATGAACCAGCTATAAATACAGCGCTAAGACCTCGACCCGCTAAGAAGTAACCATCTCGACTATTAGATTCATCTTTAGACTGCCGATACGAAATAAAGGCCACAAGCGCCATAAAAAAAGCACAGCTAACCAATGTTAATGTCATGTCTTGATTGGTCATACCTAGTGCCCATGTGTCCTTGCTAAATTGTAACTGGCGAAGTTGATTTAAAGGTTAGTAAAAGCACCGCAAAAGTGTATCCATTTAGTCGTCTTTAAAAATCTTAATTTGGCGCACACCATCTTTGTCGATAGAGGCTCTGTACATTCCCAGTGAGTTAAACGAGAACGCAACATTAGCATCTTTATCTACTCCAATAACGCCGCCAGATCCGTTCATTTTAACCAGTTTTCCTTGAACAACTTCGTCTTGTGCCTGTTGCAAACTAACACCTTTGTACTCCATTCGCGCACATATATCATGGGCTACTGCAGCTCGAATAAAATATTCCCCATGACCAGTGGCAGAAATGCCGCAGGAGTTATTGTCTGCATAGGTCCCAGCTCCAATTACTGGTACATCGCCTACCCGACCAAATCGTTTGTTAGTCATTCCCCCAGTGGACGTTCCGGCGGCAATGTCACCATTTTTGTCGATGGCCACAGCACCCACAGTGCCTAGTTTCTTTTCGTCAAACCGATATGCAGCAAGCAACGGATTGGGCGGCGTCTTTGTTAGAGAGACGCCTTTTTCATTGGCGAGAATCTCTTCAAGTTGGAGACGTCGCCGTTCAGTTTTAAAGTACTGATTTGGGACCAAACCAATGCCCTGTTGTTGAGCAAACATCTCAGCGCCTTCTCCAACTAACATGACGTGAGGAGAATGCTCTAACACTGATAAGGCAAGAGTTATAGGGTTTTTAACTCGAGATACGGCAGCAACGGCGCCGGCGTTTAGGTCGCTACCCTGCATTATCGAGGCATCTAACTCAATATTTCCGTCGTGATTAAATACAGCACCATGACCTGCATTAAAAAGAGGAGAATCTTCAAGTATTGTAATCGTAGCAATTATCGCATCCGCACTAGAACCATCATTTTTTAAAATTTGGTATCCAGACTCAATAGCCTCTTTTAGTACCTCTCGATACTTTTTTTCCATTTCATCGCTCATGAGTTCGCGCTGAATAGTGCCAGCGCCCCCATGAATCACAATGGCAATTGGGCTCTCGTTACTCCCGCTCGCTGACACAGAAAAACATAAAGGCGACAGGGCTAGTACCAAACATGCTAGCGAAGGCCCCAGTACTGTTTTTAATGAAAGGTTTATATCTGTACCCCTAAAAGTAAGGTTTACAATCCCTACAATGTTCCTGGTTTAAGCGACTCAAGATGAGCTTCAATATCGCTTGCAGTTTTTCTTGTGGCATTGTCTGCAACTACACCATATATCAAAGCATCACCCTCTAAACCAAACAAATACCTTAAAATTAGCAACCCATCAGTTAAGGCATCAACCTCTCCATTGCCATCAACATCGATTAAACTTCCAAGAAGGTCAATACGTGATTCTATATCAACTGATTCAGTATAATTAGCATCTGAGGCAATAGTTCCATTAACCAGAGAATCTCCATCTAAACCAAACATATCTCTCAAAAATAACAATCCGTCTGTGAGAGCATCATATTCGCCGTTGCCATCTATATCTAGAGATCCAGCGGGTGGCGTGCCTGCAAGAAATTCATCCAAGGCCACTACTCCGTCATTATCCTGATCGCTCGTAGCATCTGAAGGATCATTTGGATTAAGACCATATGCAGATTCCCAAGCATCAGGCATACCATCACCGTCTGAATCTGAAGTGTACCGGTCATCAAGGGGATAGATATCTAATACATCATTAATGCCATCTCCATCGTCATCATCATCAGCTGACATACCCAAATCAACACATGCTGTGTCGCAATCATTTGGGATTCCATCTAAGTCAGTATCAACTAGACCTCCAAGACTTATCAGAGGGAAGGCATCAGAGCTATCGACAACCCCATCACCATCGTCATCCCCGTCTGCATTATTACCAATACCGTCATTATCGGTATCTATACTTTCAGTAGAGTCCAATGGGAGTTCATCAGAGGAATCCTCAATACCGTCTCCATCATCATCGGTATCTGCATTGTTACCGACGCCATCACCGTCTGTATCAAAACTTTCAGAAGCATTCAAAGGGAAAGAATCAGCGCTATCCAAAACACCATCTCCATCATCATCGGTATCAGTATTGTTGCCAATACCATCACCATCGGTGTCTACGCTCTCAGTTGAGTCCAGTGGGAATGCATCAGAACTGTCCCCTATCTCATCACCATCATCATCTCCATCAGCATTGTTGCCAATACCATCCAGATCAGTATCCAATTGTTCGCTAGCATCTAGGGGAAGAGCATCCAAAGTATCGACAACCCCGTCGTTGTCATCATCGTCGTCTAGATAGTCAACAATTCCATCACCGTCGGTATCCATATCTTCAGCAGTGATGAAAATCCTCCTGTACCCTTTTCCAACATTGCCATCACTGTCCACTACGGTATATCTTTGCTCATAGTCATGCTCTATACGAGGATTATTAATCACAACTATTTCGGACGTTATCGATGACGAAATATCCCCGTCTTCAACGTCAACTGCAACTGCTTCAAGGTCCGCTGCTAAATTAGGGTCAGAGATGTATAGAGGATCTGCGCCTGCAATGCTCATCACTGGAGGCAACCCATTTGAAATAGCGCTTACCTGCAGAGCTGTAGTACTTAAAGCTTTTACAGAGTAGGCCCCGTTCAAGGTATCCGAATCATCGATTCCACATGGAGTTTTGTCTATTCCGGGCCCAGCACAAAATCGATCAGGCGTTGAGAAAAAGCGCATTCCTGTAGCGTTAAAAGCAGACTCATAAGCCATAATTGTTGCGAAATTGTCATCTTGACCATATCCAACAGCCCACGGGAAAGTTGCACTGACAGCGCCCTCAGCCTGTTTTCTCGAATGAGATAACCCCATCATGTGGCCTATTTCATGAACTAAGGTAAGACTGCTGTTGTCAATTGCAACCACCCCAACATTACTGCCTATGTCATAGCGATTTCTAAAATCAATTATGCCATCGTTGACTTGCCCAGCTAGATAAGCCACGCCCCCAGTATCAGCCACGTCCTTCGTACTGAAGTGAACGATCAGATCAGGCTGTCTGGTGAACTTATCATCCAATCCTGCAAAAATACCGCTTCGGTCCGCCATTACATCGAGCGCGTCATTGCCGGTTAATGTGCTGTCATCACCTACCATAAAAATGCCGACATTTTGAATTTCGATATCCAAACCGACATCACTGAATGCCACATTAGCACTAGTCACCTGTTGAGCTATACTGGCTTCGAGATTACTACCACCAAGAAAAGTATCATCCGCTGCCGTACCAACGGTAAACGCAACTTCAATAACACTAGGCCCTAAACTATTTTGCTCCGTTGACGATGAACCGACAATTCGCTCATTGAAATCTGAAATTCCATCGTTATCGGAATCTGCAATGGTATCGATGTTAGTCCAAATATCACCATAAGGCGGCAAGCTATCTAAACCAAACGTTTCGAGGCGATAGTACATTACAAAATCGTCCCCCCGGGAGAGATATACTTCTATGTGCCTAAATTCCGGTTCATCTGTGAAATTACTGCTTGCAAGACTAAAATTGAGATCACCAGATGCTACTATCGACGTATTCCCATCGTCATCATAGCTGACAACAACCTCAACAAGAGACGCCTCATAGTAGGAACCTTCATCGTTTCCAACAGCTATCGTCAGATTCAAATATTCGTTACTCGATCTCTTATCCGTGCTGCTAAGACTTGGTATTTCTATAGAAAAAGTAGAGTCGTCATATTGGAAATCAACTGCATCATTGACCATTAATTTTGAATCTGCAGAACCAGAAGAGCCTCCGGAATTGTAATACTCCTCGGCTATCTCAATAAAATTGACTTGATCTAAAAATGAATCTTCAGAATCTCTTAGTAACAGAGAAATAAATGTATCAATTGAAGGTCGATAATTAAGAGGAATCGCAACCTGTAAAGAGACTGGGTTAGCTGAATAAGCAACGCTCTCAATATTAGCGTCCCCCAGCAAATAGTAACTTGCGGAGGTTATGTTAATCTTATCTCCAGCAATCATTTGGAGATTTAAGGTGCCGGATTCATCAACCTCCTTTTGAAAAGCAATCGAAAATGTTGCTACAGCCTTAGTTTCATTTATACGCTTAATTTCGCAAGGACAGTGAATGTTGACTGGAGGCTCTGCTGCCACTGCTAAAACATTAAACGCCAGCAAAATCGGCACTGCCCATGACGCTAAACGCAATTTTGCACTTTGTGAAATCATGCTCATTCTATTACTCCGATACTTTCCTGCGTTGGAAATCTTCCTTATTGGGTCTTGCTATTGATTTGACTTCACGTACATCATCAGATAGATCGAGGCTCGCGACTTGGCTGAGTACCCCATTAAATTCATTACCCGCGTATTCAAAAATGTTGGTCGGTGTTTTCAGTAAAATACTAGTCAATGTCGGCGTCAGTGTCACAACCGAAACACTCCCATCCGAGCCCCTGCTTTGCAGCTGAGTAAACTTAGAGTTTTGGCTGACATTAAAAACTTCCAAAACGATGGTATCGAGTTCGCCATTGAATTCAGTGACCAAAGAAAACTTTTCTCCTGCTATTAGAGAAAGCATGTCAGCGCCACTATTAACCTGTTTTATCGATGTCGCTGGAGAGGTTGTTGAGCTGCCCTGGTTATCGGGCGTTATTTCAGCTTTTTCTTCGGAGGCAGCAGAGGACACAGAGGAGAGAACTGGTGATTCAGAGTCATCCGTGGGGTTTTTCGATGCGAGAAAACCAAGAAAAACAACCAGTAGCACACCCAGTACTGCCTTAAGGATAGAACTTTCATCTTTAATCAAAGCCATCACCGCTCCTCCACAAAAATGAATGCTTAACACCGTTGAACTTAATGCTTTGCTACATTAAATTATTCAGTTATTAAAAGCTAATATTTAGGAATTTCTAATTAAAAAGATATGACCTAGTGGTTTTACTTTACTAGTCTAATTACCAATGACTTGGGTTGTTATGGTGCCCGGGGCCGGACTTGAACCGGCACGGTGTTGCCACCGAGGGATTTTAAGTCCCTTGCGTCTACCAATTTCGCCACCCGGGCATACTGAAGGGAGGCTGCGAGGGAATTTATCCTCACTTTAAGTTGCGATTTATCTGCTTTCTTAAACGGCGCGAAGTATACATTACCAAAAACTTAAAAGGGAACGTTTACCTCTGCTACTGCAAATTAATAGCAAAATAAATTGGAGGCGCGGGTCGGAATCGAACCGACGATGGCGGAGTTGC
>Ga0209494_1001480_pt1 | contig 10326 bp, 8 predicted proteins | sample EN1Hudseemescosm_FD_184628 | JGI IMG/M metagenome (GOLD analysis project Ga0209494, IMG submission 184628) | Methane-oxidizing microbial communities from mesocosms in the Hudson Canyon - EN1B Hudson Canyon (SPAdes) (version 2) | ecosystem: Environmental > Aquatic > Marine > Cold seeps | place... | reverse complement strand
TTGCCAGTTATATCCTTATAAATCAGTCTTGTAAAATGTATTTATCATTTTAAAGTCACTGATTCAAGTTGAACTCAATGCTTTATATGTTCAGTATTCTTTTAAACCTGTGTTGACTAAGGGTAAAGTATTGAGTCCCCCTCTTTGGAAAAGAGGTGTTAGGGCGATTTTATTAAATAAACCCCTCTCAATTCCCTTTTTTCAAAAGGGGAGGTGAACAGTTACGACTAAGGTGTTGAGTGGTGTGTATATAATTTGAGATAATAGGTTAAAGATAAGAATGACGATGTTGCTTTTTTTAGGTTTTCTTTATTAGGTTTTTATATGACTAGGGTTTAATTGGCATGACATTTGATAAGTTAAAAGGGTTATTTAGTTATCTTCCAATTATTGTTTTTTTAATAATTGTATTACACCATTGCTATTGGATTTTTCAAGCAAACCTCAGTCCATGGTTAGGGGGCGGATACGGTATGTTTTCTACCACTGATTATGGCCCTTCAAGGTATATTATGGTTTATGGCTTAGAAGATAATATTATCAAAGAACAAATCGAAATACCTGAGAGCTTTTCAAACGTTGCAAGAAAGCTTAGAAGTCTTCCCAATATTAATAATTTACAAGAGTTAGCGTTAGAGATGGAAAATTATCTAAGATTGTCTCAATATGGCTTTCCGCATTTTCGTATTGAAGTTTGGAGTACGCGTTATCATAAAAAAACGCTGATACCCTCCTTTTATCTTCTAAATAAGTTAGATCACAAACTTGTTAGGTGATTTGATATGGTTAAGGCAATTCATAATTATCTACACAAAGATGCTTTTGAAATCTCTGCTCACTTCACACTGGTTTCATTGTTATTTAACCAGGTAGGTAACAGTTTTTCGCGTCCTTTCATCCTGTGTATTTCTGCATTGGCTTTATTATTAGCCAATGGCTTTAAACAGCGTCTGATATGGCTAATGTTGACCTTTTTTACAAGTTTTAGAGTGATACATGAGTGGCCAATGGCTGATAACCATGCCTATCTACTCGCATTATGGTGTTTGACCCTGTTCATTGCGAGTTGTAACCCAGCAAAGGCTCGGATGATAATAGGTGATAATGGAAGAGTTGTAATAGGGCTGGTTTTTTTACTGGCGAGTGTGCAAAAATTGATGTCTGCAGATTATCTGGACGGAACATTTTTTCAGTATTTGTTTTTAACAGATAATCGTTTTGAAGATTTTACTGTTTTATTCGGTAATGTTAGTTTTCAGCAAATTTACCAAGCTCAGGATTTATTAAATCAGTATCAATTCTCATCATTTTCTACTGATAAAAACATTGTTCCAAGTTCTTTAGAGTTTCATTTGTTGGTAACAATTTCTACTTGGTGGAATTTAATTGATCAACTGGCTGTCGCTTGTTGTTTTCTGGCTCCCGTCGGTAGCTATTTGCATAGAAAAAGAGACTTTTCACTCATGCTGTTTTGTATTACCACCTACGCTGTTGCACCTGTAGCAGGGTTTGGTTGGTTATTAGTCTCTATGGGTTTGGCTCAATGTGAACACAATACTAAAATCCGTATTGCATATATGAGTTTGTTTTTTATCATTCTCTTCTATTATGAAGTTCATATTTGGAGAATCTTAGTTGATTTTATACATTGAAATATAAATCCCCATTTTTTGATAATTTATTGTAACGAGATAATGTTTTATGAAGTTAGTTGTACTTTTAACCTATCTTCGTGACTTATATTTTCAATTGTCTACAATAACAACAAGTTAAAAATTTTATAACATCTCGGTTGGCACTACATATTTTGTAAGTATTCAGTCCCCCTCCTCTTTGGGAAAGAGGGGTTTAGGGGAAGTTTTATTAGACAAATCCCCCTTTTCAAAGGGGGAGGTGAACAGTTATTAAAAAGAAATTAAGGTTTATTTACTACAATAAATACAGTTGATCCATTTTGGTAGACAGGTTGATAATAAACGCCCCCATGCATGTAATAGGTTGCGCCGCCATATACATAGTTTGTATAGCCAACTGGAAGAACAGTAACCGTTGAACCTACTACAACAGTTGAAGCAGCTGCTGCACCTACGGCCGCACCAACAACTGCCGCACCAACGACTGCGGCACCACTATATCCTCCATAGCCATGACCATATCTTCCTCCATAATAATTGTCTTCAGCGAATTCATGCCGCTCACTCTGTTTGTTATTTCCATAATCCTGCCGACTATCCTGTCTGTCTTCTCCATGTTTCTGCCAGTCTTCTCTATTTTCATTTTGATGGTTTTGTCGATCGTTTCTACTACTCTCACTTTGACTCTGGCGTTGGCCTTGGTTTGCCTGACTTTGACTCTGGCGTTGGTCTTGGTTTGTCTTACTTTGGCTCTGACCGGTGGTTGGTCTACTATGACTTTGACTGGTGGTTGGTCTACTTTGACTTTGACCAGTACTTGGTCTACTTGGTCTACTTTGGCTCTGACCAGATCTACTGCTGCCTCCAGAGTATCGTAGATTACCCGATCCACTACGGCTACCCCCGCTAAAACTTCTACCGCCACCACCACTGCCGCCAAAACTTCTACCGCCGCCGGAACTTCTACCTCGTGCAGATGCTTCCTCGATAGAAATTACAAAAACAATACTGGAAACAAACAAGGAGACTAAGAAAATACTAGCTCTGGATGAGAAAGCAATTGATTTGAAACTTGAAAATGTGTTCATTATATTAACTCCACAAGTTATTGTTTGTTTTTAGAATAAAACTCAATTTTTACAGCATCTTTAGGCTGTATAAAGCTAAACTCATTGGGCTTAAATTGTGGTGATAAATTCCAGTCTTTAAAGAAAGCAACAAATTGTGGAGTGCTGGTTTTGTCATTGTAGGTGATCACAAATTTTCTTGGAACGGGTTTGCCTTCGGCATCTATCCATATTTGCCAATCTAAATTGTTTTGATGAAAGGCTAAATGATGCGTTTTTACACTATTAATTTCCGTTTGAGCAACATAAAAACCAGACAATACGTTTTCCGTTAAATTTTTATAAAGGTCTTTAAAAACAAAGTCTGCTAGAGGCATGCTGACTTGGTATTTTTCCATAATAAAATCAAGCGTATCCTCGGTATTATCAGGTGTTTTTGTCGTAGCATAAAAATTCTTTGCTTTGTCTAGTAGTGTCAGCTGAGTATTTTGATACCACAAAGTTTTCTTTTTTACACCACTGATTTCATTAACAAACAAAGCATTGGGTCGCTGCATTTTTACAGATATTGCTGAGTCATATTGTAATTTTTGGCCTGAAGGCAGGACTTGTTCTTTTATGGTGAGTGCATTAAAACTATATGCAGGTGACGTCGATAATGCATCAGTCATCTGTTTAAGCACTTGTTGAGCTTTCTTCTCTATCAATGAAGTTGAATCAGATGAACTTAAAGTTTGCTGAGAAACCTTACTGTCTTCAGACGTATTTGCTGATTGCTTTGTTCCAGTAGTCGTACAGCTGGCAAGAGTGCATATTATAGTAGGAATAACCAAATAGGTTTTGATCGTCAAAGTCCATCTCCTCAGTACGGGTAAGTATTTGTTATATTCGGGGTGTGAACAATATTCTGAGTCGGTTGCATCCCTAATGATACGGATAAAATAAAAAAAGAACACTGTCTCTGTTAGTTATAATACACAAGAAGAGGCTGCAGTAAAAATAAATTTCAATAAATTAACAGATGTCTCAAAATGATAAGAAACTTATATTATAAAAAGGTACTATCAGAAAGTTAAAATTCTGGATACTGTTTGTCTTAACAGTTTTTATTGAAAAATACTTTTTGAAATTCAACGATGAAAGCAATATATAGTTTGATTAAAAGGCTATGTCACCGTTAAGTGTGGAATTTTCAAATATTCAATTTTTTCAATTACTTACCAGCGGCATGGAATATTGCCTAAAGGCAGGTATATCAAGTGTTAAAGTAATTGCTTGTTTTTTCCACACTTAACGGTGACATAGCCTATTAAAACGTCTATTATGTATGTTGTACCCGATAATCGTATTAATTTTATTAGATACTTCAATACCTGACACAATTAACTGTTTATCTCAGCTTGGTTTGGAAGCAGATGAAATATATCAAAATAAGTTTAATCAATGATATATTATTCAGAATATTTAATATTTAGAAAACAACTTGATAATAATAATTATTATTAACTATAAGTTTTTCAACTTTTTACAAAAGAGATATTTTAACAAATGACAAAATCAAGCATTAATAAACTTGCAGTTATTGGCTTTGCTATTCTAGCCACATCTTGCTCTTCTACTTCTCATAAAAGTGATGAAGGCGGCGCTTTAAATCATGTTAAGCAGCTAGGACAAACAATACCACTTCCTGCTGGACCATTTGAACAACCACGAGCATTTTCTACATCTAGATTATTGCCTGCAAGAATGCTATCGGGGGCTAACTATACAGTTGATTCGCGTTTCTATAATGATGGTTTCTTAAATACTTATACCATTAACTCGTCATATGGAAAAATTAAAGCGGTGTCTACAGCCACACTTTATAAGCGTCTTCATGAAATGAATGTCATTAATGAAATCACAAAGATGAGCAAAGGGAAAGAGTTCGTCGGTGGGGTTGCTGAAAAAGGAAAAGATGTTGTCAAGGGTGCGGCAAATGTTGTGTTACATCCCATAGATACAATTACTGGTACTGTTAGTGGTGTAGGGAAGATATTCGGCCGTGTTGCTGAGAATGTTGGCGAGCGTGCTAGAAGTGATCAGGAAAATCGCTTTAAAAGCATTATTGGATATTCAAAAACAAAACGTGATTATGCAAATCAACTAAAAGTTGATGTATATTCAAGAAACCCTCTATTACAGGCTGAGCTTGATAGTATTACAGCATCTGGATATGCAGGTAATATGTTGGCTGCACTAGCGATTAGTTCTTTTACTGGTCCTATTCTTACGGCAACAGGCACATCTAACCTTTTAAATAAGGTGGTAAAGGATATGGCGCCTCAAGATTTACGGATTATGAACAGGGGTAAGCTTGAAAAGATGGGGGTTTTTGGATCAACTGCCGATGCATTTATAAAAAACAGTTCTTATACCCCCAGAGAGCAAACAGTTTTAGTTAACGCTTTGTTTGAAATGAGAAATACTAGAGGCCGAGATAAATTCATTAAGTTTGCAACACGTGCTGATCATTATGACGTGACCTACTTTAGACAGCTGCAAGCAGAAATGTATGCTGATCATAATAGAAATATTGCCCCTATAAAGCAGTTTATGAACTTAGGACAATTTACAGTAGCGATTACTGGAAACAATGTGGTTAACGTGTGTTTTCCTATGGATTATTTGTTGTGGACAGTTGAGATGGCAAAAGTAGCTACATCACTTACTAATCAAATAAATGCACTTAATGATGTTTCACAAAAACATATGTATATAACAGGGACTTTAAGTCAGTTAGCGCATGAAAAATTGACTAAAATGGGCTGGAAAATCACTGATAGAACATCAGCCTTACGCTAGTTTTTTCGTAACTACTCAGCGAGCGTAGGACTGAAGGCATAGGGTATTGATTTATAAGGGCGCGTAAATACGTCCCTGTAAGCTCTGCTGCAACGTCCTGTTGCAGAAGCCTGATAAATCAACACCCTATACCCACAGAAAAATATACGCTGAGTAGTTACAAAATTACTTGCATAAAAAAAGGGGCTTTCGCCCCTTTTTTACTCATTATTTCTACAATATCTTAATAGCGATAATGATCTGGTTTATAAGGACCTTCAACAGGTACACTTATATATTTAGCCTGCTCTGCTGTCAACTCTGTTAGTTGCACACCTAATTGCGCCAAGTGTGATCTAGCTACTTTTTCATCCAGTTTTTTGGGTAAGATATACACTTCATTTTTATAATCAGTAGCATTTTCCCATAACTCCATTTGAGCCAATACCTGATTACAGAATGAATTTGACATCACAAAACTTGGATGCCCAGTTCCACAACCCAGATTAACCAATCGGCCTTCAGCCAATATAATCAAACGTTTTCCATCAGGAAAAACAACATGATCAACTTGAGGCTTAATATTGTCCCAAGTGTATTGACGTAAAGCCGCAATTTCAATTTCTGAATCAAAGTGACCAATATTACAAACGATAGCATTATTTCTCATCGCTGCCATATGGTCGTGAGTAATAATATGGTAATTACCTGTTGCTGTAACAAATATATTTGCTTGCGGCGCAGCTTCTTCCATAGTAACTACTCGAAAACCTTCCATAGACGCTTGCAATGCACAAATTGGATCAATCTCTGTGACCCAAACGGTTGCACCTAAACCTCTTAAAGATTGCGCACAACCTTTACCCACATCACCATAACCACAAACGACTGCAATTTTACCTGCAACCATGACATCAGTCGCACGTTTGATACCATCAACTAATGATTCACGACAACCATATAGGTTATCAAACTTTGACTTAGTGACAGAGTCATTTACATTAAATGCAGGTACTTTCAATGTACCTTTGGTAACCATTTCATAAAGACGCAACACACCCGTTGTTGTTTCTTCAGAAAGACCTTTAACATCGGCCATTAATTCAGGAAATTTCTCATGCATCATGACAGTTAAATCACCACCATCATCCAGAATCATATTTGGACGCCAGCCATCAGGACCAACAATAGTCTGCTCTATACACCATTCAGCTTCTTCTTCTGTTTCACCTTTCCAAGCAAACACCGGGATACCAGCTACTGCCATAGCTGCTGCTGCCTGGTCTTGAGTAGAGAAGATATTACAAGATGACCATCTAACTTCTGCACCCAAGGCTGTTAAAGTTTCGATCAATACCGCTGTTTGTATAGTCATATGCAAACAACCGGCAATACGTGCACCTTTTAAGGGTTGTTGTGCGCCAAATTCTTCACGCAACGCCATTAGACCTGGCATTTCTGTTTCTGCAATCGATGTTTCTTTACGACCCCAATCAGCCAATGTAATATCAGCAACTTTATAATCTTGTGAACTCATGTTTCTATATCCTGTTTTAATATGGTTTGGCTGATTTAAAGGCCAGCAGCACTTTTCAATGCATCAACTTTATCTGTTTTTTCCCAGCTGAATGAATCTTCAGTTCTGCCAAAGTGGCCATAAGCCGCTGTTTTACGATAAATAGGTCTTAATAAGTCCAGTTGCGCAATCAAACCTTTAGGTCTTAAGTCAAAAAGCTCGCGCACAATCGCTTCCAATCTATCTTCAGCAATTTTTCCTGTACCAAAGGTTTCAATAGCAACAGAAGTAGGCTCTGCAACACCAATCGCATAAGACACTTGAACTTCACATCGCTCTGCAAGGCCTGCAGCTACAATATTCTTAGCCACGTATCTAGCCATATAAGCCGCTGATCTATCTACTTTAGAGGGATCTTTTCCAGAGAAGGCGCCGCCGCCATGCCTAGCCATACCACCATAAGTATCAACAATGATTTTACGACCTGTTAAGCCACAATCACCCACCGGCCCACCAATAATAAACTGGCCTGTTGGATTGATAAAATACTTGGTATCAGCATGTAGCCATTCTTTTGGTAAAGTGGGTAGAATAATTTCATCCATTACCGCTTCACGCAATTGTTTACCCCCCATTTCAGGGTCATGCTGAGTTGATAAAACAACTGCATCAATGGCTACTGGCTTATGATTTTCATAACGGAAAGTAATCTGACTTTTAGCATCAGGGCGCAACCAGGATAAAGTCTTATTTTTACGGATTTCTGCATGACGCTCAACCAGCCTATGAGAATAGGTAATTGGTGCAGGCATTAATACATCAGTTTCATTACTGGCGTAACCAAACATCAAACCTTGGTCACCGGCACCTTGCTCATGATCTTCTGAATCATCAACACCCATTGCAATATCTGTAGACTGCTTACCTATTGCATTAAGCACTGCGCAAGTCTTACCGTCAAAGCCCACTTCACCGTTGTCATAGCCAATTTCACAAACTACATCTCTGACTAGTTCTTCAGTATCAACCCAGGCATTGGTCGTAATTTCACCCGCCAGAATAACCATACCGGTTTTAACCATGGTCTCACAAGCAACTCTGGATTTTGGATCTTGAGCTAATAATGCATCAACAACAGCATCTGATATTTGGTCTGCAACTTTATCAGGATGCCCTTCTGATACAGACTCTGATGTAAAAATAAAATTATTACTCACTATAATTTCCTCATGGCTAAATACGCTGATTGGGGGTTTTTAAAGTTCATCAGCTAACTTTATAACAACAAAAAAGGCCGCATAAGCGACCTTTCTTTATATGGTGGGCCCTCCCAGACTCGAACTGGGGACCTGCCGATTATGAGTCGGATGCTCTAACCAACTGAGCTAAGGGCCCGAAAACTAAACTTAATTTTCACCATCAAGAAAGCATCTTAACTGCTCTGATCTTGACGGATGTCTTAATTTTCGTAGTGCTTTGGCTTCAATTTGACGAATTCGCTCACGCGTCACATCAAACTGCTTACCAACTTCTTCCAATGTATGGTCAGTATTCATATTAATACCAAAACGCATACGTAAAACTTTGGCTTCTCTTGCCGTTAATCCACTCAAAACATTCTGAGTCGATTCACATAAGCCCGCTATTGTAGCAGATTCAACAGGAGAAAGAACCTTCCCATCTTCAATAAAATCACCTAAGTGCGAATCTTCGTCATCACCGATAGGGGTTTCCATTGAAATAGGCTCTTTCGCTATCTTCAATACTTTACGTACCTTATCTTCAGGCATTTCCATTCGATCAGACAACTCTTCTGGCGTTGCTTCTCTCCCTTTTTCCTGCAGAATTTGTCTTGAAACACGATTAAGTTTATTAATCGTTTCAATCATATGCACTGGAATACGAATGGTTCTGGCCTGATCAGCAATAGAACGAGTAATCGCCTGTCTAATCCACCAAGTCGCATAGGTTGAAAATTTATACCCTCGACGGTATTCAAATTTATCAACAGCCTTCATCAAGCCGATATTTCCTTCCTGAATCAAATCAAGAAATTGCAAACCTCGGTTAGTATATTTTTTAGCGATAGAAATAACCAACCTTAAATTGGCTTCGATCATATCTTTTTTGGCTCGCCTTGCTTTAGCCTCACCTACTGATAGTCGACGATGAATATCTTTCATGTCAGCAACAGTCAATCCTTGATTTTTTTCTATTGTCGCTAAATCTCTTTGTGCCTTTCTTATTGCGGCCTCATTACTTTTCAACACATCTGAAAAAGCATGTCCTTTCAAGTATTGATCCAGCCAAGCACTATCGACTTCATTACTTACAAAACTTTCAATAAATTCTTTGCGTGGCATTTTAGCTTTTCTAACGCAAATATCTAAAATAATCTTTTCCTTACTTCTGACACCAGAAACTACAGGCTTAAACATAGCCAGCATTTTCTTTACATAAGGGGGAGTCCATTTAAACTCAGTAAAAACCAACGCCAACTCATCCAAGGCTTTTTCTGACTTTTCATTGCTATACCCATGCTTAGCAACTGCAGCAGAAGCTGTTTTTAATGCCTTTTTTAGTTTCTCAACTTTTTCCTGAACTTCTTCATAGGTCAAACCCTTAGGTTCTTCTTCATCGTCGTCCGTAGCAGCAGCTGCCGCAGCTGCGCCCGCTGTTTTAGGATCAAATTCGGGCTCATTCAAATCAACTAAATCAGTAAGCAAGTCATTCAAACGAACATCTGACTCCTCATCCAAAATAGATTCAAAAGAAGCAACAAATGACTCAACCACACCTTTAGAGCGAGCAAGTGCCTGAATAATTTGGCGCTGACCTAATTCTATCCGTTTAGCGATCTTTAATTCTTCTGCTCGTGTCAACAACTCCACAGACCCCATTTCGCGCATATACATCCGCACTGGATCTGTTGTTCGACCAAATTCACTATCAACCGATGCAAGTGCAGCAACTTCCGCAGCCGCCTCATCATCGTCAGAAGTAACCGCTGAATCAGAGGTTAACAATGAGTCAGCATCGGGTGCAACTTCATGCACCTGAATTCCCATATCAGAAATCATACCAATGATATCTTCAATTTGCTCAGGATCAACAATATCACTAGGCAAATGGTCATTAACCTCTGCGTAAGTCAAATACCCTTGCGCCTTACCTTTTGCTATTAATTGTTTAATTTGAGATTGTTGCTGTTCTTGATTCATTCTACGCCCACAAAATACATTAAGTACCCAACCCTGCCGAACAGGAAACTATAACACTAAAAATA
>Ga0209494_1001479_pt1 | contig 10328 bp, 10 predicted proteins | sample EN1Hudseemescosm_FD_184628 | JGI IMG/M metagenome (GOLD analysis project Ga0209494, IMG submission 184628) | Methane-oxidizing microbial communities from mesocosms in the Hudson Canyon - EN1B Hudson Canyon (SPAdes) (version 2) | ecosystem: Environmental > Aquatic > Marine > Cold seeps | place... | reverse complement strand
AATCATCGAATGGGCTTGTTCGACTGTGTTTTGCTTAAAGAAAATCATATTTTTTCGATTGGTTCATTTGAAAAATCTATAGAAAAGGCTCTTTTTGAGTTCCCAAATAAACCTATTATTGTTGAAGTTGAGTCACTTGATCAGTTGAAGAAAGTTTTATTAATAAAAGGTATAACCAGAATCCTTTGTGATAATTTTTCTCCTCAAGACTTGCTTGAAGCAGTAGCTATAGCTAAAGGAATATATCCATTAGAGGCTTCAGGAAATATAAATGAAAAAAATATAATTGAATATGCTGAAACAGGTGTGGACTATATTTCAATCGGTTCGATTACAAAAAATATTCATTCAATCGATTTATCTTTAAAGTTTGACTTAAATTAGGTGCTAGCAACAAAGGTTGAACTTAGATTGTCTTCTCGAGTGTTGTAGCGCAAAGGCTGGTTTTGGAAATCCACAACTTTACCGCCTGCTCCTTCTAAAATACAGACACCCGCAGCTGTATCCCATTCTGAACAACGTCCAAATTTAGGGTAATAATGGTTACGACCCTCTGCGATTGAACAAAATTTTAGGGCACTACCTAAGCGGAAGATTTCAAAATTAGTTTTTGATCGTAGGTGCTGTTGGAGTTGTTTATTTTTTGTTGAATGTCTACCAATGACAATATTTTCCCAGCGTCTAGGCTTTTGAGTGCAAAGTTTGTAACAAATATCATCTATAAGTTTAATTGAGGTTTGTCCTGGTAATCGGTAATAATGGATCTTATCAAAGGGTGCATATATTAGACCAAAAATAGGATAGTTATTCTCTATATAGGCAATACTTATACAAAACTCTTGAGTTCCATCTAAAAAATCTCGGGTGCCATCTAAAGGGTCAATTAACCAATATGAACCCCAATCCTTACGAATAGAAAAAGGAATGTTTTCGGACTCTTCTGACAATATTGGAACATTTGGAGTAATTTTTTTCAATGCCTCTGTGATGAGATTATGAGAAATTTTATCTGCTTGTGTGAGAGGAGTGCTATCAGATTTGACAATAAAACCCATGTTCTTGTTATGAAGAGTCATGATAGTCTCACCAACCTTAGAAGTCAGTGATATAAGCTTTGGAAGTAATTTTGAAAACATGAGCTTTATTGTCTTTCTTATAATATTATTTTTGACATAACAATTTTATAAGAATTTGAATGATAATTATCTATCAATAAAAAACCTAGCGTTAAGCTAGGTTTTTTATTGAGTTTGGTGGGCCTACTTGGACTTGAACCAAGGACCAATCGATTATGAGTCGACTGCTCTAACCAGCTGAGCTATAGGCCCGTAGTAGGAATTATTCCAAAAAGCTTTGTAATTTGTGAGCACGTGATGGATGTCTCAATTTGCGTAACGCTTTTGCTTCAATTTGTCGAATTCTTTCTCGTGTGACGTCAAATTGTCGTCCGACCTCTTCTAAAGTGTGATCTGTACTCATATCTATTCCGAAACGCATCTTCAAGACTTTAGCCTCTCTTGGAGATAAATTAGCCAAAAGTTCACCGGTAGTTTCTTTAAGGCTCTCACGAGTGGTAACTTCAACTGGCGAAGATAGTTTTTCATCTTCGATAAAATCACCAATCGTAGAATCATCATCGTCACCAACTGGATTTTCCATAGATAAAGGTTCTTTAGCAATTTTAAGAATTTTATTAATTTTATATTCTGGCAATTCCATCTCTATTGAAAGTTCCTCTGGTGTGGCTTCTCGTCCAAATTTTTGTAAAAGTTGTCGTCGCACTCGATTTAGTTTGTTAATTGTTTCAATCATATGCACAGGAATACGAATTGTACGAGCTTGGTCAGCAATTGAACGAGTAATCGCTTGACGAATCCACCATGTGGCATAGGTTGAAAATTTGTAACCACGACGATACTCAAACTTATCAACTGCTTTCATTAAGCCAACATTGCCTTCTTGAATTAGATCTAAAAATTGCAAACCACGGTTAGCATATTTCTTTGCGATTGAAATAACAAGGCGTAAATTCGCTTCAATCATTTGACTTTTGGCAACTTTTGCTTTACGGTCACCCTGTCTAAGTTGTTTATTGATATTTTTTAACTCAGATATAGTAATTTGCATTGAAATTTCATGTTCTAAAAGACTTTTTTGTGCATAGTAGATATTGTCTTTATAAGCTTTTAACGTTTTTTTCAAAGTGATATCAAATTTAGGTAGTGTCAACCAATCAAAGTTTGTTTCATTTCCAGGAAAAGAATCATAAAAAAGTTGTCTAGGCATGCCAGCATCAAAACATGCTTGGCGGATTATATTTTCTTCTTTTTTCACGTCATCAATGCGATGAGAAACAATTTCTATCATAGTGCTGACTAATTTTGGTGCTAACCTCAACTCTGAGATGCGTTCTGAGAATTTTTCTCTAGCTTTGATTGTTTTGTTATCAAGATAACCATACTTTTTATTAGCATTAGTATAGCTTTTAAAGGTTTTTTGGATTTTTTCAAAGCGTTCATATACTTCTTCTTCGTTTGGCCCCGTATATTCCAACTCATCAAATTCTTCTTCATCTTCTTCGCTAGTCTCGTCAAGTTCCATTGCATCAAGGTGGGCTTGTTTTTCGAGAATAAGCGCTTGCTTTTCTTCAAACTCTTCTGCATCACCTTGATAACCGATGACAACATCAGTCATCTTACATTTTCCCTCCTCGAGCCTTGTATACGCCTTAAAGAAGTAATCAGAAATTTCAGGATAAAGTGAAATGGCTTGCATAACTTTATAGATACCCGCCTCTATTTCCTTTGCAATTCGAACCTCATCCGATTGTTCGAGTAATTCCACTACACCCATCTCTCTCATATACATCCGAACAGGGTCAGTAGTTCTTCCAAATTCTGAATCAAGTGCGGCTAGTGCAGCCACAGCGACCTCGGCAGAGTTAGCTTGCGCTTTACCACCTGATTCCATGACTAAAGTATCTGCATCAGGTGTCTCATCAGTAACAATAATATCTAACTCTTCTAAAATAGTAACAATCGGTTCTATTTGTTCAGGTGTTAGTAAGTCTTCTGGAAGAAGGTCATTAATTTCAGAGTAAGTTAAATAGCCTTGCTCTTTACCTATTGTAATTAGGCTATTTAGTGCTTGTTTGTGAACTTCTGTGGTTGTTTTCATAATTGAGTTTTTTGCAAAACAGAGAGAGAATTATACCTAAGTCATATGATTTTTTTTGTTCTTAATTCAGCGTCTTAGAAATGTCAAAGTTACTTCGAATCAGCGAAAATTGAACTAATTGATTGCTCTTCACTAATTCTTCTGATAACGTTTGCAAGTGTAGGAGCAATTGACAATTGTCTAATTTTTGAGCAAGCCATTGCGTTGTCTGTCAATGGTATTGTATTTGTGATTACGACTTCATCTAAAGTAGAGTTGATTATATTTTCAACAGCAGCTCCAGAAAGGACTGCATGTGTTGCATAAGCAACAACCTTATGGGCACCTTTCTCTTTTAAGATATCAGACGCCTGGCAAAGTGTACCAGCGGTATCAACCATGTCATCCACGATAATACAGGTACGTTCAGTAACATCACCGATTACATTCATCACTTTAACTAAATTTGGTTGCGGACGTCTTTTGTCAATGATGGCCAGGTCGGCGTCATTGATTCTTTTTGCTGCAGCTCTCGCTCTAGCAACACCACCTACATCCGGCGAAACAACAACCACGTCATTGTAGTTACAATTTAAAATGTCTTTAACTAGAACGGGTTGTGCATATATGTTATCGATAGGAATATTAAAAAATCCTTGTATTTGGTCGGCATGTAAATCCATTGTCAAGATGCGATCTACACCTGATGTCTCAATCATTTGGGCGACTAGTTTGGCTGTAATTGGTACGCGGGTCATTCGAGAGCGCCTATCTTGTCTTGAGTAGCCTAAATAAGGCACTACAGCAGTAATTCGACCAGCTGAGGAACGCTTCAGTGCGTCTACCATTACTAACAATTCTATTAGTGTTTCAGCAGGAGATGGGCCACAGGTTGGTTGAATAACAAAGACATCACAGCCGCGAACATTATCTAGTATTTCAATCTGCGATTCACCATCACTAAATCGACCAACAAAAGCTTTACTTTGGCTAATTTTTAGATTATCAATAATTTCGGAAGAAAGATTTGGATTGGCATTTCCACTAAAGATTTTGATTCTTTCTATAGACATCGGTTGCACTGTTATTGATGTAGTTGACAATTATACAAAGAATTCATCTCAACAATCAACATGTTTCCTTGGAAGTAATTTAGATAATACTAATTAGATAAGATATTCAATTAAGTTTTTAAAATATTATTAAAGTGTTCAATTTTCTTTACTGGAAATTCACTAGTTATCCATCGAATTTATCATTAAAAGTGTCTTAACGAATGGAATTATATCTTTTGGTTCAGTCTTTGAACCAAAACGTTTTATTGGTGTTCCATCAGGCCCAATAAGAAATTTAGTAAAGTTCCATTTGATGTTGTTATTCAGCATACCTTTTAGTTTTTGTTTCAGATATTTATAAAGTGGATCTGCATTTGCTCCATTAACTTCAATCTTTTTAGACATAGGAAAAGTGACATCATAATTGTCACGACAGAAGAACTGTATTTCTTCCGAATTACCAGGTTCTTGGTTGCCAAACTGATCACAAGGAAAACCGATTACTACTAGACCACTATCTTTGTAATCCTTATATAGCTTTTCTAAACCCTTATACTGGTAAGTAAAGCCACATTTACTTGCAGTATTGACTACTAAAACCGCCTTCCCTTTAAAATTACTCAAAGCAATCTCTTTGCCGTTAAGTTGATCAATTTTGAATTGATAAAATTCTTCACTCATAAGTTTTATTAATAGAGAAAGATGGCTGGGATGGCAGGATTTGAACCTGCGCATGACGGGATCAAAACCCGTTGCCTTACCACTTGGCGACATCCCAATTGTTTGTTGGTGATCTATCTATCGCTTGAGCGACAAAACCAGACCACTGTGATGGCAATTTTTCATTTGCTAACACTGCATCTTCTTTATTTTCAAAGGCTATAAAAACACAACACCCACTACCCGTCATTCTAGCAACACCAAGATGGTTTTCAGTTGAGTCTAGATGGTTTAAAGCTTGTTGTATTTCACCCTCCAGTTCAATTGCAGCATCTAAGCAGTCGTTATGTGGATTTGAAACCAATGAAAAGTCTGATATTTTCCTTTGTACCGGTGACATTGTCAATGCTTTGTGAGTGAAAATTTTTTGAGTGGATATATGCTTATTGATTGAAACAACTAAATAAAAAAATCTTGGCAAATTGATTGGAGTTAGAATATCTCCTTTACCTTCAGCCCATGCACTGTGACCATTGACAAATACTGGGACATCGGCACCCAGGGTTTGACCTATATCGAGGAGTTCGCTTTTAGGTAGCTTTAGATTCCATAAATCATTAAGCGCTATTAAAACTGTTGCCGCATTTGAGCTTCCTCCTCCAAGACCGCCCCCGCTGGGTATTTTTTTAATGACACCTATATCGACTCCAGCTTTCGTTTTAGAGTATTTTTTTAAGGTATGTGCGCTACGTAAAATTAAGTCTTTGTCAGGCGATATTGTCTCGTTACCATAAATACGCTTTATTTCTCCATCATTCCTTAAGCTGAAAGTAACTTCATCGCTAAAATTAAGAAGCTGAAAAATGGTTTGAAGATTATGGTAGCCATCTGCTCTTTTTGAAGTAATATGCAAAAATAGATTAATTTTTGCGGGAGCAAGATAGGTGGCTTCAGGCATCAATAAAGTGTTCTCGATAGTGCTTCAATTCATTAATGGAATCGTATATGTCTGACAAGGCTAAATGCTTAGATTGTTTGAATGAATTGCTAACAACATCAGGTTTCCAGCGAACTGCCAGCTCTTTTAGTGTTGAAACGTCTATATGACGGTAATGGAAAAACTTCTCAAGCTTTGGCATGTAGTTGTAAAGAAATCTTCGATCTTGGCAGATTGAATTACCGCACATCGGCGAAGTGTCTGGATCGACATACTTCATTACGAAATCTAAAGTCTGTTTTTCGGCTTCATTTACAGAGATTTCACTTTCTTTTACTCGCTGGACTAGGCCAGACTTAGTGTGTTGACGAGTATTCCATTCATCCATACTTTCAAGATATTTGTTGTCTTGGTGGATTGCTAAGGAAGGTCCTTCTGCTAAAACATTGAGGTCAGCATCGGTAACAACAGTGGCGATTTCAATAATGATATCTTTTTCTGGGACCAATCCTGTCATTTCCAGATCTATCCAAATAAGGTTTGTTTTTTTATTCATTGCAGGCCTAACCGTTACTGGCCTTAACGTACTCATCAAGTTTATGTTGAGCGCTACCGTTTGACAATACTTGGTTCGCTCTGTCAACACCTGATTGCAGTGAAGTGGTCAGTCCGCTAACATAAATAGCTGCACCTGCATTTAGAGAGATAATGTCTTTTGCGGTTCCATTTTGACCTGAGAAAGCCTCTTTAATGAGTGAAAGAGAGCCCTCAGCATCGTCAGCTTTAATATCATTTAAATTACCTAAACCAAAACCTAATTCTTTAGGATGAATTGAGTATGTAGTGACAACTCCACCTTTCAATTCAGCGATAAATGTTTTATCGGCAATAGATAGTTCGTCGAGACCATCGGCAGAGTGAACAACCATCACGTGTCGAGATCCAAGACCTTTAAGCACATTAGCAATAGGCTCAATTAAGCTTTGATCATAAACACCCATCACCTGGTTGGGAGCCTTAGCTGGGTTGGTAAGAGGACCCAAAACATTAAATATCGTTCGAACTGCAAGCTCTTTTCGTGGGCCAATGGCATGTTTCATGGCGCTATGATGGGCTGGTGCAAACATAAATCCGACGCCAATCTTTTCAACACATTGACTAATAAAATTCGGACTTAAATCAAGGTTAACTCCTGCAGACTCTAAGACGTCAGCGCTTCCAGATTTTGAAGAGATCGATCGATTACCATGCTTGGCGACCTTGCCGCCGGCTGCGGCAACAACAAAGGCAGAAGCGGTAGAAATATTAAACAATCCCAAGCCGTCGCCGCCAGTTCCACACGTATCAACCAGATAATCAGAGCTACTAATTTCTACAGGTGTAGCCAGAGAACGCATAACTTTGGCACAGGCAGTAATTTCTTCAATCGTTTCTCCTTTCATTGACAGTCCGACTAAAAAGGCACCAATTTGTGCATCAGTTGTCTGACCAGTCATAATGCTGTTCATTACATCATGCATTTGATCTTCATTTAAATTTTTTTTAGCAATGACTGCTTTGATAGCTTGTTGTATGTTCATGTTATATTTTGACTCATTAAATATTCAATATCTTTTACTTCTTTGACAGCAGACTTTGATAAAACATGATTGCCATCCTTGGTTACCAAGACATCATCTTCAATTCTAATACCAATATTCCAGTACTTAGGGTCAATTTTATCATTCTTGCGAATATATATTCCTGGTTCCACAGTTGTTACCATACCTTCTTCAAAATCTCTAAAATCGTTATCAATTTCATATTCACCAACATCGTGCACATCCAGTCCTAGCCAATGCCCCGTTTTATGCATATAAAACTCACTTAAATTATTCAGCTCTTTCATAATGCCAAGTTTGATGAGTTCACGAGAAATAATATCACAGGCGATTTCGTGTGGAGTATTTACTTTTTCACCAGGTTTGATGGATGCAATGGCAGACTTTTGTGCACTCAAAACAATTTGATATATCTGTTTTTGAGCTTTACTAAAGCTTCCATTAATTGGAAAGGTGCGTGTAATATCTGAGGCGTAGCCTAATGACTCACAACCTGCATCAATCAGCAGTAGATCACCATCATTTAAAATTTTGTTGTTTTCTGTGTAATGAAGGACACAACTGTGTTTTCCGCTAGCAACAATCGGAGGGTAGGCGTGATCAGAATTTCCGGATCGAAATTCTGCGTCAATCTCTGCTGCAACGTGGTATTCATATAATCCAGGTGAAGCTTTTGTCATTGCTGTCATGTGTGCTTTTGCAGCAAGATTGGCAGAAGTTTGCATATTTTGTATTTCAGTAGAGTCTTTTATGAGACGCATTTCAGATATTACAGGTTTCAGTGATTTAGTGACATTTGCAAGAATTGAAGTGATATTTTCATTAAGTTTGTTTGTACTAAAATCATCAAAATAAACAATATTATTTTTATCAAAGAATTTATGAATTGTTTTTAAAAAGTCATCAATTGAATAGGCATTGTCTGCTAATAAGACTTTCGGAGCTGACTTTACACCAAGCCGTTTACCGTTCCAAATCTCTTTTGTTTTATCTTTCGGTCGAAGAAAGATGCTGTAGTTATTTTTAGAGAAAACCGCAATGGCATCAGGTTCAGTAAAACCAGTAAGGTACCAAAAACTACTGTCTGGACGAAATGGGTAATTGACATCACTATTTCTCTTTTGTTCGCTATTACTGCTAACAATAACTACAGCGTTGCCACTCAATTTGCTTAATAACTCTTGTCGTCTTTTTTGATGTATCATTTTCTTAATAGTATTTAGCACTCTGTTAACTAATTCCAAAACGATACCATGAAAAGGATACGACTTTATCAAAATACTGTGTTCAAAGTAGGTGATAAGATTAGCTTAGAAAAAAATAATGAACATCACCTTCTTAAGGTATTACGCTTCCCTGTTGGAAATACTATTACTCTGTTTAACGGGGATGGCTTTGATTACCAAGCAATAGTCATCAGTACAAAAAAAACTTATATAGTTGAAGTTCTTTCGCAACAAAAAAACGAGAGTGAGTCTAGTCTAGATTTAACGCTTGCACAAGGCATTGCCAAAGGTGAAAAAATGGATTTTTTAATCCAAAAAGCAGTTGAACTTGGTGTCTCACGCATTATTCCAATGCAAACTGAGCACTGTGTTGTTAGACTGAAAGCGGAAAAAGTGGCTAAACGAATTAATCATTGGCAAAAAATAGCAAACCATGCTTGCGGACAATCTGGGCGTTCTGTAATCGTGGATATCTCATTACCACTAACACTTACTGAGTTATTAAATAAACCCAATCATAATGGTTTTGTGCTTTATCATCGAGCTACTGAAAACCTCCAAACTATGGAAAAACCATCAAAAGCAACGATTCTAATTGGTCCAGAGGGTGGCTTGAGTGATGCAGAAATTAAACAAGCCACTAATGCAGGATTTCAACCACTTTTATTAGGAAAAAGGATTTTAAGAACTGAGACTGCTTCGCTTGTGGCGATTGCTAATATGCAGCTTTTATGGGGTAGTTAAAGCTAAATTAAGGTTCTCAAAGAGACGTTTAATAATTTACTCAACATTGCCTAGCTCATTACTGAGTTCACGAGCACGATCAAAGGCTGCTCTCGTTGCGCTGGCGACAATCCCTTCAAAATTTTGATCTTGAAAGCACTCGATAGCAGCCTGTGTTGTGCCATTAGGTGAAGTGACATAGGTGCGAAGTGTTCTCGGATCCTTGTCGCTTTTAGTTGCCATCAGGCTAGCACCAAAACCAGTTTGAACACTTAATTCTTTGGCTGTGTTTTCGTCTAAACCGAGTGCCATTCCTGCTTGAGTCATGGATTGCATTAGCAAGAAAAAATAAGCAGGGCCGCTACCAGAAATTGCTGTAATGGCATCAATGAGTCTCTCCTCATTAACCCAGAAGCAATTCCCGACAGATGACAGTATGGTAGTCACTAAAGCTTTCTGTTCGTGGTTAACAAGATCGTTTTGAAATAAGCCTGTAACGCCATGTTGCATAAGAGCTGGTGTATTAGGCATTGTTCGAACTAGAGGGTAATTACCTCCAAGCCAACGATTAATGTCGTTTACTCTAATACCGGCTACAATGGAGATGAAAAGATGGTTTGGTTTAATTTTCTCTCTCAGCTCAAGGCATACCTCTGAGAGTACTTGAGGCTTAACAGCGAATACTATGATGTCACAAACTTCTACGAGCGATGAGTTATTTTCGAAAGTAGTGATATTGAGTTCTGCCTCTCTTTTTCGCAATAACCCATCATTAGGGTCGCTTACCTTAATATTTTTCGAGTCATAACCGTTATTCAATAAGCCGTTAATCAGTGCGTAAGCCATGTTACCAGCACCAATAAATCCAATGTTTGTTGCGTTTTCCATATAAAATATTCCACTTGTTAAAACTTAAGTTAATTCTACAGAAATTGTTGTAAATATAGAACAATAATGAAAACATTCCAAC
>Ga0209494_1001477_pt1 | contig 10334 bp, 10 predicted proteins | sample EN1Hudseemescosm_FD_184628 | JGI IMG/M metagenome (GOLD analysis project Ga0209494, IMG submission 184628) | Methane-oxidizing microbial communities from mesocosms in the Hudson Canyon - EN1B Hudson Canyon (SPAdes) (version 2) | ecosystem: Environmental > Aquatic > Marine > Cold seeps | place... | reverse complement strand
GCAAAGGTACGTCCTTTTAAGTTCATTTCAAAATGACGCCAGGCTTTTCTAAAAACCACTTCTCGTTGGCTGCTATTAATATCCAGTACTGCTTCTAACAATCGCCCTTCACAGCCGGCCTCTTGAACTGTCTTAGAAAAAACATCAACATCATCGGCAAAATTCGGCCCGCCAAAACCTGCACCGGGGTAAAGGTATTCATAACCAATACGAGAATCTGACCCTAAGCCTAAACGCACTTCTTCCACATCGGCGCCAAAGTATTCTGCTACTTCTGCGACCTCGTTCATAAAACTAATCCGTGTGGCTAGCATGGCATTGACACTGTATTTTGTCAGCTCAGCCGATCGCGGTGACATTACCATCACCACATCACGTTGCCGGTTAAAAGGGCTGTATAAATCACGGAGTTGGCTAATGGAAACTTGATCGGTACTGCCTAAAATAATCCGATCAGGCCGGGTAGTATCGGCAATGAGCCGCCCTTCCACTCGAAAATCAGGCTCCACCACTAAAGCACACTGATAGGCGGCCTTTCTTTTAGTTAATTGATTAAGAACTTCTGCTTGCAACTGTTCTGAACACCCTATAGGAAAGAGTGAGCGGTTTACCAAGACCTTATCGCCATTCATAACGCGGCCTAAAACGCCCGCTATTTTTTCTGCTAGAGGGAGATCATCGGCACTTAACTGTAAATATTGAAAGTAACCTTCACTGGCTCCTTTTTCAATATCCCCGCTAACAACCAATCGCCCTGCTTTGATATTTAAATGTACTAAGGCTAATAACCCAGGTTCTGCAGAAATCCAGGGATAATGACTCAGCAGATCGCCCTGCGAATGATCGTAATCCTCACTAATGAGTAAGACTTGATTGCCATTATCGGCCAAACAGGCAGCAGTCACAAAGGCTACAAGACTTTGCCCATAAACTGTACATTTAAAAACCATAGGCTCGTTAGTTATTGGTTAATTGATTGGCGATCAGGTTAGCACAGTTGTTGAACTATTCTTATATAAAAACGCACTGCAAATAACAAATAAATAAGTACTGTTATGCCCCAACAAATAGGATTCAGCGAACATAATAATCATAAATAAAGCCGGTAAGGCCACGCCCACATCTCTAATAAAGCGGTCCTGACTGGCTAAGGCTATTTTAAACTGATAATAAAAAATAGCCAACAAGCCAACCAAACCCAACACCCCAAACTGTACGGCTTCTAAAGCATACATATTATGGGGATTTACCGTATCGACTTTTCCAGGCGTGTTAATTTTATTCATCGCCTTATAGGCACTCGGAAAATCGCCAGTTCCCACACCATAGAGCCAATTGTCCTTAGCTATTTCATACGAATTCACCACAAAGGTCATTCGTTGCCCTAAAGACGTACCCAATATCTTAAAACGCGCTTCAACCTGCTGCTCTAGATTATTTTCAGTTGATAACCCTTTCTCTGACTTAGCATTTTGAGCGGTGTCTTTTTCCAAATAATCAACAACGGTGTGTATCGCCGAATCGGTTCTAACTTCAAATAAAGGGCTGAGCTGATAGGCTGAAAAGAAAACCATCGGGATAACAATAAGCGCTGTGAAAAAAGCTGCAACCCTTCGGGCCTCAAAGTATTGAAAAATAACAATCACCAGCATCGAAAAGTACATCACATGGCCAGCACGCCCGCCGGTAATAAAAATATTAACACTCATGGTGATTGCAAAAACCACATAGGCATAACGCCTTAGCGTATTTAACCCTTTATTAATTAGCAACTCATGTAACAACAAATAAACCGCAAAGGCCAATAACGGATTGTAGGAAATATGGTCTATAAATGGCGTCGGGTTGCCTACCGTTGCATGCTTAAAGGGCGGAATCACTTCAAACCAAATCAAGTACGAGCAAATTTCAGAAAACGTCATCGCCAATAAAAAGGCCGCTGGCAACGACAGGCCTTCGCCATGACTCAAGAGATTAGAGACCAACTAATTGCCATCACAGATAATTCATTAAAAGGCTACCGAGACCGGGCATTGCTATTTTTCGCCTACGACAGTATGCGTAGGCGCAGTGAACTCTGTGCCTGTCAATGGACTGACATCAGTACCAACCCAGATGGAACTGGCCGTTGGTTCTTACAATTTTCAAAGTCTGACCAGGAAGGCTATGGCAAACACATTCCTTTAACCGCTAAAACGATGAAAGCCTTACAAGCATGAAAAGACATAGCCCAACTTAAAGAGGGCAAGGTACTGCGTGGGTTTTTAAGACACCAACAAATAGGCACGTCATTAAATACCAGTCATATTGCTAAAATATTTAAAACCCTAGCTAAAAAGGCTAACTTAAATGAAACGGCCAAACGGAATATTTCGGGACATTCTGCCCGTGTTGGGCATGCCCACGATTTACTCAAAGAAGGCAAGAGCCTGCCTCAAATCATGGTCGCAGGAGGTTGGAAGTCAACCGATATCGTACTACGATATATTGAGAATAGTAATCTCGTTTTACACAACTAATGGGACACGCCATCTTTTCGGATAACTTTAATAAATGTTAACCAAATAATATAAAGGTCAAATCCAAAAGACTGCCTATTGAGGTACTCAACATCTAATGCAACCTTTTGAGGTATTGGCAATTCATCCCGGCCATTCACTTGCGCCCAGCCTGTTAAGCCAGGAACTAATTTATGCACGCCTTTATCCGTGCGTAAAGCAATCAAATCATCCTGATTAAATAAAGCCGGCCGAGGTCCTACAATGCTCATATCACCTTTTAAGATGCAACATAACTGCGGCAACTCATCTAAGCTACTTTTTCTTAAAAAATCACCAATAGGTGTTAATACACTTTTAGGATCTTTCAACAAATGAGTAGCGACAGCAGGGGTATCAACTTTCATACTCCGAAACTTTGGCATTTTGAAAATGGCATTATTAACCCCAACACGGTTAGACCAATATAACACCGGCCCTTTTGAGGTTAATCGAACCAAAAAAACGACGATCATAACGGGTAACAACAAACTAACGATAGCAACTATAGCCAGAACTAAATCAAACAATCTTTTCATCTAAGTTGCATCCGCTATTTTCTTCAATTGTTCATCCATCGTGATCACAGGCTTCCAACCCAATAAATCACGCGCTTTAGAACTATCTACCTGTAAAGAACCAAATAATCGATTAGCCACATCGGCTTTACCTATTAGCCTAGCAGCCAAAGTCATTAGACAAACAGGAACAGGAATTAATAAAGCCGATTTTTCAAATGCCCCCGCTACTTTTTGCAATAACTCAGTTGTAGATACATCCTCTCCATCTGAAATTAGAAACACCTCATTAACCGCTTTCGGATGATCGACACAACAAACAATAAAACTAACTAAATTATCTAGAGCTATTAATGAACGCTTATTATGAACCGCTCCGAGTGGCAAAGGCACGCCGCTATTAACCCACTTGATCATAGATGCAAAATTCGCCTTTACATCAACTCCATATACCAAAGGTGAGCGAATGATTACGACCTCCATCCCCGTTGCTTTAGCTATTGCTAATAACCCCTGTTCCGCCTCATATTTAGATAATCCATAAGGATCGATTGGTATATAACCATCATCCGGCTTAAATGATTGACCAACCTGAGTAATTTCACCATTCACTTTAACCGAGCTTAAAAAAATAAAGCGCTTCACTCCAGCCCCTACCGCTTGTCTGGCTAAATGCAATGTTACATTAGTATTCATTCTACGAAATTCTGCCAAAGGATTAGCAACAACCTCATTCATAATATGCGCACGTCCAGCAACATGAACAACTACCTCTATATTATGCATGATTTCTGAGTAATCTCTCAAAACAGTCAAATCATCCACACTAATTTTTTTAACTTCATCAAACAATAGACAACTATCATTACGTACTAAAGCGGAGATGGAGAATTTTTTTGCCACTAACTCATTAATTAACGCCTTCCCAACAAAACCTGTTGCCCCTGTAACTAATATATTCGACAAAGCCATAACCTCGGAGCTCTATTAAGCACTATTTTTCGCATCTAATTCATTATAGATTTCAAGGTGAGCCAAAACCACTTTATCAATACTAAACTCACGTTCAGCTAAAATGCGCCCTTGACGGCCCATTTGTTGACGTAAAGCGGCATCAGTAATCAATCGCTCTATGGCTCCTGCTAACTTCTTTGCATCACGTGCTGGAACTAAAATTCCAGATATATCTGACTCTATTGCATCACGACACCCAGGCATATCTGTAGTAATAACAGCCCTTCCACAAGCTGCTGCTTCAATTAACACCTTTGGCAACCCCTCACCATAGTATGATGGCAACGTCACAATATGAGCTTGTGCAAACAGCACAGCAATATCCATTCGAAACCCTAAACATTCAACTACCCCGGTATCATTCCATGTTTGTACTATCTCACAAGAAACACTTTCAGGGTTCCCTAAATCAGGTTCACCGATTAACTGAAAACGTGCCTCAATACCTTTTCCTTTAATAATTCTTGCTGCTTCAACAAACTCAAAAACCCCTTTATCTTTTAATAAACGAGAAGCCATAACGACTATAGGAACACCACCTACCTCAGACCGCATTGAATAGTCCTGAAGATTAACCCCAGAACCTCGAATCAATTTCACTTTTTCTTTTGAAAGTCCGCCAACACTAATTAATGCTTTCATATCGGTTGGATTCTGTAAGATAACTTTCTGATTTGGGTGCCCCATCGCTAACCGATATAAAAAACAAACCATGCTTAGACGCATCCGAGGCACCAGTCCTTTTCTTTCAACAAACAGAAAGCCAAGACCTGAAATAGCTGACACCACTCCCGGCACTTTAATCAACCTAGCAACAATCCCACCATAAAGAACTGCTTTTATGGTTACTAAATGAACTATTTCAGGATTTATATCTTTAACTTGCTTATACAAGTTGATAACACAAAGCAATTCACCCAAAACATTCATTCCACTTCTAGAAAATAAAAAGGGGTGAACAATTAACCCAAAGCTTTCAAGATATTCAGCCCGATCAGTAATCGTACAGAGTACATGCACCTCATAGCCCATTTCCATTGCTCTTAGTGCTATCGGCAAACGGTGAGAAATAAAAAACTTATCCACATTAACAATAAATAATAACTTTTTGTTATTCACCACTTCTCCAAAAAAAAAGAAACAACATCACAAGCGTACCACTATTTTTTACGAAAGCTTGTATTAGGCATCCGAGTCCAAACCAACCAAACGTTCCGAACAAGCATCATCTGGCACTACCGCCACCACTTCATAGCCTTGCGCTAATCGTGCATTACTTAAAAACGCTCAAGTCTCGGCCTTAGGGTTAGTATAACCGTCTCTATGAGCACCTCCTTAGCCAACTGACCTAACACCTAATCTCATGCGTCCATTCATGATTAAGCTTTCAGCACAATGACTACGCCTGCAATGATCATTGCTACGCCAACGAGATATTGTGGTTGGAAACGTTCGCCGAGAACCAAGTAACTGCCTAAAGGTACTAAAATGAACGCCAAAGCCATTAAGGGGTAGACCCGTCCAATTTCAGCCTTCTGTAACACCCAAACCCATGCCACTGACGTGATGCCATACAGACACATTGCTGCAAAAAATATCGCCGCAGGTTTGATTGCAAAAAAGGACCCACTTTCGGCCAGAGCGGTAGCACTTATCTTGAATAAAATCTGACCGACTGCCACGCCAAGAACACAAAGAATCGCGACCCCATATGTAACCATTAGCCTGCTTCCTGATTAATTGACGGTCGCATGAAAAGCAAAAAACAAGTTTAGATCAATTGATGGAATCGGCAATGGCCACCAAGCCTCTTTTGACTTGGGGAAATAATGGCGCAAAATTGCAATTAGGTTATTACAAGAATTGACATGCTCTCTCGCCATAACATAGTCGTATGCGATCCCTTGTGCTATTGCATTCTTTCGCGGTCCCAAGTGCCTCCCTAGCCGCCAAGCAACCCCAGGGTCTGTCGGAATAAGAACTGATAGAACTCCACCTTGCTTAAGAACTCTGCACCACTCTTTTATCACCAGGTGTGGTTGGTATATGTGCTCAAGAACATGGGTAGCCACAAGCCTGTCAAATGTGTTGTCTGAGTAGACCAGTCTATTGCCTGTTTGCACCTCAAAACCCACCTTACCGTCGTGGGTGCAAGAAAGCTTCGTCTTAGCAACTTCAAGTATTTTGGGATCAAGATCAGTGAGTGTGTACTCGTCAAATCTGTGGCGGACAAACTGGAAGTGTTCACCAGTTCCCGCCCCTACTTCAAGTACACGACCAAAATACGTCTTATCGTCATATGCTTTTTCCACAAGTTTATGACTTGCACGCATGATTGAAGACTGTAGCGGACTCGAATAGTTTAATTCATCGTAAACTTCATAAAATTTATCACAGTATTCTATCCAGGCTTTATCTTCACCTTGCATTTGGTTGCTCCTTATTATTCGATAATCGCTTTGGGAAAGTGATAAAACGGTGAATTGGACGGCTTGGTGCTGATCTTATGTCATGACCTAAAAATGCTAATATCAACTGCAAACCGAGAATAACTGGCAAAGCTGCTAACATTACTGTCCCAGCAGAAGACTCCAACCCTGAACTTATTGAAAGCATCCAGTTACGTGCTCCGAATAGAAGACCAAATAAGAACATAGCCAAACCCAATGGAAGTTCGAATGAGGCAACCGACACATCCCTGAGATAATAATTATATAAAATTCTCTTTATCAAGTTGCGAATATGCTTAATCAAGAATTCGCCCAAAATTTTTGATATTTTTAGACTGCTAATCTCCTCGCCATATTTTGCATCCATTGGAATATCAACAACTACAGCACGCAAGATATTAAGTCTAAAAAGAATGTCAGTTTCAAAGAAATATCCACGGCTTATTTTCTCAAAAGGAAGGTGTAGGACGACATCTCTATGGATTGCCGTATACCCGTTGGTTGGATCAAACAAGTTCCAATAGCCGGACGAAAGTTTAGTCATAAACGACAATACAACATTGCCCCATAAGCGCACCTTTGGCATTGCTTGAATGCTTTTCAGATCAAAAAAACGATTACCCTTAGTGTAATCGGCTTCACCAGCAGCGATTGGACCGACAAAAAACGGGATCAAGATTGGGTCCATCTGACCGTCACCGTCTATTTTGACAAAAATATCCATGCCATCTTCAAGCGCTGCTTTATAACCTGTCATAACAGCCCCCCCGACGCCTTGATTCACTGAATGTCGAATCACAACGACGCGCACGTCTTTGCACTTGCTTTCTACAAAACTACCTGAGTTGTCAGGGCAACAATCGTCAACAACGTAAATTTGACTAACCTCTGGGCCAATCAAATCTATCACGCCAAGAATATGATTGCGCACTTTATAGCAAGGAATTACGACTGAAATTTCCATGTTGATATTCACCCAATTCTTTTCGTGAAATTAAATCCGTGCTTTCTTAAATTTTATCTTGCCTAATTGATGACATTTAAAAACTACTTACTAGTCCTAAAAATAAAGACAGTTAATATCACCATACCAAAAGTAGGTTTTTTAGACTGCTCAAAGAATCATCTCTCTTCAGAAATGGCTACTTCAAGACTCCTCTAAACAACCGGTAATCATACTTATCAATATTGAATTTGACAGTCCCTAAATATTATCAACCTTAAAAAACCTTCTAGCAATAAGGTTATAGAACTTAAGTATAGTAGGTGACGCAATTAATATCATAATTATCTCCATAGGATATCTATACCTAATAGAACCAATTGTAATCATGTGAAGTAGTGTCAAATAAACAATGAAGCCAATTAGTGGCGTTAGGTAAATAAAAATATCACGCCTGTAAATGAGTGTGACGAATGATGAAACTAAAATCGGGATCAGTGAAAGGGTGGCAAATATTGCAAATATATTTTCTTTAACACTTTCATGATATGGAAAAAAATTCCAGACCCTTTTAAACTTAACCCACATCATCTTAACAAAATGATATAAATTATCTGAAATATAATTCTGGGCTTCCCTACGCAAAAAAGCATCTTTTTCTAGAGGGTTTGAATACTTTTCTACAACATTCAAATCATAATCCAAGCCTCCAATCCCACCACCAGTAATATTTTTATTATTATTACCACTATATAAGACAATCCCATAACCAAGATTTAAACGAATAAACTCATGGTGTTTGTTATAGTTATGTAGCCACCATGGGGACATCATGACTAAATATATTAACCCATAAATAGATAAATTCTTTAACACGATGATTGGACGATCTTTTTTAACTATCACTGTAAACCACATGATAACAAATGGTGCAAATAAATCTGCTACTGGTCTAGAAAGAATTGTAAGTACAAAAAACAAAGATGCCATAGTTATTTTATCCTTATACATCGATAAAAATGCCGCTATTAAAAACATTATAAATAAACTTTCCGTTAACCCTTTAACACCATAAAAAATTGCCATCGGATACAATGCATAAATCAATGCTGCAACTAAGCCAACATGTTTTTCTAAAAAGATATGCCTAGAAAGGCACCATATAAGTATTGTGGTAATTCCACCTGAAATTAGTCCCACCAAAGTCTGAGCGAACGCCCCCCCACCAAAAAGCGCAAGTACCAAAGGGTATAGCGGCATAATATAATGATTACTTATTGTTCCGGTTCTCAATAAATCATTAGCAGCCGCTTGATATGTTGGATTATCAACTATTAGATAATCGGGCATGATTTGCATAGCCATTATTCGAATAAAAACAGCCAAAACAACTATGCAGAATAAAAAAATAATCTCGGAATTAAAACCTTTCATACTTAAAATTACTCTTAGCTTAGTAAACTAAAATCGAATTCAACATTAATATTGCTAATATCATTCGCCATCTCCTCAAAGGTACTTTAGTATCGTGACGAAGCAAAGTAATAGAATTCCAACTGGAACCATTACTGCCACAACCAAACCCAAGGGTAAAACTGATATGGCATCCAAGCATGGCTATAACTCGAAAAAAACAACCATACGAACATTATTGCAGCACTGTAAGCCACTACGCCAAGCACCCACAATACATTATTACCATACTTTCGTCCCAGCACATTAGGTAAGCTTGACAGCACAAAAATCTGCAGTGGGATAAAATACCAACCAACCCTATCCACTAGCGAAGATGAGGGGACAATATATAACAGCACCAGCAATAGCTGAGAGCCCCAAGCCATCCATGTCCAAAAAGTACATTGTTCGGGTGTTAGTTGAAATCGTTTTCGAAACACTAAAAATAATGTAGCTGGTACTACATTCATCAAAGTCCTAATGTAAGCCCCCGAGGACTCCATTCTTATACCAAGATAATATCCTACGATATTTTCAAAGCGATCTCCCACCAGCCATAAGGCCATAAAAATGAGTAATGGTCCCGCCCATAGCAATATAAAAATATGCCTCTGAAAAGCGATCAGTATACCTAAAGGCATGAATAGGATAGCAGACGTATGAAAAGTTGCTGCTAATACAATATAAAACAAAAGACGCAAGCCACCACCATGCCTTAAGGTCGCTAAGCCCTGCATCATAAGACCGATGGCCACCGCCTGCCTAGTGGAGTTCATGGCCACTACTATGACCAAGAAAGGCACTGCCGCCACCAATGCCAAACTCGGTCTAAGATGTGCCCTGCAAAAAGAAAACAAACCCCAAGTAAATAAAACAGCACATATTGTGTTAACAAAATAGATGCCGCCTGCGATATTGAAACCTATCCACTCCAACAAGCTGTAACTAAAATCTGAGGCAAATATGTCATAAATAGGCCTTTGGGCCCAGCCTTCCAGGCCTTTAATGAGGTTAAACCAGTCCACCCCTACTTCATGTCGTAGTCCTATTATTAACACCAGAAAAACATAAAAGCCGCGCCAGACATTAGGCCAACGGTCGTGCTGGACCCGGGGTGCTGCCTGAGGAATTGGTCTCAACCGCGATACCGACCAATAAACTGACCCTAAAAATAATAGCCAGTAGAGGAGCATATCAGTTTGCTTCTTCCAACCAAGTTTGAAACATCAAAATGCTCCAAAGCAATGCCTCATGATTACGCGTACCCATTAAATGCGCACGCCATAACTTACGAACAAAATCGGCATTAAAGAAGCCTTCCCGATGTAAGCGTTGGTCATCTAATAAACTTTCCACCCATTCTCTAAGCGGTCCGCGTAACCAGTCACCCAAAGGAATAGCGAAACCCGCTTTAGGT
>Ga0209494_1001475_pt1 | contig 10345 bp, 7 predicted proteins | sample EN1Hudseemescosm_FD_184628 | JGI IMG/M metagenome (GOLD analysis project Ga0209494, IMG submission 184628) | Methane-oxidizing microbial communities from mesocosms in the Hudson Canyon - EN1B Hudson Canyon (SPAdes) (version 2) | ecosystem: Environmental > Aquatic > Marine > Cold seeps | place... | reverse complement strand
CTTCCTCATTACGCATCATTAAAGTATAAAAAATCCAACTAGCTAGTAGGATTATTAAAAAATATATTAAGGACATTGCTGCAGCTGGCCCAAGGTCAAATTGTCCGAGTGCTAACTTGACAAGGTCAATAGATAATAAAGTAGTAGAGTTGCCTGGTCCACCTCCAGTTAAAACAAAGGGTTCAGTGTAAATATTAAAGCTATCCATAAACCTCAACAATATGGCAATAGTTAGCACTCGTTTCATTTTTGGTAACTGGATATATCGAAATACTGACCAAGCTGAAGCACCGTCAATTTTTGCAGCCTGATAATAAGCATCTGGAATTGCCACTAAACCCGCATAGGAAAGCAATACAACTAATGATGTCCAATGCCAAACATCCATCAAAATGAGAGTGAACCATGCGTCACCAATTTGCCGAGTATAGTTGTAATCAAAACCTAAACTATTTAGCAACTTACCCAGTAAACCAATTTCTGGTAGGGAGAAAATATTCCACATTGAACCGACAACATTCCATGGAATAAGTAATGGCAGAGACATTGTAACAAGGCAAATAGACAACCAAATGCCTTTTTTAGTAGGCATTGCCAACGCAATAGCAACTCCCAATGGGATTTCAATCAATAATATTGTAAATGTGAATGTTAATTGACGTATCAAAGAGTTGTGAAAACGTTCAGAATGTAAGATATTTTCAAACCAGGTTAAACCTTCCCAGAAAAAATAGTTGTTTCCAAAGGTTTCTTGAACTGAGTAATTAATTACAGTCATAAGTGGAATAAATGCATTAAAAGCAACCAATATCAATACTGGTGCTAAGAAAATCCATGCTTTTTGATTAGTAGTTTTATTCATAAGTAAATTCTCTCTAATTTCTTACCATCAAACCAACCAACCGTCGGCATAAAGATATGTTTTTTCCTTGTTAAAGCTAAGGTGAGCATTGTTTGACGGCAATACGACATCTTCATCAACAATTAATTTTATTTTGTGGTCTTCGAAACTGGTTTCAACGATTTGAGCATGTCCCACATTGCTAACCTTTACGATACTAACTGGCAGTCCATCATCAGAAAATTTAATAAATTCAGGTCGAATGCCGATCTCTAAATTTCTGCCTTTATGATTTTGTGTAATCTGACTTGCAGTTTCAATAATGTGTTTTCCAAGGTTAGCATTATCGCCATCAAGCTTACATGGCAAAATGTTCATTCCTGGGGAACCGATAAAATGCCCAACAAAGGTATGTTTTGGTTTTTCAAATAATTCAACAGGTGTACCAATTTGTAATACTTCACCAAAATTCATGACAACAACCTTATCAGCAAAAGTTAGGGCTTCAATTTGGTCATGGGTGACGTAAATCATGGTTCTGTTGAGTAGCTGGTGTAGTTTTTTCAGTTTGGAGCGCAATTGCCATTTTAAGTGAGGATCGATGACGGTTAAAGGTTCATCAAATAAAATTGCATTTACTTTAGTGCGCACCAGACCGCGACCTAAAGAGATTTTTTGTTTATCACCTGCAGTTAAACCAGACGCTCGAGATGTCAACATTGACGTCAGTTCAACTAACTGAGCAATTTCTGTGACCCTTTCACTTACTTTCGCCTCGTCCCACCCTAAGTTTCGTAATGGAAATGCAAGATTATCGTACACTGACATCGTGTCGTACACTACAGGAAACTGAAAAATTTGTGCAATATCGCGTTTGTCAGTCGATATTTGATTGACTTCTGAGTCATCAAACTTAATACTGCCATGGCTGGGCTGAAGAAGACCAGAAATAATATTTAATAGAGTAGTTTTGCCACAACCAGATGGGCCTAATAAAGCATAAGCTCCACCATCTTCCCACTCCAAATCTATTTGTTTTAATGCCCAATCCTCATCGTTTTTTGGATTATCAACATAACTGTGGCGCAAACCTTCTAACTTTATATTAGCCATTATTAACCAACCTTTTCATTAATTTAAGATAGCGTTTCCATTATCATCAAACAAAATTCCTTTTGTCGTATCCATATACAATTCAATGCTATTTCCAAAACTATGCGAATGAATACCAGATAAATGGACAATCCAAAAACCATCATCGTTCTTAAAATGTATAACACTATCAGAACCACTTATTTCAGAGATATCAACCGTTCCTGAAATTCTGATGAATCCATCATTTTTGGCTCTAATTTTGAAGTGATGAGGGCGAATTCCAAAAGCGTACTCCCCATCTTGTAAATTAGCGGTTTTTCCTTTTAGCTGCCACTTAACTCCTGACTGCATAAATAATTCGTTTCCTTTTTTTATGACTTTAACTTGGTTCATTATTGGTTCAGAGAAAACCTGTGCACTAATAAGATTATTGGGATATTGATATACTTCGTTTGTAGGGCCAAATTGAACAACTTTACCTTCATGTAGAGTCGCAGTATTGCCACCAAATAGTAATGCTTCAAGAGGTTCTGTAGTTGAATAGACCACTATAGAATTTCTTTTTGCTAATAATTGAGGCAGCTCGTCCCTAAGTTCCTCACGTAATTTATAATCAAGATTGGCAAGAGGTTCGTCTAATAAAACCAAACTAGAATCTTTCACCAGTGCTCTAGCCATTGCGGTACGTTGTTGTTGACCTCCGGATAATTCTGAAGGATTACGATCCAATAGTGGTGAAAGTTTTAACAATTCAGCAATATCGCCAACACGCTTTTTTATTTCGACTTCAGAAAATTTAGCAACGTAAAGTGGTGAAGCAATATTATCAAAAACTGAAAAGTTTGGATAATTAATAAACGACTGATAAACCATCGAAATATTTCGCTTTTGAACGGATACCTTTGTCACATCTTTACCATCAAAATATATAGATCCACTGTCTATACTTTCAAGGCCAGCCATTATTTGCATTAATGTGGTTTTTCCAGATCCAGTGGTTCCCAGCAGTATATTAAAATCGCCTGATTTAAATGTTAGGCTGGTAGGATAGATATGGGTTTTACCGCGAACTGTTTTTACAACCTCTTTTAATTCTAGTTCCATGGCAAATTTTATTTCCAAATAAATATAACATTAATTATGAACTTAAAACACTCTCTGAAAAACTTTAAGTTTTAACTTTTTTAAAAAACTCGGAGAGCTCTCCCCCCGAAAAAAATACACCCGAGGAGTAATCCCCGGGTGTAAGAGAAAGAATTATCTTTCTTTAACAAACATTATTGATTCCAGCGCTCTACAAGCACATCATAATTGATTGTTACACCTTGAGGCTTTTCGTTACTAAGTTTGAGTTTTGCCCCACCCTTTCCAAGCCATTCAGAAGCATCTTTCTCATCGTTAAGACGAGGGCCACAGCCACCATAAGTGCCATTAGCTTCATCTGCACGTTGCATTCTTGACATCGTTAAATCCATTTCAGCAGCTAAACGATCCATTGCTTCCTGTGGAGTGAACGTACCGGAGTTTACATCACCGATATTCTGCCACCAAAGTTGCGCAAGTTTAGGATAATCTGGCACATTAACACCAGTTGGTGACCAGCGAACTCTATCAGGTGAACGATAGAATTCAACTAAACCTCCTAGTTTTGGCGCACGCTCAGTAAATGATTCGTGACGAATATCACTATCACGGAATGGCGTTAAACCTACGTGTGTTTTCTTCAATGATACAGTTTTAGATGTCACAAACTGCGCATATAACCAGGCAGCTTGGCGTCTATCAAGTGGAGTAGACTTGAACAAAGTCCAAGATCCAACATCTTGATAGCCTAACTTTTGACCCTCTTCCCAATATGGGCCAGCAGGTGATGGAGCCATACGCCATAATGGTGTACCGTTATCATCTACAGTATTATTACCAGACTCTTTTGAAGCTACCATATCAGCTGTAAATGCGCTGTACCAGAATATCTGTTGAGCAACATTACCCTGAGATAAAGCAGGTAAGGATTGATAGAAGTCGTAGTCTGCTGCACCAGGAGGTGCATATTTACGTAGCCACTCATCCCATTTACGGATAGAATAAACCGCGGCAGGACCATTAGTACCTCCACCTCGAGTAACTGAAGCGCCTACAGGATTACAAGAGTCTTCTTCCATGCGGATACCCCATTCATCAATCGGACGACCATTAGGTGTACCTTTAGAGCCAGCACCTGCCATAGATAGCCAAGCGTCTGTCATACGCCAACCAAGGTCTGGTGCACGTTTACCATAGTCCATGTGACCATAGATACGTTGGCCATCAATTTCTTTAACATGTACTGAGAAGAACTCAGCAATATCCTCATAGGCGGACCAGTTAACCGGAACACCTAAATCATAACCGTATATACCTTTAAACTGATTCTGTAAATCAGCCCTATCAAACCAGTCTGCACGGAACCAATAGAGGTTAACAAACTGCTGATCGGGTAACTGATATATCTTACCATCAGGGCCAGTTGTAAAACTAATCCCCATAAAGTCTTCAATATCCAGCGTAGGTGATGTTACATCCTTACCTTCACCAGCCATAAAATCAGATAGATTTACTGCTAACTGAAGACGTGAATGGGTACCAATTAAATCAGAGTCATTGATGTAACCGTCATACAAATTCCTATTGGTTTGCATTTGAGTTTGTACCGCTTGTACAACTTCTCCCTCGCCTAAAAGCTGATGATTAACTTTGATACCAGTGATTTCTTCAAAGGCCTTAGTAAGTGTCTTGGATTCATATACGTGAGTTGGAATAGTTTCTGATAAAACATTGATCTCCATGCCTTGATAAGGCTTTGAAGCTTCAATAAACCACTCCATTTCACTCATCTGTTCACTTTTTGAAAGTGTTGATGGTTGAAATTCACTATTAATCCAATAATCAGCATCACTTGTTCCAGCATAGGCAGAGCCTGTACTAGAAAGAACCGCAACACAAGTTGCAGCAATTAGTTTATGTTTCATATTGTTCTCCATATTTATAGTTAATCCCACTAACAGTTAGTGGGATTTAAAAAGTTCGAAATTATTCATATATTATCAAACTCGGATCAAATATATACAAATTATGTTTGTTTGTCAACTAATTTGAACAAAATAGAACAAAATAGAATAAAATAGAACAAAATAAAACAAAATGGAATAAACTTATACTATAATTAGCTTTATTCTTACTTTAATATATCTTGCTTTAATATATGGAAAAATTGAACAAGCGCCAACATGACATACTTTCTTTGGCAGAACAAGAAGGTTATGTAGGCGTTGAAAATTTAGCTGAAACATTTGCAGTCGCTCAACAAACAATACGACGTGATATAAATCAATTGTGTGATCAAAAACTTTTAGAGCGCACTCATGGTGGGGCTTTTTACTCTTCAGGGGCGCACAATTTTGCTTACACATCTAGAAAATCTATAGCCAGTGATGAAAAAAAGGAAATTGCAGATGCCGTTGCTGCAATTATTCCAGATAATTCTTCTATTATTATAAATATTGGAACAACAACAGAGCAAGTGGCACAATCACTCCTTTCTCACAAAGGACTTAAAGTAGTTACAAATAATATTAATATCGTTCAAATCTTTTCTAAATCTAATGACGCTGAAGTTTGGTTGGCGGGAGGCAAGGTTCGAAAATCTGACTCAGCTGTTATTGGAAAAAATACAGCTGATTTTATTAAGGAATTCATAGTAGATTATGCAGTTATAGGTGTCTCAGCTATAGATAATGATGGCTCATTGATGGACTATGATTCTGAAGAAGTTATAGTTTCAAAAGCTATATTTAAACACTGCCGAAAATTGATACTAGTTGCAGATAGTATTAAGTTTGAGCGTTCAGCGCCAATGTTAATTGGCAATATTTCTGAAATCGATATACTGGTCACAAATAATCAACCATCCCCAGAAATAATAAACATATGTAATACGAATAACATTGAGATTGTTGTTGTTAGACATTCCGATACTTAGGTTATAAATGAACAATCTATATGATGTTTTTGTTATTGGTGGTGGAGTCAATGGCTGTGGCGTAGCAAGAGATGCTGCAGGCCGTGGTTATAGTGTTTATCTTGCGGAAAAAAGCGATATCGCTAGTGGTACATCATCAGCCTCCTCTAAATTGATACATGGTGGACTTCGTTATTTAGAAAACTTTGAATTCTCTCTTGTGAGAGAATCCTTAAGAGAGCGAGATATATTGATAAAAATTGCTCCGCATCTTATAAAAGAGATGCGCTTTATTCTGCCACATCACAATAAGCTTCGACCAGTATGGTTACTTAAACTGGGTATGTTGCTATACGACAATCTATACTCTTCCAAGTATATCAAGCGCTCTTCCTATATAAGGCTTCCTTTTCACGAATCAAAATCAACTTTGAAAGACACTTTTAAAAAAGGTTTTGAGTATTCTGACTGTATAACTGACGATGCAAGACTTACAGTTTTGAATGCCACTGATGCCAAGAGATTGGGTGGCAATATTAATACCAGAACAATTGTAAAAAATATGGAACAAAAAAAAGGCGTCTGGAATATTGAGGTCTTGAACACAATTAGCAATGAAACAAAATATGTTCAGGCAAAAGTTGTAGTAAACGCTACGGGCCCGTGGATAGATAATTTTTTAAAGAATTATTCCAAACAAACTAAGGTTGACAATATAAGGCAAGTTAAAGGAAGTCACATTGTTGTCAAAAAGTTATTCAATCATAGTTACTCATATGTTTTTCAAAATAGTGACGGCAGGATCTTTTTTGCTGTGCCATGGGAAAAAGAATTTACATTTATTGGTACTACAGATGTTGACTTTAAGGATAACCTTGATAATTTTTCAGCTTCTGAAGACGAGATTAACTACATATGCAAATCTGCAAATCAATACTTCAGGAGGGACATATCAAGCAGCGATGTTTGCAATCACTGGAGTGGTGTTCGCGCCCTTTATCATGATGGCTCAATAAAAGCTCAAAAGGCCTCACGCGATTACACTATAAAAATAGATAGTCAAGACAATAAAAGTGCTTTGATTAATATATTTGGTGGCAAGTTGACAACATTCAGGCAATTGTCTGAGGAGGTGGTAAACAAAGTTGGATCAATTTTGGGCGAAAAAAAATATCCTTGGACGCGTGATGTTCACTTACCAGGTGGAGATTTTTCATTAACTGAAAAAACAAAAATAGTTAATGGGCTTTCAAAAAAAAATGACTATCTAGATGTCGACTACATTCAGCGCTTATTTAACTTGTATGGCACCAGAGTGGAATACATTTTGAAAAATGTTTCCAGTATTGACGACCTAGGTCTGAATTTTGGTAGGGATTTATATCAAGTTGAGGTTGACTATCTGATGCAAGAAGAATTCGCACTTTATCCTGAAGATGTGCTTGAAAGAAGAACCAAGCTATATCTTTTTTTAGATTATGATAAGATTGAAAGTCTGCACAATTATATGCAGAAAAAAAGGAAGGATAGACTCAAAATATAGCAATATATATCAATAAATCATACTTCAGAAAAATGACTAAATCAAAAAAGTATATCTTGTCAATAGACCAAGGCACCACCTCTTCTCGTGGGGTTTTATTTGACTCAAATTATGAGATTGTATCAATAGGACAGAAGGAGTTTACTCAATTTTTCCCTAACTCTGGATGGGTTGAGCATGACCCAGAAGAGATCTGGCTTTCCACTCTAGAGGGTTGTCATTCTGCAATTTCAAAGGCAAAAATATCTCCAGATCAGATAGCTTCGATAGGAATAACCAATCAGCGTGAAACTACCGTTGTTTGGGATAAAGAAACCGGAAAACCGGTCTATAATGCAATCGTCTGGCAGGATCGGAGAACTTCAGAAGAATGTCAAAACCTTCGCGAGCTTGGTCACGAGTCAGTTGTTACAAAAAAAACAGGACTTTTGCTTGACCCGTATTTTTGTGCCACTAAAATTGCCTGGATTCTAGACAATGTACCTGAAGCACGTAAAAAAGCCAACGATGGAATGCTTGCATTTGGCACAATTGATAGCTTTTTATTGTGGCGTCTTAGTGGCACAAAGGTTCATTTAACTGACGCCACTAACGCCTCTAGAACGCTTTTGTACAATATCCATGAGGGATGCTGGGATGAAGACTTACTGAGTCTATTTAAAATACCGAAATCAATGCTGCCAATAGTCTGTGATAGTGCCGCAGAATTTGGCTATACAAATAAAAAAATATTTGGTGCTCAGTTACCAATATCGAGTTTGATTGGGGATCAACATTCTGCTCTTGTGGGTCAAGCCTGCTTTGAGCCGGGAATGGTTAAATCAACCTATGGTACTGGCTGTTTTGCCTTGATTAATACTGGTGAAATGGCTGTAACATCAAGCAACAAATTATTAACTACTATAGCCTTTCAAATCGACAACAAGCCTTGCTATGCCCTAGAAGGTTCGATTTTTGTCGCAGGCGCTGCTGTACAGTGGCTTCGAGATAATTTGAAATTCATTAAAACTGCAGATCAATCTGAAAAGCTTGCACTGCAAGCGGATCCACATCAGGATGTCTATCTGGTGCCAGCATTTGTTGGCCTTGGTGCGCCTTATTGGGATCCAGATTGTCGTGGTGCATTATACGGGTTAACAAGAAATACTGGCGCCGCTGAAATTACTAAAGCAGCTCTAGAGTCAGTCTGTTATCAAACCTCTGACTTGTTAGTCGCGATAGAAAAGGATTGGCAAAGTAATAAGACTAATATTATTAGAGTTGATGGGGGGATGGCTGCATCAGACTGGACAATGCAAATGCTTTCAAATATATTAAATGTACCAGTCGATCGTCCAACAAATCTAGAAACAACAGCCTTAGGGGCAGCATATTTAGCAGGAATGCAGGTTGGCTTCTATCCATCACCTCAAGATTTTGCAAAATCTTGGATCTCAGATAAACGTTTTATTTCCGAAATGTCTGATGATGTTAGACAAAAAAAGCTTTCGGGTTGGAAAGATGCGGTTAAACGAACCCTGAGCTCACACTAAATTGTCTACCCTCCCTCGCATATTTATTCAGACTTTGATACCTAGTGGGGGAGGCTCATTGCTCTCAGCTATATATTAACAATACCTCCCTCACACATCAAACGAAATTTGGACTTTTGAGGAGTGCCTGTGTAGGATACGGACTACTTTTTACCTTAGTCGAGAGGCGCATGAAGTCGCGTCCGGTTGGTGACGATGCCTCCTCGATTTCCGATTTCAATTGAACCATAGCGTTCCTTGAAACACTCGGGCAAAGGGCGATCGCCCGCAATCGAAAGCCACAGGCGCATCAAATGCCGTCGATGGCTGGGTTCAGGCCAATCAAGAAATCCGGTTCGGTCATGAAGCTGAGAGTGATTGTAAACGAACTGCATATCTCCTGGCTGGAGTTGTATGCCAAAGCAAAGCTGGGAATCATTGGCTAGGGTATCAAACATATTGAGCGCCTCGATATGCAAGGGGGTCAATCGCATCACGCCCTCGAACCGCTGGGCGCTGTCAATGTACTGGCGTTGATAGAAAACGGTCAGATAGCCCTCATGCCAGCTTAGCACTGGGATTTCCATGTAAGGCTTAGCCCCTTTTTGAATCTCGCCACGGCGGTCCGTCGCAATCGGATCGAAGAGTACTTCTAGCAGATCTGGGCACTCCTGTTTCATTCTGTTGTAGATTGATTCCGCACTTACAAGCAGGGATTTTCCACCTTCTTTGGCCTCCCGGATGCATAGTAAGCCAACGACATCCGCACTATCCGTGTGAAAGCTCTGACGTTCACAGGTCTGGTAGATACGGCTGTTGGGATCATTCGCATCAGCACCTATGTCCCGCACGTGGCCCAAAATATGCCCTTCTGCATTTTGTGACCGAGCGCTTCCGATATGCGCGCCAATGCCGCAAAAGATCGTCGCTACAAACGCCTGCGAATAGTTTTCAATAGGAAGGCCACACATAACCTCAAGTCCAACGCCTGACAGTAAAGTTTGCTTGAGCTTCGAGATATGTTCGCCGAACGTGGTTAGAGGAAAAGTCTCTTCGCTGATTTCACCGACATCAACACCAAGACTTTGAAAATGGGTTGCAGCGGCTTCAAGATCGCGTACATCATTCACGCTCAACTTGTACATCCATGCAGCGGGGTTGCGCGCCATGTCAGTACCCAACCAAGCCGATGGCTTAGTAATGGCATCAGGAAGTGTAGCGTTCCGGCTGGTTTGGTTTGGCATCTTAAATCCTTTGTTTTGTATATATTATTCCTTACTTATATTGCATAGCAAAACAAAATGATTAAAAGTCATATTAACCCTCCCTCACACATCAAACGAAATTTGGACTTTGGT
>Ga0209494_1001474_pt1 | contig 10352 bp, 9 predicted proteins | sample EN1Hudseemescosm_FD_184628 | JGI IMG/M metagenome (GOLD analysis project Ga0209494, IMG submission 184628) | Methane-oxidizing microbial communities from mesocosms in the Hudson Canyon - EN1B Hudson Canyon (SPAdes) (version 2) | ecosystem: Environmental > Aquatic > Marine > Cold seeps | place... | reverse complement strand
AAACACTTTTCATAGATTAGAATTTATTCAGGCGGTATCACCCATTAAAGATCCCGTTAGTGTAATGGATATCACTGTAGTAAAGGTTGCAATTTCGGAGAGTGGTCAAGCGATATATTATTCAAGAAGCCCAATACCATATCCAAGAAATCAAAAAGAAGATGTTTATTATAGATGTCTGGGTTTGTATCTCTATGGTCGTGATTTCTTGAAGAGTTATGCTGGATTGAGTGTAACAAGACTAGAGCAGATTGAACAGATTGAGCAACTGAGAGTGTTAGAAAATAATATTCGTATTGATACCGTTTTGGTTGATGATGACGGTTTAAGTATAGATACGGTAGAAGACCTGGCTTTTGTCAGAGCGCTAAGCCCAACGTGTTTTAAGTGATGTTGACCAGAACAGTTTCCCTTTGGCTATGAGAATGTAATGTCTGTTTTAGTTTTGAAGTCTTTAACATGCTTGTTTTTTTTGAATATATTTAACAATATTCTTTACCACAGATAAGCCGATTTCATTCTTTATTTCACCAAATATGTATGTACTAAGCGTATTTCTTTTGTTCATGGTGTCGGTTTTTTTGTGCGTTATCTAAAAGCTCCGGGAATTGTCTTTAATGGGGAGATACTGTCTGTGTCGTTTTGTTTTATTATCGATAATTCCATCTGGTTTGGGTTTGATTCTGTATGGGCTGACAGAGTGGTGGCTTATATATGGAAGCTACATCTTTATTGTCTACTTTTTTGCTTGCATTGTTTCTTAAGTTGGTAGATTTACAAGTTTGTATATGCTCATGGCGTTATCTATTGTTTCGATGATAGGATTGAAAATACCTCATAGGGACTTGTTAAACAAAGTTGTTAACTACTATAGAACACAGTCAGTTTGATGTTTTTGGTCTTGGATCGGCTTGGATTTAATCTTAATGTGCTCTGGTGATATTTTGTGTTAGTCGTGTCAATGGGTTTTATTATAGTGGCGGGGGAAACCTTTGATATTTATAGATGAAATTGAATTACGTTATCCGGTAATGTGGGATCAGATAGGGCAGATGTTGTTGGCAATGTATCTCGTACTGAAATCACAGCCATACTTGGTATAAGAAAAACCACATTTGGCGAAAGATTAGTAGTTTTAGTGGTTTGGTGTTGATAATAAGGTTTAATTATAGAAATGAGTAATCTAAAGAAAGCTTGGGAAATTTTTGTTCCACGGGAACGTCGTTGGTTGTTAGTGTTGCTAGTACTACTTCTGGCAGCAAGTTTGTTGGAGCTTGTAGGTCTTGCACTGGTGATTCCTTATGTGAATCTGATGTTGTTTGATGAAAGCCTAGATAAGTATCTTGAGATATTCCCTCTTTTAGAGGATATGTTTCTTTTCTCGGAGAACTATCGGATAGATGCTTCTGTATGGTTTGCTGGTTTCTATTTAATAAAAAATTCTGTGCTTGTAATAATGACTTTTATGCAGCACGCCATATTGAAATGGCTTCATGCGAACGTGATGCAACGAATGTATAGTAATACTATGCGTAAGTCTTACGGATTCCATTTAAACTCAAATACATCAGATATCATTCGCTCATTGACTTATGATGCGATACATTTCGGGGATGGGGTTTTAGTACAAGGCGGTATATTGATTGCTGAACTTTTTCTATTTATCGGCGTAATGGTGGTGTTGACGCTACAGAATCCAACGGCGCTATTTATAATGATTATCATGGTTTTGCCGTTAATTTTTATTTTTATGCTGATAAAAAGACGTCTCCTTGTTTGGGGAGGGATTCTCCAAAAAAGAGAAGCTGAGTTAATTCAGCATTTGCAAGAAGGGTTTGGGGGTATTAAAGATGTTGTTGTATTTGGTGTTCAGGGGTATTTTGAACAGCAATTTTCAAAAAATGTAATCTTGCGGTCGCGCATTAAGCGTAATCGAGATGTGACTGTGTTGGTTCCACGTTTTGTTATTGAGACCTTGATGATGGTGGGTATGGCGGGTGCGCTTCTATGGTTAAGCAAGTCTAGTGGCTTGGAACAAAATTTTTCAGTTATAGCCTTTTTAGCAGTTGTTACTGTCAGGATGCTACCGATGAGTAATCGAATTATGAATAGTGTCAGTACTATACGTAGTGCTACTTCATCAACTGATGTTGTGTATGAGAGTGCTCGTGCGAATAGAGAAGTAAAAGGTTCAGACTATGGTTCACAAACACTCATGAGTGATGAGGGCGGTAAGAAACCTCCCTTTGAAAAGCTTAATGTAGAAAATATGAGTTTTGGTTATACAAAGGATATTTTTTTACTTAAGGATATCAATTTCTCAATATCAAATGGTGAAACGATTGGAATAGTTGGTAGTTCGGGTGCGGGTAAGACCACCCTTATCGATATATTACTTGGTTTATTGACGCCGATATCTGGCAGCATTAAACAGAATAATAATGAAGATATACAAAATGATTTGTCTGGCTGGCAGCAACGAATTGGCTATGTACAACAATCAATTTTTCTACTGGATGAAAGTATAGAGGCAAATATCGCATTTGGTATTCCCACTGAGGATATTGATCATGAGCGGGTGATGAAAGTTGTCGGTTTGGCTAAGCTTGATTCTTGGGTTAGTACTTTACCTAGTGGGGTTAATTCAAAGGTTGGAGAGCGTGGAGTTAGTATCTCTGGTGGACAACGACAACGTGTTGGGATTGCCCGAGCTTTATATCGAGACCCCGAAATTCTTATTCTAGATGAAGCAACTTCTGCGCTTGACAATCGCACTGAAAAAGAACTTATGTCTGATGTTTATGCGATGAAAGGTGATCGCACTATTATTTTAATAGCTCATCGACTTGAAACAATACGTCAGTGTGATCGTATTATTGTACTTGATAGAGGAAGGATTGCAGGTATAGGCACTTATGATAGCCTGCTGGCTGAAAATTCAGTATTTCAGGATATTTCTGCTCATCGGGTATAAATGATATGGGTTTGAAGCTAGAGGCTGTCGTGTAATGGGTGCATTATTGTTATGTGAGAATTCTGCCATTGATGCCGATCAATATGACAGCGTTGTTTTTTGGTCGTCCTTTGACAAGGGTGAGAATATTTATTCGATTCCAAGGATTGTTGAGGATGACTACGAGGCGTTTAAACAGCAGTATTTGAATTGGCTACATGAGCTTGGTAATGCTAATGTTGGAGGGCGTTGTATTACTGAGCATCTCGCTGTACGTAAAGAGTTTAGTATGTGGTGGATGTCCTTATTGGTTGAAAAAAGCCAATGGAAATCTCCTGGGCTTTATAATGCCTTTCGCCTTTTAGCATTTGATAGACTAATGCAGAAGGAAGGTATTGATAAGGAGAGAATTAGTCGAGTTGTAATAAATGTTCACGACCAAGCTGTTCAAAAGGCCGTTAAGAAGTGGTGTGTAGATAGTGGAATTGAATATGTTATTAACACTAGTGGTGACACAGGAAGTGGACTGAGTTCTAGGCGTCTATTCAGCGCATTGCCTTATACATTACAGGCATTTTCTTCTGTATTTTATCACGTTGTTTCTCGTTGGGTGGCAAGGTCTTCATGCCACCCTAAAGATGAGGTGGCTAACAATAGCCAGATTAGCTTTATTTCCTACTTTTTTAATTTGGATAAATCTGCAATTGAGGGAGGGCAATTCTTTTCTCGGTACTGGACGGCACTGCACGATCAGCTGGACCATGGACATAACAAGTTTAATTGGCTGCACCTCTTTGTAAAGAGCAAAGATATTCCTAATGTGGGACAGGCAGCTGAATTTATTAATAAATTCAATGCTAAAGCATCTAGTCACCAGTCACATAAATTGCTTGATAGTGAGCTTGGGTGGAAAACAGTATGCGGTGTAGTACGGGATTACACTAAAATGTGGCGGGCAGGTTGGCGTTTACGAAAGGTCGACTCTCTTTTTAGTGCGACCAATACGAAGATTAGTTTATGGCCAGTCTTGGAGCATGATTGGAAAGATTCTATTTTTGGTAAAACGGCAATTTCAAATTGTTTTTTTCTCAATTTATTTGAATCTGCATTTCAAAAACTTCCTTTTCAACGGCAGGGGTTCTATCTGCTAGAGAATCAAGCATGGGAAAGGAGTTTGATATATGCTTGGCGCAAAGCTGGCCATGGACAACTGATTGGTGTTCAGCACGCAACGGTTAATGCGTTGGATTTGCGACACTTTAACCACCCTGATGAATATTCAAATGAGCAGATATTAGCTTTGCCATTGCCAGATAAAATTGCAGTCAATGGTGATGCTTCAAGAAAAATGTATCGAGATGGCGGGTTTCCCGAAGATAGATTGTTAAAAGTCGAGGCTTTGCGTTATCTATATTTGGATTCACTGAAAGATCGTGTTCATAGTACAGTGGCTAGAGACAGAGTAAGGTTATTAGTGTTAGGGGATTATCTACCGACGGTAACACAGAAGCAGATGCAGCTTCTTTCTGATGCTTTCAGTAATCTCTCTGGTAAGGTGGAAATTTTTATGAAATGTCATCCTGCGTGTCCGATTGATCTCGCTAATTGGCCGTTGCTAGAGATTACCATTTTCGACACGCCGTTAGATCAATTAATCAATGAATATGACGTGGCTTACACGAGTAATGCGACCGCAGCCGCTGTTGACGCTTATTTAGCGGGGAAAAAAGTGTTAACAATGTTAGACCCGGATACATTTAATATGAGCCCACTACGTGGTTTTCCACGAGTCCAATTTGTAGTAACACCGGATGACTTGATTCAACATCTATTTCATGATGAAGAGACACAATGTACATCCTTGCATTCAGATGATAATCTGTTTTTTTATACGGACTTTAATCTACCGCGCTGGAATAAGTTATTGAATGGCGCCCCATCTAAAAATAGTAGGTTTTTAAGGTGAAAATATATAAAGATAAAGTAGTTTTAGTGACAGGACATACAGGTTTTAAAGGTAGCTGGTTAGCAACTTGGTTAACATTTCTTGGAGCAAAAGTTGTTGGTGTGTCCATTGATGTTCCTAGTAAACCATCAAACTTTGAGGTTTCTGAGGTCGGCAGTTTTATGGAGGACCATCGTATAGATGTGCGTGACAGTGAGGCAGTGAAAAAAATTGTTCAAGCCTGTCAGCCGGACTTTGTTTTCCACTTAGCTGCTCAGGCTTTGGTTCGTCCTTCCTATGAGTCTCCATTAGAGACGATTTCAACTAATGCCATAGGAACAGCTAATGTTTTAGATGCGTTGCGGGGACTTGATAAGTTGGTGATTGCTGTGATGATTACCAGCGATAAGGCCTACGACAACGTTGAGTGGGTGTGGGGCTATCGTGAAACCGATGCGTTAGGGGGTAAGGATCCTTACAGTGCGTCAAAAGGAATGGCTGAATTGGTTATTCGTACTTATGTTGAGTCCTTTTTTAATTTGCCAGAGACAAATGTTCGTGTAGGTATTGCTCGAGCAGGGAATGTTATTGGTGGCGGTGACTGGGCCGTAGACCGTATTGTGCCTGACTGTATGAATGCATGGTCTCAAGGTGATGTTGTGGATGTTCGTAGCCCAGAGGCAACCCGTCCTTGGCAGCATGTGTTAGAACCCTTAAGTGGTTATCTGGCGTTAGGGGTTGAGCTAGCTCAGAGTAGTAGTCTACATGGTGAGGCATATAATATTGGGCCTCCGGCACATCAAAACTATTCTGTAAGAGAGCTCATTGATAAGATGGCGAACTATTGGGAAAATGTACGATGGAATGATGTTTCTCAAGGGCAGGGTCATGTGCATGAGGCGGGCTTACTGAAATTGAATTGTGATAAAGCCTTATTTGATCTGAATTGGTTACCAACCTTGTATTTTGAAGACACTGTGCGTTTGACCGTAGAGTGGTATAAGGTTTTCTATCAAGGAGAAGGTGCATCTATGAGAGAATTTACTATGGCTCAAATTGATGAATATATGAATATAGCCAAAGAACGAGGTATAACGTGGGCGGCAATGTGATTGGTGGTGTTATTGTTACGCCACTAAAAGTCATTGATACTCCCGGGGGGCATATTTTGCACGGAATGAAGTGTAGTGATGAAGGCTACGATGGATTTGGTGAGGCCTATTTTTCTATGGTAGATCATGGTGTTGTAAAAGGCTGGAAACGTCATACTAGAATGACACTTAATTTGGTGGTTCCGATGGGAGAGATTCGCTTTGTGATCTTTGATGATAGAGCATCATCAGTTAGTCATGGCCTATTCCAAGAGGTTATTATATCAAAATCGAATTACTGCCGTTTAACTGTTCCACCAATGGTTTGGATGGGGTTTCAGGGTGTTGGTCAAGAATCGAATATGCTGTTAAATTTAGCCAACATACCACACGAACCTGAAGAATCTGAACGTTCGGATGTTGCTGCATTTAATTTTGATTGGAGTTTGAATACATGAAAGTTATTATCTTAGCTGGAGGACTTGGGACAAGGTTGTCTGAGTATACAGAAGCTATTCCGAAGCCGATGGTCACTGTGGGTGGACGCCCTATTCTTTGGCACATTATGAAAACATATGCCAAATATGGTCATGCCGATTTTAATTTAGCCCTAGGCTATAAAGCAGAACTAATTAAAGACTATTTTCTTCATTATCGTAGTCTAAATTCTGATTTTACGGTGGATTTAGGCACAGGGAATGTGGCTTCCTTTCAGGCTGATGATGTCGACTGGAAAGTCACTCTCGTTCAAACTGGAGTGGATTCCATGACCGGGGGACGAGTGAGGCGGATGCAGTCTTTTATAGGGGATGAACCCTTTTTACTAACTTATGGTGACGGTGTTTCTAACATTGATATTGATGCGTTAGTAAAATTCCATAAAAGCCATGGGAAGATGGTAACTGTTAGTGCGGTACACCCCTCGGCACGTTTTGGAGAGCTTGATATGGATAATGGTCGAGTTGTGTCATTTAAGGAGAAACCTCAAACGGGACAAGGGTGGATAAATGGCGGTTATTTTGTTATTGAGCCATCTTTTTTTAATTTGATTGAAGGGGATAGTACTATTCTTGAAAAAGAACCGTTGGAAAAAGCGGCTGAGATGGGTGAGTTAATGGCTTATGAGCATGATGGCTATTGGCAGTGTATGGATACCAAGCGAGATAGAGATCATCTTGAAGAGTTGTGGTTATCAGGTAATGCGCCTTGGAAAGTGTAGTTAGGTATGTCTGAAGAAAAAAATTTATTAATTGTTGGTGGTAGCGGGTTCATCGGTCGGCACCTTGTGAAAGCTGCTTTAAATGAAAAGTACTTGCCAACAGTTCTTTCTCTGCATCATGTGGAAAGTGATAGGCAAATTAATGGGGTGACTTATCTTGTTGCAGATATCTCAAATTATAGAGAGTTAGCAAATATATTAGCAGGCTTATCTTTTAGACGTGTTGTCAATTTAGGCGGTTATGTTAATCATTCTAAATATAGAGAAGGGGGGAAAGAGGTGTTTGATGCGCACTTTATAGGTGTGCAGAACCTTGTTCAGTGTTTGGATTGGGGTGTATTGGAGTCATTTGTACAAATAGGCAGTAGTGACGAATATGGCGATGCTGTCTCTCCTCAGCAAGAAAACACAAGAGAAATGCCTATTTCAGCCTATTCAATGGGGAAGGTGGCGGCAGGTCAATTGCTGCAAATGTTGAATAGAACGGAAGGTTTTCCTGTTGTTATTCTTAGGTTATTTTTGGTCTATGGACCGGAACAAAATAATCAGCGCTTTTTGCCGCAGATAATTTCTGGTTGCTTAAAAGGCGAGAGCTTTGCTACATCGCATGGTGAGCAGGTAAGAGATTTTTGTTACGTCGATGACGTTGTGAGAGGTATATTTCTCGCATTGAGTAATTCAAGTATAAATGGAGAAGTGATTAATCTTGCTTCGGGCGAGCCAGTTCAGATTAAATCAATGCTTGAACAAGTATTAGATATTGTTGGTAATGGCTCGCCTCGGTATGGTGAGTTGCCATATCGAGATGGTGAAAATATGTCTTTGTATGCGGATATTACAAAGGCGAAAAGTTTGTTGTCATGGGAGCCGCGTATAAATTTGTATGAAGGCCTCAAACGCACAGTGTCATATTATAAGAAGACTTTGTCGCAATGACTTCATCACCTCCTGTTGTTAGTATTATTATGAACTGCTACAACAGTGACCGCTTTCTTAAAGAGGCTATTGACTCTGTTTATGCTCAAAACTTTCAAGCATGGGAGATAATATTCTGGGATAACGCATCTACTGATTCGAGTGCTGAAATAGCTAAATCTTATGATGACCGAGTAAAGTATTATTTAGCAAATGAAACGACTCCTTTAGGGGAGGCAAGAAATTTGGCTTTAAAGAAGGCGGTAGGTAAATATATTGCTTTTCTTGATTGTGATGATTTGTACCTTCCGCAAAAACTTGATCAACAAGTTATTCTGATGGAACAAGGCGATTATGCTCTCAGTTATAGCAGTGTTATTACGATTGATGAACAGGGGATGGAGTTGCGTCGTATACCAGTCTCGAACAGTACTGGCAATCTGTTCGGAATGCTTCTTAATCATTATGAAATCAATATGCAAAGTGTGATAATTCGACATGAGGTTTTGATAAATGAGAGGTTAGGATTTGATTCTAGTATGAAGTATTGTCCAGATTATAATTTGTTTATGGAGTTAGCATTACGTTATCGTTTTGGTGTCATCAATGATTTTCTCGTTAAGTACCGAATTGTTGATAACTCCTTGTCAAGAAAAACAGTGGGTATTGCATCGTCCGAAATTCGTTTTACTTTAGATAGATTGTTAGCACTTAATCCAAGTTTGAAGCATACATTTTACAAAAATATTGAAAATGCTTATGCAAAGCTACATTATTATGATGCTGTAGCTGCAATATATAGTAATGACCGAGAACAAGCACGGAATCAATTATTAAAAGTGGTTTTTAAGCGGTTACCTTATCTCGCTTTGTATCTTTTATTATGGATGCCAGTGTCAAATAATTTTATTCTTAGTTTATTGCGCAGATGATTTATTTTCTTAGGGAGGTAACTTGTTAGTAGCTATTACCGGTGGTAATGGCTTTGTTGGACAATTACTGGTTAAAAAGCACCTGTTGTTAGGCGATCGTGTGCGTATTTTATCTCGCTGTGAAACTTCCTTTTTTAATGAGGCACATATTGTCGTTGGTGACTTAACTAAAGCAGGTGACCATTTAAAGTATTTTGTCGAGGGGGTAGATGTTCTTTATCATTGTGCAGGCGAAATTAATGATGAGTCAAAAATGTATGACCTACATGTGTTGGGAACAAGTAGGCTCCTCGCGGTGGCTAAAGAAAATATAGGGCGCTGGGTACAACTTAGTAGTGTAGGTGTATATGGCCCTCCTTTGGGGTTAGCAAATTCTGAAAGAGTTGTGACTGAGAACACAATTATAAGACCTAACGGTGTGTATGAGGTTACTAAAGCCGAGTCAGATAAACTGGTTGAGGAAGCTTGCCAAGATAGTTCAATGAGTTATTCAATTGTTAGGCCATCAAATATTTTTGGTTCGCATATGCCCAATCAATCATTACGTTCTTTGGGAAATATGATTAAAAAGAAGCAGTTTTTTTATATTGGCAAGCGGGGATCAATAGCAACGTATATTCATGTAGATGACGTGGTGGAAGTGTTATTGCGTTGCGGATTAGATAAGCGTGCCGAAGGTGAGACTTTTAACATATCTAATGATTGTCTTTTCGAAGAGATGATTAATGGTATGGCTTTTGCCCTTGGGGTGAAGCAACCATTTATCAGAACACCTGAGCCTTGGGTTCGGGTGGGCGTAGGAATTAGTGAAAAGTTCATTAGTGTTCCACTTACAAAATCCAGAGTAGATGCGCTTGTAAGTCGGACAAGATATTCATGCGCTAAACTTGAGAATAAATTAGGTTTTATTCCTCAAGTTCATGTGCCAAGCGCGATGGGTGAATTTTTATTGGAACAGTAGTTTCAGTTGCTTTGTTTCTGTTGAGGTTTTATATGTGGTGTGAATGTGAACCGTAAAAAAATATGTATAGTGGCAACAGTTCCTTTCGCCTTACGTTGGTTCATGGCTTCTCATATCAAGGGGTTAAGTAAAGTTTATGACGTGACTTTGGTGACAAATGGCAGGACTGAGGATCTTTTAGGGTTAATTGATGAAAACGTTTCATTTATACCTATGCTAATTAAACGCGAAATTTCAATTAAGAATGATTTTGTTGCATTAATTAAGCTTTACTGGTTGTTTAGATGTAATCATTTTGATGCTGTACATTCTATTTTCCCTAAATCGGGTTTGTTG
>Ga0209494_1001468_pt1 | contig 10371 bp, 9 predicted proteins | sample EN1Hudseemescosm_FD_184628 | JGI IMG/M metagenome (GOLD analysis project Ga0209494, IMG submission 184628) | Methane-oxidizing microbial communities from mesocosms in the Hudson Canyon - EN1B Hudson Canyon (SPAdes) (version 2) | ecosystem: Environmental > Aquatic > Marine > Cold seeps | place... | reverse complement strand
CTTAATATTCAATAAGTTATAAATTATTTATTAGCGATTTTGAAATCGATATTTCGTCTGTAAGCCACTAATACCAATGGATTGAGAGTGGTGTCAGGACAAACCGTTCTTTTGGTTAATTAACCCCTTTATGTGAGCCATATATTATTCCTGATATGAATAATAAGAGGTATGAGGTTCTTATTTCTTTAAGTGCAATGGCCTGGAATGTTTCTAATTTTCCTGAAAACATACGCACAAATAAACTTATAGAAATGATTCAGCTCTTTCCAGAATTAAAGGGATTAAACGAACAAGACGTTATAAAATTGATGAAAAGCAGTATACCGAATGATCCTAGAGATTCAGTCGTTATACTACATATTATATTTGGTATGTTGCAACAAAAAATAAAATTCTACCCTAATGATGACAGGATTATTGTGAAATATTGGATGGAATCAAAACAGGGTGAAAATAAATTACAGGTTGAATCTGTTACTCCTGAAACTAAAAAAAATATGCACTCGATAGAAGCTTGACTGAGTAAGTTGGTGGCGGATATTTAATAAGGAGGTATTAAGTGGGTAAAGCAAGTCGTAATAAAAAGTTAAAAAGGCAACAGGCAGTAGCACTAAAAAAATATGATAATGTAAAATTGTCAGAAGCACTACTCTCACTATGTGAGCCTTACAAGATCCCTGACATGACTAAAGAACAATATGACAAGATTATATCTTTCAGTGCTATAGCATGGAATATTGCAAGTTTTCCAGAGAAACTACGTCAACAAAAATTTCTTGAAATGGTTAACCTTATTCCTGAGCTAAAAGGTATACAAGAAGATGAACTAATTTCACTCATGGAAAATGGTAAACAAGACGATCCAAGCGATGAGGTTGTCATGTTACAAATTTTATTCGGTATGATTCAGCTTAAATTCCAACTCTACCCTAACGATGATCGAATAGTGATGGATTATTGGTTTGAATCAAAGTCAGGTAGTGATGTATTGCAGGTGAAATCTATGATATCCGGGGCAATTAAAGAGTAAAAAGGAATAATATGGCTTTCGATACAAGATTAAAACCAGGTGACATTGTAAATAATGATCAACTACGGGGTTTGAAGCGCAACGGGATGAAAAGTAACACTAGTTTTTTAAACAACCTTCAAACCCCATAAACTACGCCACACCTATGCTACACGTCTTTTATATAAAGACGTACAGTTAATCGATATTCAAACTTTGTTAGGGCATGAGAGTATTGCTACTACGCAGCTTTATGCGCATGCTGGGCATGAGAGGTTGGCCGAGCGTAAGGATTCGTGCGTAAATTGATATTAGTGCTCTACAAGCATTGATACATCTAACTTCGTATCATTTTTGCTGCATAATCTATTAGTGCTAAAAAAATCTATTTTTAGTTAAGTGTACGGAACCGTTCGGTTTCGGACAGTGGTGGTTATGGTGTACGAAAGTAGGTAAAATTGGTTTCGTACATGGTATTATTTTAGTACACCAGTTTCGTACAGCTATTTTGTTTCGTTTCTATGGATTTTGTCTCAGAAATACTAAAAATAACTGCTTATTTCATCATCACGAATCATCCAAAAACAAATTTCCTAGTCTATAAGTAAAAATAGTATGAATTCAGGTTTTATGGTTGTTTCAGAGCACTAATATCAATTTACGCACGAATCCTTACCAACAGCCAGGTTGAGTAAGTTGGTCGCGGATATATAAAACTCTATATTTAAAAATGGCAGTGACACAGGTTTTTGAACACTACCTATAATTATTTACAGTCTCTAAAATTAGTTAATTATATGGTGCCTTTTGTAGGCATACATCGAAATCAATCCAAATAAAAATAAAATAAAACTGTTTGGTATTGGGACTTGAGAAGGAAGATTACTAATATTCATAGCATAATTAATGGCCTGAAACCTGATAGAACTATCAACAATCTGGATGTCAAAAAGAAACCCATTATCTAACCCTAAAATATTAAATACCATATTATCTAAATCTAAAGTTAAATTATCGGAAATAAAGAAATCAAAATAATCTAGCTCTAATGGCGAAAAATCATTAATAAAATTAAATGTAATCATTGATCCTGCATCAAATGTAGCGCCTCCATAAACAGTTATCTGATCAAATTGGTCAAAATTATACCCACCAATCTCTATTAACATCTCTCCACCAGATAATAATTCAAAATCACCATGAATATCTATGGATCCAGGGGAGTTACCTGGGGAAATAACGCCTGACACTGAAATGTCCCCAAAGAATTCACCTCCGCCACTTAAGATGCCACCTTCAATATTTATTTTATTAGCTACTAAAGATCCATTAACCTTTGTATTACCTGCCTTTTGCACATAATTATTACCCAGTATTAAAGTTGACTTTTCACTTACATTAACAATACCGTCAGTATAAAATTCTCCTTTCACATTCAATGTTCCACTATTAACATCAATTATTCCTGTATTATTAAAGTCTATTCCACTCTCAATAATTGATGTTCCAGTACCGGATGATTTAATAAAGGTTCCCTTATTATTAAAAACCCCATCCCCAAGATCTGATCCTGCTGCATAAACCCCTCGACTACCATACTTATATTCGATACCTTGCTTTAAATCACCGTCCCCATCAAGTATATAAGTCCCTTCATTATTTAACTCTGGCGGCGCAGATCCACTAGCCGAATAAATACGGTTATAATACTTATAAGAACCTCCTGAATAGCTATCAAAATATATTGAGGAGTCACCAACTTGTGTCATCATTCCTTGATTAGTTAGTACCCCTGGAGTACCTGAATTCTGTTTTATTATAGTTGATATCGATTTACGCTCATCCCCCATAATTTTAAAATTATTTGATTCGTTAGTCAGCCCTCCAGATCCAACAATGCTACCAGAATGCCATTCAAACTTATTCTTATTAGTTGTTGTTCCTGCTCCTCCAACGCTACCTCCAGATAACTTAATAATGTTATCTTTATCTAGGTCTAAAGATAAATTCCCATCTTCTGCTCCTAACTTACCTGTGATATGAAAGTTCTTTACATTTCCTTTGATGGATGCCGACTCGCCATTAACAACCGTTAGGTTAGTTGCATTAAAATTAGCCTCTTCTCCGTTAAGCTTAAGAGTCCCATTAATACTACTTGATAATGAAGTAGTGCTATTCTTTGATAAATTAAAAACAGTATCAGTGCTATGGCCACCATTTATTACAAGTTTCCTATCTTCTGCTAGATTAAATACTCCATTTGTATCTATTAATGATCCAGCAATAAAGTCACCTTTATTTACATTAACAATACCATTATTATTTATAGTGCCAACATTCAATGTTCCACTATTAACATCAATTATTCCTGTATTATTAAAGTCTATTCCACTCTCAATAATTGATGTTCCAGTACCGGATGATTTAATAAAGGTTCCCTTATTATTAAAAACCCCATCCCCAAGATCTGATCCTGCTGCATAAACCCCTCGACTACCATACTTATATTCGATACCTTGCTTTAAATCACCGTCCCCATCAAGTATATAAGTCCCTTCATTATTTAACTCTGGCGGCGCAGATCCACTAGCCGAATAAATACGGTTATAATACTTATAAGAACCTCCTGAATAGCTATCAAAATATATTGAGGAGTCACCAACTTGTGTCATCATTCCTTGATTAGTTAGTACCCCTGGAGTACCTGAATTCTGTTTTATTATAGTTGATATCGATTTACGCTCATCCCCCATAATTTTAAAATTATTTGATTCGTTAGTCAGCCCTCCAGATCCAACAATGCTACCAGAATGCCATTCAAACTTATTCTTATTAGTTGTTGTTCCTGCTCCTCCAACGCTACCTCCAGATAACTTAATAATGTTATCTTTATCTAGGTCTAAAGATAAATTCCCATCTTCTGCTCCTAACTTACCTGTGATATGAAAGTTCTTTACATTTCCTTTGATGGATGCCGACTCGCCATTAACAACCGTTAGGTTAGTTGCATTAAAATTAGCCTCTTCTCCGTTAAGCTTAAGAGTCCCATTAATACTACTTGATAATGAAGTAGTGCTATTCTTTGATAAATTAAAAACAGTATCAGTGCTATGGCCACCATTTATTACAAGTTTCCTATCTTCTGCTAGATTAAATACTCCATTTGTATCTATTAATGATCCAGCAATAAAGTCACCTTTATTTACATTAACAATACCATTATTATTTATAGTGCCAACATTCAATGTTCCACTATTAACATCAATTATTCCTGTATTATTAAAGTCTATTCCACTCTCAATAATTGATGTTCCAGTACCGGATGCTTTAATAAAGGTTCCCTTATTATTAAAAACCCCATCCCCAAGATCTGATCCTGCTGCATAAACCCCACGACTACCATACTTATATTCGGTACCTTGTTTTAGATCACCGTCCCCATCAAGTATATAAGTCCCTTCATTATTTAATTCTGGCGGGGCAGATCCACCAGCCGAATAAATACGGTCATAATACTTATAAGAACCTCCTGAATAGCTATCAAAATATATTGAAGAGTCGCCAACTTGTGTCATCATTCCTTGATTAGTTAATACCCCTGGAGTACCTGCATTCTGTTTTATTATAGTTGATATCGATTTACGCTCATCCCCCATAATTTTAAAACCTTCTGCAGAATTTGACACATTAATTACACCAGCACCGTTAATGCTTCCTCCATACCAATTTAATTTTCCTATATTAACAAACGGCTTATCAGAAATAATTGCTCCAGAATTGAGATTTATTTCTCCAAAATTAGTAAATGTTTCAACATTTTTTAGTACTCCACCATCTATATTTATTTTACCTGCTGGAATGTATTGCTGATTTTCATCCGTCTTAGCACCACTATTAACATTATTTTTTTCTATTAAAAACGTGCCGCTCTTTAAATTAATTTCTCCTAAGTTTTGAAGGTTTCCATTCAATGATAGGTCTCCTGTTACATTAGCAACACCTGACCCAAAATTATAAAAATAATCACTACTTCCACCATCCCCAATTTTTCCTTGTAAATTATCAATTACTCCTTGATTTTCAAGGAAATTTTTAACGAACATATCTTTATGTCCTGAAAGGTGTCCATCATACTTAACTCTAAGCCTTTCTAAAACTGCCTTTTGGTTCATATCTACGAACTGATTTGACCCAATTTGGATATCATATTTTAAGTTTACTCCAATTTTTAAAGCTGAATTTACTAGAGGAATTGTATCCGAAGTCGTTGCAAATACTTTTGCTGTCCCAAATTTTATTCCTAAAAATTTTTCAGTTGGGCCTATCTGATCAATTGACTCAATAGTTGAAACTAGTGAAGACCAGGTATTAATATCAGTATTTGCAGCTTTAAGTACAGAAGAAAAAAAACTTGGTATATTAGCTAAAACAAATGAAGGATTATCCCAGTATATTGGGTTGTTCCATTTAAGAGGATCCTCTTTTGACCCAGTATATTCACTTGATATTCTAGTTGGTACATAAACAGGAACGCCTAAATTAAAATTCAAGCTAGCTAAAGATTTAGTATTAATAAATCCCGTAATACTACCGTCTTCGGACCTTTTAAACACAAAACCTGGATTAGCCATACCCTCCAGAGATAATGGAATATTTTCTAAATATACTTGGTCAGGAATATCTACCGCCAAAGCATTGCCTTCCATAAAAATACAAAAAACACAATAAATAATTTTTTTAGGTAAATTGAACTTTAAATTAATCACTAAATATCCTTATTGAGAAAGAAAATATATTTTATAGTAGGAATCGAAAAACATGACTTGCCTCTCAATTCTAACATTAGAATTATAAAATGATAACCAGTTCCTTTACATTATCAACTTCACCCCCCAGAACTGCACCACCACCTCCCCCCGAATCGCCACCATATTCAAATAATCCCCCAAATCATCAGCCTTAGCATAGTGCAATCTAACCGTACTACCATTCAGCATTACAGGATGGTAAAGATCAATATTGCTCACATTAGCCAGCACCCCAGAATCAACGAACAGCTCTCCCAATAAATAATAATCCCTATCTGCTGGTAATTGCTCAATCAACCACCTTAATGATCGCCCATTCATTTTTATGCGTTTGGTAATAACTTTTAACGGGTTACCTTTTATTAAAACTGCTTCAGTGGGGAATAAATTATGATTAATCTCACTAGCACCAACCGCACGGGATTTACCGTCATGCTCAACAATTAAACCGCCCTGCCATGCTCCCAAAATAGGGCATAAGCAATCTATATGCTCTAGTGTTAAATTATCAATCGCCTTTAGTTCCAATGAATAGAAATTAGTCCCCTGCACTTTTACATATTCATCACGGGCAATATCGAAGTTTCTTAGTAATTGATGTAATCCTCCACGTAAACCCAAATTACTCATAGGGTAAAGCCCAACAGAAAAGACAATCAGCGAAACAAACACTATCATTTCAGCTTTGCTTCCTACCTCTAATCTATACCTAATTTTCCCTGGCATAACCACTCGAATTGCAGAAGGCCAAAATAGATCCACACCTCGAATATTTGCCATATCAATCTGTAAATGAGACCAATAGCCACCAACTATCGCCCAGAATGCTAAAGGGTAGTAAAAGTACAACGGTGAAGCTAGAAAACACAGAATACTTACACCAATAACCGAGTGGGTAATGGTTCGATGACCGAAGCGTTTTTCTAAGGGTATTGAAATAAAAAACAACGGTCGCCCAACCTTTGAGGTGGGCAAATCAACATCAGGCATTAAAGAAAATAAAGCGGCTATCGCCCACATTACTAAGTTGGTTTCATACTCAAAAACCGCAGCACCACCTAAATAAAGCACTGTAGAAAAAGCAATATGAGTTCCTGCTAACATACCGTATGGTATGAAATGGTATGATATGACATCATATTATATTTCATGTAAACACCCACATCCCTTCCTTTAATAATCAACGCCCTACCCCTTTAAATATAAAGAACTTAAAGGTTAAAAACAAAGCCGCACCCATGCCACCCATAATATAGAGTGTCTTATCACCGGTTCCCATTCCGATATAACGCATCGAAACAATCAAGGCTCCTAGCAACATAACCATAGGCGTAAAATCTAAATACTGCACACCCGCATCATGTCTCATCGCTCTCACTGTTCGCTTATCAATAATCCTTTCTTTGCTCGATTCCTCTAACATATCAAATATGGCTTGGGGTATTCCTGCAGACTGTTTTACTACATGCGAAATATATTGATCAGGTGACTCAATTAACATTCCTTTAGCGGTAATGTAATCTTTAACCATTTGCTTAACTACTGGTGCAGGCAATGGCTTAATCTTAATTTCCTTCATCTTCCACCACAATTTTTTAATTCTCGCTTTCTTCTCAGATGCACAGCCTAATACCTGGGCATGTTCAAAAATAGCTAACCAAAAAGCCATTTGCATCGGTGTAAGGGTTGTTAAATCATCAACAGCGATCACCGGCTTAACTTCTGAACTAGCCAATGCTGGAATAATTGTTTGCGTTAAATCTCGCATACTCATTCGATTAACTCGATTACGAATATCAGACCACTCTATTTGCGCTGCAGGTATATCTTGAAATTGAGCTGGTAAATCTAAATCTTTAGCAGTTAATAATCCTAGCATAAGCATCTGCCTAGCCATCTCTACAAACTGCCCTTTAGCTTGATGATCATGCAATTTAATAACCAGCTCAACTTTATCTCCAAGCTGCTCTAATGCTGTTTTAAGCACCACTGATTTCCCCATACCAATGCCGCCAGTAAGGATTACATTTTTACCTTTGCGAATTTCAGCAATCAACTCTTCAACAACTTCATCACGCCCGATTAACCCAACGATTCTATCCATTCAATTCACCTAAAGCTGTTTCATCGCCACTTAAATAAGCTAACAATACTTTCCATTTCTCACCGGCATAACGTGCTAATCGATGCCGCTGCGTTTGTGATTGAAGGGTATTTTTTGCGACTAAAGCATCCTCCGTATTAATTTTTTCCCCTAGCGTCCAAAGTTTATCCATGTCCGAAGCATAGCCTTGATCAATTCTCTCTTTTACCCAAAGTGACTTCTTTTGGAAAAACGCCCTACGCACTTTAGAAGCTTCTAATTCAGATTCTAACAGCCTGAGTTTAGCCATATCAGTCATAACGCTGGTATTAACGCCATCAATCGCTTTTTTCTCAGCTACTAGCTTAATAGCTTGCTCCCTTTCTTCTTTTCTCGATGACAAAGGGATATTGAACTGCAGACCACCATAAACGGTATAAGGCGTTTCTCTAAAGTCAGTTCCACCTAACCCAGCTTTACCGCTAAAGGTTGTATTTTCCAGCAAATAATCTAAAGCATTAGGAACAGCATAAGCATCACTCACTTGCTGTTGAGATTTAATGACAGGATTTGTGCTTTTAATAAATGCTAAAACCTCAGCATCATCCCAAGCAGCTACCTGTAGAGGTATAAACAAGGATACAATAAGTATAATTCGCATAACTGATAATATCACTTTAAAAATCAAAAATGCACTTTTGTTTTTTAAAATGATAGTTATGTATCACAAAAACTAATTATAGCCGTAATCAGTGAAACTAAAAGAAGCCGAAATATTATTTAATGTTAATGCCTTACAAGAACCAGTTATCACTAAACAAGAAGGTGGTTGGATCGTTACTTTAGCCGGTAGCCATAAACTCACGCCAACGCTTGAAACTTCACAGGGGCATGCTCGCTTGTTTAAAAAGCTTGATGCAGCTGTTGGGGTGTTGTTTGAGGTTGGGTTTGGGGAGGTTAAAATTGTTAAATAAATTTAATAACGGGATTATTTACAGACTCCTCTCTTTTGTTTGCCGTTGAAATAATATTTACCGATTGTAGTCCTAAGTAATTTTTCAGAAAAACAATACCAAATTCAGGATCTGCTACCAGTTGTTAATGGCCAATAGACTATAATTTTTGCTGGGTACATTTACTTATTACACGCTTTAATTGCTCAATTTTTAGCATAGGGTTTGTTTTGTGAAGTATTCTATGACAATTAGAACAAACAATAGCTAAATCCTTAATCTCTGTTTTTACCTCACCATCCGCCTTTGAAAGTGGTTTTAAGTGGTGGGCTTCGCAAAACCCATCGCCAATTTTTCCGTAGGTTTCTTTGAAATCAAAACCACATACCTCACAACACAAATTACCAGTTTCTTTTAATACTTGTTTTTTCTTTTCTTTTACAAGCTTTGCATCTCGCTCCCTTTGTAGATGAGTTATAAGCCTTGGATTCCCTTCTTTGCCTGCCAAATATCTATCTACATCTGGAAGCTCATCAAGAAACCCTTTTTTAATCAGTTTGATGACTCTTGTAACATGCACTTTACTTTCTGGTTTGTCTGCGTACCAAACATTGCTTTTACCAATTCCACCTTTTACTCCCCTTGGAATCAAGAGAGTACGTTCGTCAGGCGGTAATAACGTAGCATCATTTTCTGATGCGATAATTCGATAATGCTTAAGCCCATTATCTTTCTGTAACTTAGCAGTAGGCTTTGGTAATATTTGGCATTCTCGATAAACTGTTGCATTTTTGTACCACCCTACTACAGTAGTTCCTCCAGTCTCTGGGCTAGCAGTCCAAATAACTGTAACACCAGAAATTGATTCATCGTCTATATCTGCTCCGAGTCTTTCTATTTTTATTTGTCCAGTTGGTTGGACATATCCATATACGTTCCCTCGTACAACACTAAAGTTACAAACTTCATGACCAGCTTCATTTTTGTTATATGAACCACCACGATCAATATAATCACCTTTGATGCCATTATATTTTTGCATCCAGCCTATATTGCAAAAAAGTATTTTCATTGTCCCCCCTAAGAATCTAGCTAGTTAGTATATATTTCTTACAAAAAAAGAAAATTTGAATAATATTCAACACTTAAATTTACGTTCTTAACGCATCCCTCAACCTCTTAATCCTACTCTCAGCCTGGTCATAACTCTCTCCTGGTTTAGCATTCGCTTCAATCTCTTTTTTACTTACATGCTTAGGTAAATTCTTAGGTGCTTTGTTTTCTTTAGGTGGTTCTTTCCGAGTAAACATCACCACATCATTTTCCATAGAAATATTGTATTCGGGGAGGTGATTGGTTTCGATAAGTTTCTTTAAATTGAAACGTAGTTTTTTTAGCTCTGAGTTAGATCCAATTTTATCTTTAAGTTTATCTAAACCTATTTTCCAAGCAACCTGATTACCGCAATGCTTTCTTGCTAACTCATAAAGTCTTCTGTCCGTCGGTTTTCTAAGC
>Ga0209494_1001467_pt1 | contig 10375 bp, 6 predicted proteins | sample EN1Hudseemescosm_FD_184628 | JGI IMG/M metagenome (GOLD analysis project Ga0209494, IMG submission 184628) | Methane-oxidizing microbial communities from mesocosms in the Hudson Canyon - EN1B Hudson Canyon (SPAdes) (version 2) | ecosystem: Environmental > Aquatic > Marine > Cold seeps | place... | reverse complement strand
TATCACTACTAACGCTTGTAACAGAAGTCATGTTATCAGAGACAATTTCTATCTTAGGGTACTCAATATCTAACTGACCCTTGTTAACTGCATCCTTGGGATTAACCCCATCAGCGACATTCTTGATTACCCTGTTTTGAGCATCCATCTTGCCGTCAGGGGTTTTTGAAACTGCCTCTCCTGCGGTGTCGATAGCTTCTTGGGCTAGGTTGAACACTTGCTGTGCTGACATATCTAAATCAGCTTCAGTAAGGATCGACCCATCGCTAAAATCGACAGACCGTGTAGCAGAGTTTGTTGTTCTTTCGATCCTAACAATAGCACCGCTTGTAGGTGCAGTAGCGACCGAAATAGTGTTTGAAGAAGTGAAAGTAAAGGTTGTCGAAACACCATCAACATACAACGCTATATCTGAAGGATCAATGTAGCTGAATGAAAATGAGAAGGATGTTGCAGAACCATTAGCTGTCAATTCCACATAAGAATTTGCCATGTTGTTCCTCTTTGTTATTTGTTGTTAGCTGCTGTTTCTGCAAGCCAGTTTGAAGCCTGTTTAAATCCAAGCATTGTTTGGAAGGGGAGTAGCCTTTGAATCTTTCTGAGATCGTGAGGGCTAAGTTTACCATCGCCCATAGACTTAATAGTTGCTCCTAAAGATTCAGCAACATCGATGGTAGGGTTGGCTAAGAATCTTCCTGTACCTGAAGCTCTCCCATAAAGCATTGAGTAGAAAGCTAACGGTCCAGCTAGACCTGCAACACCCTCTACAACACCAGCATCAGACCACCATTTCTCACGGTATTTCCGTTGCTCTACTGCACCCATTCCTGCTGACGCTTGGTAGGTTCTAGTATGATGAACAAGGTATCCCATGAAGGCTGTCCCTAAAGAAAGTCTTAACATAGTTCCTGTATCGCCTCTTGCTAGGCGTGAAGCATACCGTTGAAGTTGTTGCTCTTCAGCACCTACAACAAAGCTTTGGAATTGTAGTAAGGTCTTGCCTACCTCTCCTCTAAGGAGGGCATTGACAGAGCCTATGCTAGTCTCTTGAACTAGAGAATGGGACTCTGAATATAGAGCGTCTCTGAACAATTCTCTTGCCTGTGAATCAGTCCATGAGTCAAAATTCCAAGAGGATACACGACCACTTTCTATACCCTCCGCATGTCTGTTCATTTGGGCATATATCCTTTTGTGCATCCCTGAATCAACGTCTATGCCGTGCTGGAGTAATTTTGATTTGTGGTAGGGCAGGGAGTTGATATCGCCCTTTCTATATTTAAGGGCGGCTTTGGCAAAAGACTCCCCATAGTACATAATGGAAACTCTTCTAAGACCGTCAGTTACTGGTGTTAATCCAGAGAACCTAGAGACAAACTGTCTGCCTCTATCTAACCACATATCTGTGTTGTTGTGTTCACCAACTCTAATGTCAGCACCTACAGAGTCATAGCGGCTCCTTGTAACACCTGCGACCCAATCATGACCTACACCTGTGAAGGCGTATAACTCTTGCATAGCCTTATCGTCAAGGTTACCGCTCTTTAGATCACCAATAAGCTTAACGGTTCTAGGAAGGTGTTTGAGCATTACTGGTATTGATTGTTCAGCCAGTACAGAAGCAGCCTCCATAGTAGAAGCCAACCCAGACATACCCATAGCTCTTACAAATCCGTAGTTTCTAAACCTCCGTAAGAAGTCAAGAAGGTCATTGGAAGCATATGAAGATGATTTAGCCTGGAATGTTCCGTTGATGGAATCGTATTGAAATTTAGCGGCCTGTACTTCTTTCTGAAGTTGGTTTAAGGGAAGACCTCTTTGCGCTCGTTCTTTCTCAGCATTGGCTAGAATTGTAGAAAAAGATGTACCTCCTTCATTGTCTATACCACCCTTGGCAAGACCAACTCTACCCCCCATCCAGAAATCATACCCATTTCCTACGTCTTTGTAGTCGTTTTCTAGTAGGTCTGTGATCCGTAGTGGGCTTCCGTTGAACATTACTGACTCGGTATCGTCCATCTCAACTCTAGCTTTTGTATGTTTATGGCCAGGGTCAACCTCCGATATTTTAAACAAGTCTTTAACTCTTTCAGCCACCTCTTTTTCATTAAGACCCATATGACCCTTGAGGATATCTTGGATGATATCATCGAGACTTTCCTCTACCTCCATTACAGCCCTTGCGTCTTTATTTAAGGTTGTTGCTCTGGCAACTATCTTATTAGTGAACCCTTTTGCGAATTTCTTGTAGAATATTTCAGCTTCTAAATCAGCTATACGACCGCCTCGCCTAGCCATTGAGGTCAGGCCTTTGTGTATAAGCTCCTCTAGAGCCGTTTCACCACCCTCCTTGCTAACAAGCTCTCTGATATTAAGGTTCTTCCAAATCTTAGGCATGTAGGGTGTCTGCCCAGAGTGGTCAAGGTTCTCCCATCCTTTAATCTTGTGTTTTACCCCAAGGAGTCTTTGGGTTTCATAGAGTTCAAACTCTTTGGTCGCTACTGTTTTAGCTTCCTCTGAGAATCTCCTACCAAGTATATCAACGGCATCATCTGGCTCTACACCACCATGCCTCATTAATAAACCGACCTCCTCATTGAAGAGGGCTTTAGCTTTCACCTTCTTAGACATAAAAGGTAACTCTGTGATGAAAGGTTCATTTATGTTTCTTTTGAACCAGGCATCGAAAGCAGCATTACCAACCCTGGCCCTTTGTCCCTCATTCATAGTCATGTGCATGTGTTGGTATTTAGATGCACTCATTTTATTAGCAACATCTCTTTTAACACCATTAACAACAACGGTGCTGTTGCTACCATGCCCACCAAGGGTGTCTGCCATTGCTCTTAGCACAGAGTTCTCTGAGTTACCCAAGCGGAAACCAGAAGAGAGCTTATCTCTAAGACCTAGCGAGAGTATGTCTACACCCCTCACATTAAAAGACCAAGCTTTTCCTACTGAAGCATCCCCATCTTCTTTAGTCTTTGGTTTATACGCCTCGTTTGCAAGGTTTGCTAGTTCCTCCATCTGCTCTTCTTCACTAAGCATTGAAAACCTTGTGTAGTCTTCCTGTACATCTCTAATTTGCTGTTGGTATGTCACAGGGTCTATATCAAGAACGTCTTGAAAATACCTGGTCTCAGCTTCTGATAGTGGGTCAGGGGAGGAGGCTAGGCGTAAGTCCAATGAAGACCTTGCAGCAGCTTTAGACATTGTTATCCCAAGCTTTGCAATAGGTGTTGCAAGAGCTAAAGTTGCCAATCCAGCAACAGCAACATCATGGACATTGTGGTGTGGGTTATTGGTAGTCCTCCAGTATTCATAAGCCGCAGCCTCAGTACCTGCTATAGCACCAATAGCTAGAGAACTCTTTCTAATCTTTTGAAGAGTGCTACCAACTTTAGCTACAGCAGCAAGAGGGGAGGCTGGACCCATTGCCAGTCCTGATGCAAGCATTCCACCCATTTCAACTTCATCTGTGAAATAGGACATCATGTCAGCACCCATCCCCCAACCCCCATTCTCGTCAAGGGTCTTTTTAATCTCTCTACTTTTCCTTAATGCATCTATACGGAAATCCTGCTCTTGTTGTGAGTTAGCTCCATACAAGTACTCTAGATCACCTTCTCCTGAGATGCCGTTAGTTTCTGCCGTCATGTTGACAGCTTCAAAATCGTTCTTATTAACCCAATCAACATCAGGGGCAAAGTCTTCTCCGTGGAAATGTTTTTCAGCCCCTAAGATAGTGTTAGTTTCTCTAGCCATACCAACCATCTCCCAAAAAGGAGTTTCTTCCTGAGTGGCTAGTCGCTGTCTCTCCATCTCTTGAGCGGCAACCCAAGTATCCCCACCTGTATTAGGAAGGGAGGTCTGATCGTATTGATCCCCGGAGTCTAGGATAGACCCTAGTGATTCCTTATTTTCCATTTAACACCTCTCTCACCCCACCAAATAAGGCCTCGTTTACAGCCTTGGTATTACCTATCTGGAACTGTTTTAATTGATTCACAGAGATAGTACGACCTACTGAAAGACCGTCAACAGTAATGCCGTATAGGGTGTCTGTAAGCCGTTTGATATGGATAGCATCATCCTCGGCCAGGTGATCATCTTGAGCCACATATTGCAACACAGCTTCAAAAGTTTCAGGCTTGATATTATCCAGTGGTTGTGTTTTGACAGCAATATGGTTGCCATCAGGAGTGTTGATTTGAACATACGCCCGGTCTATGTACTCCATTGCTGATTCTTTTGCAGCGTCTATAGAGCCACCTGTTGACCCAAGGATGTAGTTGGCGAAAGAGTTGTAGTCGTTTAGCACAGTATTGACGTTTGCTATTTCACCATCACCAAAAGTTGTCCAAGACCCTGAAACCACATTACTCTTTAGAAAGAATTCATCATCTGCCCACTTGACCACATTAATAACAGGAGTGCTTTTTTGAAAGCTGGAGATATCCATTGCGGCCTCCTCCATGTTCTTACCCATTACATCGATACTTACACCAATAGCACTCAGCTTACGCTCTGTGTCATCGGTGATTCTAGTGCCTAGAACTTCACGATTTGCTCCAGATGACCGCAGGACTTTGTAGAGGGCATAAGCAGTTGTAGCTTGTTTGATTAGGGCAGGTCGCATCTTCTCATCTGCTCCCTTCCTTCCAAGCTCTCCAAGGGCATTAGCACCGACTTGTAGAGTGGTAGTCCATTTAGGGTTCTCTATGGCATATTTACCATAGAAAGTATCGTTGAGGTATTTGATCTTTTTCTCAGGGTCTACCTGGCCGTCTTTGTCTAAAACCTGTGGTGGTTTGTTAGCGTCTATATCCTTCTCAAGGGCATCACCAACAGCCTTAATTATTTTAGATTCTGAGAAAGTAGTACCATCGGCAAGGGTCATATCCACTATGAGGGCTGTTTCGCCTCTTCGGAGTTGCCCTACATAACCACTAACCAAGCTTTCTTTTTGTTGTAGTGTTTGGAAGTCTTCTTTATCTTTTAAATACCGTGCTTCAATCTGAGCTACCTTCTTAGCATGTGCTGCTTTACCAGCTATCGTGCCTCCAGTAGATTCATTCTTTCTCTTCAGAAGAGGGAGTAGGCTATAGTCACCTGCTAGGGATTGTGAGTCTGCTAAAGCAACAAGAAGCTCTTCTCCTTTAACACGACCACCCATCCGCTCATAGAACAACTCAAAAGCACCTGCACCTATGTTGGCTATGTTGTTGAAGTTGTCTTCTGTTGGAATCTTGGATGATACACCCAAACCTTTTAGCTCATTCCCCATAGACTCAAGCATACTTCGGGTAGCATTGTCATACCCTTGCTCTGTGTAGAAGGTGTCAAGAGTACCATTTACCTCAAACGCTTTCTTACCAGCTATCCTGGCAAAGAGTTTTTGAACACCCCCTGCACGGTTTGATAGGGCTTCATTAACGAACCCTTGGTATTGCTGAATGGCTTGGCCTTTGTTCATATCGCCATTAGAGCCACCTCGCAGGGTAGCAGCCTCTTCCATCTTAGCGTCTAGGAAGGAGTTGATCTCATAGACCTCAGAAGCCTGACCAACATTGATTTTTTCTTGCTCTCTCGCTATGGCAGGTTGCAGTACCTTTTTGTTAATTGAGTCCACCGCAGACTTGATGTTATCCCCCCTACTGCCACCGAACTCTATTGCTGGTTGTTCTTGGCGGCTGAAGGTTTCTATAGGTCTTGCTGTGGGTCTTAATTGTGTGCCAGACCGTGGTCCAGATACTTGCTGTCTTTTTGCCATTGTTACTCCGTGAAGTTATTTCTACCCAAATACCTGTTTGTATGAAGGAGAGTTTGAAGATCGTTTAGAAGTCTTGGTTTTAGATGATTTGGTTTTAGATGGTGTGTTGTCTGAATATGCTTGAGACGCTGAAGCCGCAGCTCCAGTTGCTGTAGCCCCAATCTCAAGACCTATCGTGGTCCAGTTAGCACCCTTACCCTTCCTAACACTATTCCTCTGATTACGATATTGAGACTCGTAAGCCTTTTTCTCGTTTTCTAAAGACGATAAAGTCCATAGTTTATTTTGTTCTATTTTATCCTGATCGCGTAAAGCTTCTGCTTCTGCTTCAGCTAATAACAGACCCATAGACCTGCCTTGCGCTCCTGACTCATTAGCACTTAACGCCATAGTAGACTCTAGCTCACCAGCTTCAACACTAGCTTCAAACTGCTGCTGAACCGCAGCCATGTTTTCTTGAGTCTGTCTTGCGTTGTTTTGTCTTTCTTTCTCTGACTTACTGTTTGCTGCTACCTTTGCATTATCAAGGTATTGTTTGTTCTGCTGTTGGGCTTGATTGTCTTGTTCCATGCCTTGTGCCACAGAACCAGCAACAGCAAGCGCAGCAGAGATACCCAACATTATTGAAACTGGTTCACACACAAATAATCTCCTGTGTTGTTACTCTTTCTTTATCATAATGAACTCGTAGAACGGCTCATCCCCTAGCCCAAAATTCTCGACTTCTTTGGTGAATACAAACCCCAATTTCTTTAACCATCTGATGGCTAGTTTGTTGGAGCAATGTACATAATTAACCATTACATCGAACTCATTACGCTTCTCATCTACCCATTTATAAGCACCTCTAGCGAACTGCTGTCTGTGCTTCTTCTCGGTAAACAATCTGTTTGTTACCAACATCCACGGACATCCGCTCGTTGGGTGTAGTGCATCAACCGCAACACCATACATTGCAACAGGGATTTCTGACCCTCTTTCAACGATGGTGTTACACTCTGGTGACATCCTCTTAGAGCCTTTTAGAGCTAGGAAAGGAGAAACCCCACTAGAGCATTTGACTTCATGAGCATCCATCTCACGCATGTCATCTGCGATTGGTTGTAGATCATCATCCGTTGACGGTCTTGTGTATATCATAATTAAATCCTTGATGAACGTGCTTTAAAGTAACCTTCCCACCCTGCACTTTGGAACATACATGGGAGGTAAGACTCTGATTCTAAAGATATTTTTACATGCTCTGCATTACATAACACAGGCAATGTAAAGACCCCAGAGTCAACAGGAGCATACCCAAGAAGGGCAGCAACCTTACCGACAATTCTACCGCTGAAAATCTTTATAGAGTGTGTGCGGTTTAGGGGAATCACAACGGTTTTAAAATAACCTGTGTTGTTATAGAGAATCCTGAACGACCTTACCTGCAACCTTCCAGTCACAGCCTCGTTCTCCTGCTTTATGGTTGGTTGTGTAAATTGGTACTCAAACTTATAAGGAGTTCCTGCATACACAAGACCACCAGAGGCTAGTTCAGAAGCAACCTTTGATGCGGTAATCTCCTTACCCTTCTTGGTTACATACTTCAATGTCGAATCAGTATAAGGAACTGCTGTAAGACCCCCAGCTTCTAGCTTAACCCTACGGTCCAGCTTAATACCAAACTTGTAGGTAACGCCATCTGCTGTATATGTAGTGTCTGATTCGGATAGGTCAGTAGATAAATTTACCTTCTCTAGGTAGAGAGTCCCACCTCTATCAATAACAAGCCACACATCCGCACCTGAGAATTCAACAGACTTAACATTACCTGTGAATGTCCATTTACTCCATGATGACTGTAGCTTGTCTGTACCATTCACATAGTAAGAATAGACATAAATAGAAGTAGGGTCATCAGCACATAAGGCTAACAACATAGACAGGTTTGAAGAGGCTGCCATCTTTGTTATACGTCCCTCTAAATAAGAAGGAACGTGTGCAGTAATCTCTTCAGCGTCTTGTGTGTCGTTTGCAGAGTCTACAAAATACTCTCTGACTCCAGACCACTTACCTCGCTGAGTGCCAAAGAAAATGTACTTCCCTGCTGGTACTGGTTTAGCATCCAAAGAGGCCTCATACTGAGTTACCGTGTCTATGCTTACTGTCCTCGCTGTGAGGTTACCATCACTCTTCAGAGAGAACTGCGTGAGGTCGCTGAACATTATTAGTTGCTCAGAGAAGGGTATAGCGTGTCGTAGGATAGAGACCTTATTATTTGATACGGCAATGTCAACAGGGTCACCATCTAATAGGCTCATCACCGTAGTCCTGAAGAAGCTGAAGTACGTTGAGGACTCACTAAGGATAACATTTTCATCAGACAGGAAGCCAAGTCTGTTTTTGTAGAAGAACACATCGTTGATGTTGAACCCTACAAAAGATGGCATTGCATTGGAGTCGTTATCACCAACCTTCCTTTTTGACCAATCCCCAATTCTAATGTAGTTTGAATGAGATGGTTTTGAAGAGGATAGGGTGTGTGAGTTGTAGTCGTAGTAGTCACCGTTAGCCTTACTGAAACAGAAGTAGCCATCGGGCATTCTGATCAACTGGTGAGGCATCGTAGTTGCATCAAAACCGTCTTTAATACCACCTTCAGCACTCTCCTCCCAAATAGCCTGGCCAGCACCACCAGCATCAACAGTTTTCAGCCAATAGTCATCAGCAAGCTTCTCGTTCTGACCACCAATCTTGATGTAGAACCCAACAGGGGCATCATTAGCAGGGAGGTCTTTGAAGTCTTCTGTTTGATCTTTGAAGGCGAACATATAGCGAGAACCTCTTGAATCAGAAGCTCCTATTTTGAAATCCTGCCCATCATTCCTAACAATGTGTAGGACGTTGTTCTTAATTCCTTTTGAGAAATTAGAAGGGAGGCTCAAACCATTGAAAATCTGTGTTGCTATTTGATTTGTTTTTACATGAGGCTCATTCTGAACAGTAGATGAATCAGGTGTTGTATAGTTTGTGGAGGCTACAACAGTACCATTGGTGTTCTGAATTGTGACGCTGTAATCTGTTGAGTAATCTCCCTGCCTGATATAAATCAAGGCTTCAGGATTCCTCGCTGTAACTGTGGTTGTAGATTCAGATACAATCTTCTTCTTATTAACCAAGAAAGTGTAGTCAGCAACTGTTGTTGCGCTGATATCTTTTAGAGGGTCTGGTACGCTTGTTAGATAGCCCTTGTCTGTGGCCGATATAACCACATTCTGAGACGCTCCTTCTTTATCAAAAACCCTGAGTGGTGTTGAAGAATCTGAAGGGGTCACAATAAGAGAATACCATTCGGTTTCATCTCTTCGTATAGTATGTATGAAGGAGCTGCCCATAGTTCCTAGACTTGCTTTATGCTCAGTTGGAGGTCTCTTTTGAAGGCCATCAACAACAGAAGACAGGGCATTTATTTGCACCTCTCCTTGTGTCTTCCTGCGTACAGAGGCTGGTTGTTGGGATATACCATTAATCAGGTTAGGGATCGTCTCATTAATTAGACCCATAAGTACCACCTGCACGGTCAATTACTCGGAAGACATCATAATTGTTGAAGATGCTGTAGTCTCCTGCCTCTGACTCAGAACCTTGTAGGTCTGCTAAAGCCACGGCCTCATCAACCTCTTGGAATCCGTGTAGCTCTCTAGAGCCTAAGATACGGTCTTGGAAGATTCTTGCACCTCGGACGGTTATGTATCGTCTTGCCGCTTCGGGAAGGTCTGTGAACTCTAGTAGTATTGTTAAGTTTGCTTTGAGGGAAGTACCAACAACAAAAGAATGTGTCTTCCTATTGTAGAACTTCAGACCTCTTTGAATTAAGTCTAGCTCTGTTTCGCTGTCGCTAGGATCAGCTAATAATGTATTGGCAGGTAGTGGCACATGTCCAGAGGCATCCTGTAGAAGCTCAACGTCAACCTCTCTATTCCAATGCCATCCTCTTGATTGTACCGCTCTAGATGTTGACTCCAGAATAGTTTCTGCCATTTCCGCATCGACTAGACCACTAGACAGGCTGTTCACTGGAGCTTCGCCAACTGAAGAGAGCAGGATATTGACTGCTTCTAATTTCGATGTTGGAGTCATTAAAATTCCTTTATAAGAAATAAAAAAAAGGGATGACAGGGAAATTAATCCCCACCACCCCTAGAAGGCTAAACTGAGTTCAAGCTAATAGCACAAGCAGGACGCAAGATATTGTGTCCCATTGCATATTTACTTACAAACAAAGAACCTTGGCGAGAAATCTGATACTCAGACTCCACCGAAAGGTCTTTCAGTTTAACAGTTGCTGCCGCATCTTTACTGAAGATCAAGCCACGAACCTTAGAATAGTTGCCGTAGTAAGCACTTGTTCTTGTAGAAGGTCCAGGTGTTGCATCGCCAGTTGCTGCAGCCCACTTGGTTGCGTCTGCCATATCCGCTTGAGGGATGTGGTTAGACATCAAGATTTTCACGCCACCAATAACAGGTACTTGACCAGACGATAGGCTTCCTGAACCACCTACATCTTTATTCATGTAAGCAAGCGTATTTACATCACCTGAAACATTAAATAGAGAGTAGTAC
>Ga0209494_1001462_pt1 | contig 10412 bp, 9 predicted proteins | sample EN1Hudseemescosm_FD_184628 | JGI IMG/M metagenome (GOLD analysis project Ga0209494, IMG submission 184628) | Methane-oxidizing microbial communities from mesocosms in the Hudson Canyon - EN1B Hudson Canyon (SPAdes) (version 2) | ecosystem: Environmental > Aquatic > Marine > Cold seeps | place... | reverse complement strand
TTTCAAGCAATAAAAGCGGGTTACCTACATGCTCAATACCTTCACAGGAGACTACCGCATCATAATTAGCCATAGAATCTGGTATGCCACAATCTAGGTCCGAATTTGTAAAACGCCCATAACCCTTAGGTTTTTTTTTCAAAAAGATCAATTCCATCAATATCAACCGTGAAATTTAAACCATTAAGCAACCACCCATCCCCAGAAGGAGTATCCAGAATTGCGCTTGGCTTAATATTATTTAAAATATCAATAACAACTGACCTATAATTCTTTTTATTCTTCACGCCACACTCTATTACAAAACTTAACCCCCCAACATTGACCAACCTTACTAGGCTCATCTATCGTTGCATAATTTTACTTGCATAAAAGCCAGTTGTCTTTTTCTTGTACTCTAGAGCCACATGATCCATTGAGTCCCCAATCTGCTCGTCACTCATACAATAAAGACCACCTAAGAAACGAATCCCTGCTCCAACAATAATCTTATTTGCAGCAGTCAAATATTCTTTATTGTCGTCGCTACAAAATGAATCATGTATAGGTCCATGGGCATAAATACATTCAACCCCTGATTTTTTACATAAAACAGACAACTGCTGCAAATATTTTTCCTTCCCGACAACAATATCTTCAGAATTAAATCTTATTCCTGACAGCGACCTATAGCGCTCCTTTGACTGAGGAACATAATTATACTTGAGCCAATCCTGGTCACTGTAGTGCTCCCTTGATGCCACCTTAAATTGCTGCTTAATTATACCTTTTAAAGATGCCCAAATAACATCCCAACTTAACAATAACGACACGTCACTTCTAAACAAGTCCTTAAATGACCTACTAAGAAAAAGTATTGCTCTTGCATCATTGTTCGTAGGCCTTTGTAAAACATCAAGAGATTGAACTATTAAGATCAATTTCGCCCCTTTTTCTATGACCCTTTCTGCCATAAAATATGTACCACCATAACCAAAAGCACCCGTTAAACTTAAAGACACCACGGACCGCCCTAATTCCCGCCCCAATTCTTTACTGTCAACCGAATTACCACCAGAACTATCCCCTAAAATTACAACATCAAATGAATCTGCCGCACTTATTTTATTCAACTGAAATTTAACTAATTCGGTATACCCAAAACCTAAAATATTACTTCTTATCGCGTAAAGCGAGGCCATTGAACAAAGAATCAAACCCCCTATACTCACCAAGACAAACAATTTAAAATATTTGTTTAACACGGTCAAAATTGAAAATACAGAAATTCAGAGGCGCTACTTAGGTTAAACATAGCAAACATAAAAACCAAGGAATAGAATATTGCCCAAAGCCCTAACGGCCTCCATTCCAACCATAAATAATCCATTCTCTTTATTTCATTTTTATATATCTGCAAGGCTGGTTTATAACGCCTCATAATTTGTTGTGTATTCGGTAGCCACACAACAAATAAAAGCAATACCAGGATCCATGCCGCCCCCTTCCCACTAACGATTCCTTCATTAAACATAGCCCCAAAAGATATAGAACTACTCCCAATCACCTCAGCGAGAGCAATACCCCCCTCAGAGATGTGTGACCGAAGTAGCCCATTGCCTCCAAACATTGCCCGAAAAAAAGCCATCGTCCCCTCCATCGATTCAGCTCGAAACGGAACCCAAGCCACTACTACTGAAAGCATTGTTATGACCCATGCAATAGATCTCCCTATATTAGATTGCACACCCTTCTTGAAAACAGATCGCCACCAATGATTTATCAACAAATAACTTCCATGCATTCCACCCCACAACAAGAATGTCCCTCCTGCGCCATGCCATAACCCACCTAAAATCATTGTTACCATCAAATTAATATAACGCCGGACAGAACCCTTACGTCCGCCCCCAAGTGGAATGTAAAGATAGTCTCTCAAAAATCGAGAAAGAGTCATATGCCACCTACGCCAAAAATCAATAATAGATAATGCCTTATAAGGCGAATTAAAGTTAAGCGGCAAACGAATTCCAAACATTCTCGCCATCCCTATTGCCATATCTGAATAACCAGAAAAATCAAAATAAAGCTGTAACGAATAAGCAATACTTCCAAACCAGGCATCAAAAAAAGTTAAAACACCTCCACTTTCCGCAAAGTCAAAAACAGGTGTTGAATAAACAGCTATTCCATCTGCTAAAACAACTTTCTTAAATAAACCAATTGCAAATACAGTCACTCCTATAGAGAGATTAGTAATTCGTATACCTCGAAGACCCTCAAACTGCGGCAACATTTCTTTATGGTGAACGATTGGCCCTGCAATCAATTGAGGGAAAAAAGTAACAAAAAGAAAATAATGCATAAAACCAGCTTTCTTAACATCTCCTCGAAACACATCAACTAAATAAGAAATCTGCTGAAAAGTAAAAAATGAAATAGCCAGCGGCAACAAGATATACTGAAAAGTTAAATCTGAGTCTAAAAGCCCATTTACTGTACCAATAAAAAAATCTGTGTATTTATAATACGAAAGCAGACCGAGATTTACAGTCACCCCAAAACATAAAACTAATTTACTTTTAGCCTTACTAACAACCCTACTTAATAGTTCACCAATACCATAATTAAATATAACAGAGAATAAAAGTAAACCTAAATAAACAGGATTCCAATACCCGTAAAAGAAAAGCGAGACACCAATTAAAAAATAAACGAAAAAGCGCCTACCCCCCAGTATATCTAAAAGATAAAAGCCAAAAATAGTTAATGGTAAAAAAAAGAAAATAAACTGATAAGAATTAAAAATCATACCTAACCTAAAGTTCCGCGCCCAATTTAGCCAAAATAATTAAACAACTACAACAAAAACCACCGAGTCTCTATCTAATTTTTGTGGCAAGACAACAACCTTTCATACAAGCCAATTAATTGGCTACTCATATTTTCTAAAGTATAAGGCTCAACTAATTTTCTTGCTGCAAGGCCCATCTTCTCACACAACCTATTCTCCACCATATCCCTCATAAACCCACTGATGGTCTCAACAGCCAAAGCATCACAGATAAAACCGTTAACACCTTCTTCTATCAGTTCAGCACCACCGCATTTATGACTGGTTATAACAGCTAAGCCACAAGCCATTGCTTCAAGAATTACATTCGGAAAAGGGTCATACAATGTTGGCAACAACAAAGCATCTGCCGCGCCATAAAAGGGCCTCACGTCCCTTTGAACACCTACAAAATGTATTTGATCTTCAATACCTAATTTTTTTGCCAAATCACTGTATTTCTTTTTATTTTTATCTCGTCCAACGACCAACAAATGAACATCACCATCTACACTCGACAACGCTCTAATACATGCCCTCAACCCTTTCCTTTCAAACCCAGAACCCACGAAAACAAATACCGTTGAATCATCAGATAAATTCAATTCATCCCGAATCTTATTTCGGGATATTTTAACTGATGGATTAAAAACCTCCGTATCAACCCCGTTATAAATAACCACTAATTTCTCAGGTGCTATATTAAACCTGTCCAAAATTTCATCACGAACCATATTCGAATTACAAATTACCGCTTTTAAACTGGAATGCTCAAACATTATCCGCTCAGCAGTCAAGATGTAATGATGAAAAGGACTTTTATTAGCCCACCAATTTCCTACCCAACTTCTGCAGCGCGCCCTTTGTTCTAACCAAACTTGATGTACACCATCTCCAGCACGATAAATGTCACACCCCGGTATACGCTCATGAGATTGAATTAAGTCAAAAGTATGCGTATTAATTATATTATGGACTTCATTGGCGAAGGATCGCTCCCGCTCAACACGCCCTTTGTATTTAGGGTTACATTCAACAAATTGCCCATCACGACCAAACTCCCGCTCCCAAGAGCGCGCAATAACTGACAAGCCCAGGTCATATTTATTTAATTCAGATAACGTCCGCTCAATAATTTTCTCGGCACCACCATCAGAACGGTAACATTGCCGAATAATTGCAATATGCCCCACTGCCTTCATTGTAAAACTTTCTCCAAAGCCAACAGAACCTGCTTCACAGTCAAGTCAGACAAACACTCACTTCGCTTCCCCCCCCCACAACCATCAACCCCACAAGGTCTGCAAGGAAAAAGGTCAGACGTTAAAATTATTTTTTTAGCGCACCAGGGACCCCATTCCACAGGATCGCTAGGACCAAAAAGCGCCACGACAGGGGTGTTTAATGCTGCCGCCATATGCATAGGCACCGAATCCACTCCAAAAAAAACATTCGCCGACTCAATAACACCCGCTAGCTCTTTTAAAGTCAACTCCCCGCACAAGTTAATTGGCTTACTTTTTGTTTTAGCCAAAATAGCATCAATCATTAGTAATTCTTGCTTATCTGGCGAGGATGTTAAAACAACTTGTTTTCCCGCTCCAGCCAACCTATCAATGACATGAGCGAACTTCTCATGGTCCCATGTTTTAAATAACCATCGTGAGGTTGGATGAATATGGACATAGCTCCTAGCACCAACACCTTCCCGCGCCATGATAGAATCTACTTTTTTTCGCGCCTCTTTACCAACCTCCAGCACCAATTGACGCTCATTTCCAGCTGGCTGAACACCAATTCTTCGAAGCGCATCAAGATGCTGCTCTACCCGATGCCTTTTACCCATAGGAAACACAGGATGTAGATATTTAAATGTCCAACGCCACAATGCATTATTTCTACGTGGATAACTTGCCGAAACCGCTTTTGGAATTCGACAATACTGCTTAATAATTAGACCACGCTGGTGCTCTGTTAAATGAATTAATAAATCATAATTACGATGCTTTAACTTATTTAATAGCCGCAACTCTTCAGTTAATTGCACACTTAACCCAAGAGTCTTCCAGCGACGGTCAATCGTATGTAACTGATCTATACTTGGATGCAAAGATAACATTTCTTCGGTATCCTTATAAACCAAAGCATCAATATCAAGGTGCGGGTAATGATTTTTCAATATCTGAAAAACAGGCGACGTTAAAAGCACGTCACCATGATGGCGAAGCTTAACGACTAGAACACGTTGAATCTTTGAAAAATCAATACGATCTTTTAAAAAACACTCAGGCTCTCTAGACAAAGGCGCACCTCACTTATTAACCGTTAAAATAAACTTCAACGTACTGGGTCGAAAAATAAAACACCATTTTGCCTCGTATTGCTTTGGACTAAGTTTAAATAAAAAACGCCCAATATTCCCCATAACTCCGCCAAAAGACAAACGCCTTTTTACCACCTTAAACCCTCCTCCCATATAATGAGAAACACCTTTCTTCTCAAAATGATCCATAGAAAAATACGACAAGTGATGCACATGCGTTGGGTCTCTCCAAGAAGATGAGCTAGCAAAATGTGGCGTTAAAATTGTAATCTCAGCATCTTTCTTAGCTACCCTATGAATTTCACTCATTAACAATGGTATGTCCAGCACATGCTCAATAACATTGTCCATCCAAACTTCTTCCACTGATCCATCTAAAAAAGGCAGTGTATTTGTTATATCACTAATTACATTTACTGCTTCACATGGAAACCTGTCTATGCCTAAAAAACCTTCTTTCTTTTTATTACCACAGCCCAAATTTAATTTCATCTTAAATGTTCCTCAACAATTAGAGTTTTTTTAAGTTAATCTATTTACCATATATGAACCAGTTAAAATAAGTTACACTTGAAATCGAAATACTTTTCAAGCAACCAATCTAACATGTCACAAAACACCCAAAACAAATGGCTTAACCTTATATCTGAAACCGGATTAAAAGCCATACTCGATCCTGAAAATGCGACTATCTATAAATTTCTTTCTGAGCAATCAAAACTTTTAAAACCCAACAGCTTAATATTAGATGCTGGTGCCGGAAAAAAACCTTACAAACATCTTTTCAATCAACACACCTATCAATCTTGCGATATGCCCGGTGGATTCTATCCTGACAAGCATAACTTTGAATGCTTTTTAGATGCCATCCCTACTCCTGACAACCATTATGATGCAATCATACTCACCCAAGTTCTTGAACACACGCCCAACCCACTAAAAGTACTCACCGAAATAAATAGAACCTTAAAACAAAATGGGAAACTTGTCCTGTCCGTTCCTCTTAATGCACCTTTACATGGCGAACCTTGGCACTTCTTTCACTTTACCCACTATGGATTAAGTGAATTAGCAAATGAAAGCCGATTTCAGCTCATAATGTGCGAAAAGATAGGGGGTGGTTTTTGGTGCTTGGGCAAAAGACTTCCCGACACAATTAAAAGAGTATATAAACAATACGACCCCTTCCAAGCAAAAAAAAGAAGCCGAAACATTCTACAATGCACCCTGATGAGTCTTGGCTTGCTACCCTTCTACCTTTTTGGGTACCTACTAAGCGCCTATTTTATTCGCCCGTTATTTTATTTTTTAGATTACCTCGATCTCAATAAAGATTTCACTCTAGGTTACTGCGCGGTTATGAAGAAAAAAAGTTAGTCAACAAAAAATCCAAATCAATTTAGCCTGCACTCCCCTGAACGGAGTTTAATTGTGTGTACACCCCGTCTCGAGCCATTAACTCTTGATGACTGCCCTGTTCAACAATACAACCTTCCTCCAACACCAAAATAACATCAGCATTTTGTATCGTAGACAAACGATGGGCAATAATAATCGTCGTTCTTTTACCAGTGAGCTCACTAAGCGCCTTCTGTACTAGCTCCTCTGAATTAGTATCTAATGCAGATGTTGCCTCATCCAAAATTAAAACGGGTGCATCTTTCAGAAATGCCCGAGCAATTGCCAAACGTTGGCGCTGCCCTCCTGACAACTTTAGCCCTTGCTCTCCGATTTCTGTATTTAATCCATTCGGCATTTTTTCAATAAATTCCATCGCATACGCATAATTAGCTGCACGAATCACCTCCTTTTCTGAAGATGTATTTAAAGAACCATATGCTATGTTATTTCTCACTGAATCATTAAATAACGTTGTATTCTGAGTCACTAAAGCAATGTGATTCCGTAAGTGCTCCAACTCATAATCACCGACCTCTACGCCATCCAACAAAATTTCACCGTGATATTGATCATAAAATCGCGTAATTAAATTAGCTAACGTACTTTTCCCACTACCGGACTTGCCTACCAATGCAATCGTTTGTCCGGGCTCAACGACAAAATTTATATTTGATAGAATTCCTTCACCATCCCCATAAGCGAAAGAAACATTCTTGAATTCCAGCCGCCCTTGCCATTTATCCTGCTTGAATTTCCCCTTATTTTTTTCAGGTGATTGACTCAATATATCAAACAAAGGTTCAGCTGCCGCAATCCCTTTTTGTGCCTGAGAATTAGCATCAATTAATGTTCTTATGGGTCGTGGCAATATAAAGGCAGCGGTTAAATATGAAACAAATTCTCCAGCGCTAGCACCCTTCATGATCTCTAATGCCAAATAGATTATAACCGATAAAGCTATCGCCATAATAAATTGCATTATAGGGTTATGTAGCGAATGCGTAACTGCAAATTTTAAAGATTGGTTACGATTATACAAACTACTGTCAAGAAAACGATTACGTTCATATCGCCCCCCGCCAAAACTTTTAACGATTCTGTGGCCATTCACTAATTCTGAAACAATATGTGTCATATCACCAATAGAATCTTGAATTCGCTTACTTAACATCCTCATCCGCTTACTAACATAAATCACGACCACGGCAATAAGCGGAGTAATCAGTAAAAAAACCAAAGACAGCATCCAATTGACATAAAACAAATAAGCCAATAAAGCAATAACTGTGAGTCCTTCCCGAACAAATGTTCGAATAGCGTCAGTAGCTGCCCCAGTGACTTGCCCGACATTATGAGTAATGCGAGACATTAAATAACCACTGTTATTCTCATCAAAATAAGCCGTTGGCAAAATAGAATATTGATTAAAAATTTGGCAGCGTAAAGAATGAATAATATTATTCCCCACCCTTGCAAGAAAATAATTACCAATAAAGCCTGCAACGCCTCTAACAATAATTAACCCACTAAACCACAAAGGTAAATAAACAAGATCTTCACGTGATGACGATTGAAGGGCATCAATAATCACTTGTATTATTTTTGCAAAAAGCGGTGTGGTACTGGAGTAGACCAAAAACCCAAGAATACTAATTAAAAAGGCACTCTTCTCTGGCCATAGATAACTAAGTAACTGTTGGTAAGCTCCAACCCTACTCCCACCACTCTTGTTAACACGGAATCTTTTAGAAAATAAAAACTTACCCAATAGAATTACAACAATAAAGATTAAACTTAAAAATAATATAAGCTCATCATTTCCTATTCCCTCAAAGCCCTCTTTCCATTGTTTTATTTGACTGTCCAAAACCATACCTTATTTTTTTAAAAATACTGTTCCTATGAAATGAGAAACAGCCTCACATTACATCTTTAATAACACTTAAAGTTTCATTCATATTTCGCTCTACTGTGTATTTTTCTGCAATCTGTACGTTTAATTCTTTATGTTTATTAAGTAACCCAACATCATTCAACAACATATCTATTTTCTTAACTACCGAGAAATCTTCAGAATGACTCATAATAAATTCATCCGATATTATCTCATGAGCCCCATTTTGTTTTGTAGTAAAAACAACAGAACCAAAGCTCATAGCCTCCAAAATTACATTTGAAAAGGGTTCATAACGAGTTGGTAGTATAAAAATATCTGCGACTACATAGAAGTCATTTACATTTCTTATCGGCCCAGTAAAAAAGACTTTTTCTTTCAACCCAAGCCCATACGCTCTTAACCGATATGAATCTATCTGTTTTTCTTTACCTACAATAAATGCCTTAAAATCCCGATATTCTAATCTTGATAATATTTGTAAAAATTCATCAACACCTTTTCGCTTAAATCCACTTCCTACAAATAAAATTATTTTGGTATTCATTTGCAAATGAAATTCAGAAGATAGTTTCTCCCACGACGCCTTATGATCAATTTTACAATGTCCAATACCGTTATATACCACTTTTATTTTTATTGGATCTATATTATATTCGTCAATGATTTGTTCTCTAATCATTGACGAATTTGCAATAATCTTTTCAGCCCGATTAAAACATTTCTTTTCTAAAAAGAGATACAACGGATGCAACGGATTTAATCTAGACTTTTTTTCCACCCTTAAAAAAACACGATGCACACCATCTCCAGCTCTGTACACATTAGGGCATATTATTCTTTCTAACGAGAAATAAAACTTCCCTTTTTTTCCGACAACCACCTGAATATTAAACAGAATAACTCTTAACCATGACGGAAGAAATCGAGGGCAAAAAGAATTAATAACTTCATGATCAAAACCGTAGGATGTCAATTTATCTGATAATCTTTTTAAATATATTTCCGCCCCTCCAAGAGCTGAGCTATCTTCTCTGATCAAATATATTTTTCTCATTTATTCGGCCCTATAAAATTTATCTTGCACGCTCTATAATTAGTGAGGACGATAACAAAACACCAACGCAAGAACTAACCATTCAACTTTTCATATACCGTCATAATTTTTTTTATCATAACTCTATGGCTAAAATTATCACAAACATAACTTCTCGCATTATTTGAATAACGCTCTATTTCGTCATTATTATTTATAAGCCCGTTCAGCTCCAAATACATTTCTTCAGCATCATTCCTTTCAACTAATATAAAATTACTGTCCTTATATAGGTCTCCTGTACTGCCCGCATCAGTCGTAATGACCGCTTTCTTCATAAGTAATGCTTGCATAACTGACTGAGGAACACCTTCCTTACTATCTGACGTTAAAACAAAAATATCTAGCGCTGTTAACAAAACAGGTACCTCTTTGACATGTCCAAGGCAGGTAATATATTGGCCCAAATTAAGGTCGTCTATCTTAGACGCAATAGCTTTTCTTTGAGGCCCATCACCGGCAATAAAAAATTTTATCTTTTTGCCTTTATTGCTATCAACTATTTTCTTAACTAACTCTACAAAACGATCATGTCGTTTAAATGCTCTTAACACAGCAACAATGCCAATGGCTAATTCATCATCCTTTATACCTAATTTTTTTCTGACCTCATCTCTGTCATAAAGATCAGGCTTAAACTTTTCATCATCAATCCCAGTTGGAATTGATTCAATATTTTCGGCCTTTATTCGATTATACTGAACCATTCGGTCTCTAATGCTTTCACCAGTTGTAAATATATAATCAGCCATTTCGTTTATAAAATTCAACCGTGAAGCTCGAATATCATTCGATAAATGTCGTGTCCTTATGAATTTTACACCGGCTAATTTTGCTGCAATCCCTCCAACCCAGGTATCCTTTCCACTATGAGTATTTACAATAT
>Ga0209494_1001461_pt1 | contig 10413 bp, 12 predicted proteins | sample EN1Hudseemescosm_FD_184628 | JGI IMG/M metagenome (GOLD analysis project Ga0209494, IMG submission 184628) | Methane-oxidizing microbial communities from mesocosms in the Hudson Canyon - EN1B Hudson Canyon (SPAdes) (version 2) | ecosystem: Environmental > Aquatic > Marine > Cold seeps | place... | reverse complement strand
CGGACTAAAGTCCGCTCTACATAAATAAAAATGTAGCTATGTTAGCTTAAACGTTTAACCCAGTTCAAAGTTAATTGGGCCACTTCTTCTCGCCACTTTTGAGAAGAAAAAGTGTGGTCGGCGTCCATTAATTCAACTTTAGAAACATCTGCTTTCTCAAATATTCTTTGTTGTTGATTATCAGCTTTCACTACTTCTCTAAATTCATTAGCCGTCAAGTCCTTTCCACTTAGAATAAATAAAATGGGTCGTTCAAACCGATTTAGACAAGCAAGCACCCTGTCAGGCAAGGGCAAACCAGAGTCAACTAAAAAAGTCTGTTGCTGCTCTGTCATATTTATTGGGCTGGCCTTTGATTCTAACAATCTCTTAAACTGCATAACTAAAGAAGAAAAGGACTGACGATAATTAAATTGAAAAGAGAAGATCCTCTTCCACAGCTCCGAATGAAAAAGATGTTGTAAATAATAATATTTAAGATAAGTTTTAGCCGCACCATGCTCAGTAAAAACCCAAGGGTTTAATAAGACTAATCCTTTTATTCGTTTATCTTGGTAAGCATAAAATGAAGCCGCAGAAGCTGCATCACACAAGCCCCAAATAACTACCCCTTTTAAATTTGGAATAGATTTATAAAAATTATCAACAGCCGCTGAAATATCTTTATCGATGCTTGAAAACACACGTGATTCACCTTGTGAATCCCCCATTCCTCGATAATCAAATCGCATAACAGGGATAGCATTGGTCGCCAACATCCGGGCAAGTAACACAAATTGACGCTGGCTCCCTACTCTATACTGTGGGCCACCAACAACAATTAAAACACCTATTGCAGAGGTACTCTCTGGTTTATGAATCATTCCTATCAATTGCTCTGATTGACAGGAAAAAACAATAGGTAATTCTTCGACCCTAGTCATTAATGCTTAACCTTAGGGTTTATCACGATTTATTAGAAACTCTCTCATATCTTCATTTTTCACCCGTTGATACAAATCTTCCACTTTGATAGTCAAACCAATTGATTCCAGGGTTAAAGAATCCCCTAATAAATAATGCTTAGAGCTCCATTGATCTTTTTTTCTACTGACCTCAACATTGACAAAGTCCTGTTCGATCAAAACATATTCTTGTAATGTAGGAATAGATTGATAAGCCGTGCGTTTAATTGTCTCATCATATCGCCGAGTCGATTTAGATAACACCTCAACAATAATAGTTGGTGTCTCTGTATAATAATCATTGTCCGTTTGATCATCACAAACAACCATGGCATCAGGGTAAAAAAAATCATCACCAACCTTTACTTTCACATCAGATGAAAAAGGCTCGCAAGGTGAGTTTTGTAGATGAGCATGTAGGTTCACAAAAATATTTCCTGAAATTCTCTCATGATTTTTACTTGCACCAGACATTGCATAAACTTCTCCATCAATAAATTCATGCTTAATCTCTGCTATTTCTTCACCTGCCAAATATTCAGCTTCAGTAACTTTAGTTAATATTTGATTTAAAGACATTATGATGCCCTATTTGATGATAATGTGATCAACTCAAGCGATTCAGAAATATCTTGTGTTGCCCAAAAGTGACATCCAGCAATTATATCAAGTGAAGTCTCAATTCCTTGTTGCCTAAGCTTTTTAATCCACTGAGAAGTAGCATACCCCCCTTCTTCACTAACTGCTGCTAATTCAAAGATTTGAACCTGTTTTACCTGATTAATTTTAATTTGATCTATTTTAGCCGAAATTATGGGAAGGGCCAATTCAGGATTTAAACAATAACCAGCCACTTCAACACACTTCCCATTTAATAGCTGCTGCTTTAAGCTAGCTGTGGTCTTTTGCGACTTATCTTTATCTATCATAGCTGCAGCAACATTCAGTCGTAAAAACTGCATAACAAACTGCTCACCATTTAATACTGGTTGCCAACAAATTAACTTATCAATATAAGGGTCATATTTTTGTAAATAATTTAAAGCCAATAAAACACCCGTTCTTACGCCCCATAGATGAATTATCTTGTATTGCTTTTCTTGTACCCATTTAACTGCAGTATTAATATTACTAAGCCAGATATCCCAAGTTGCCTCAGAGAAATCACCCTGACTATCACCAGTGCCCCACAAATCAAGCACTAAAACCGAAATACCTTGCTCAGCATAAGCTTGAGCTTGCATAGCAACCATATGCCGAGATTTATTCATTTCTTCAGCAAATGCAGGGATATGAACAATACATTGAGAATTAGGGTTATCTAACGGTGAATAATACATTGCAAAAATCTGCCCTAACTCTGCAGAAATAAATAAAGGCACTGTTTTATATGTTGATATCCCTTCCATAAGCTTACAATTAAAGCTTCCCTTCAACAAAGATGACTAAGGAACTGACTGTTTCAAATACCTGAGCATCAATTTCATCATCTTCAACAAAAAAACCAAACCTTTCTTCCAGTGCCGTTAAAATAGAAACAACTGCCATAGAGTCAAATTCAGGAAATGTACCTAGCAATGGAGCGTCATCTTTTAACAATGCATTATCACCTTTAAGTTGCAAAATGCTGATTAAAATCTCTTTAACGTCTGTTGATATTGACATATATACCTAAATTTCCTATAGCTAACATAATTCATCTTGTTCAACTCTTAACTTATCCATTATAGTAAATATTTCTTAAAATAAAACCTTATAAATTCATTAAGCATTTTTAAACAGCCTTTCCAAGTACGCCAATTAAAGATCATTATCCCCCACCGCTCACGCCTATGGGACATCCATTCCTTTTTGTAAGCATCATCACCGCTTAAATAATCAACACAGTCTACTTTATCAATATCTATAACGTAACGCATTAAAGTAGCGGTTAAAATGGAACCAATAGATAGGTTTTTATATTTTTCAGCATAAGCTAATTTATAAATATACGCTGTATTATCTGCAACAATCCATACTTGTGCAGCAATAGCAACATCATTAATATAAGCAACACCTAACCTTAATGCGCCCTGCTTAGCAGCCACACGCATTAAACCAGAAATAAAATCCGGAAATGTCTCTTCACCCTTCCAGCTTGAAGCATATACAGCTTCGAAGGCCTTTATCCCCTTTTCTAGTCCCTCGCCTTTATATAAAATTTCAGCTTTTGCTCCTTCAAGCCGGTTAAATTGTTTTGTTTTTCTTACGACTGTATTTCTAACTCTAGAAGAGAGTCCGGAAAAATACTCATCGAATGAGCGTTGATTAACCTCTAAATACCAATTAGCAAAACAAAAAAAAGGAATGCTTGGTAAACCAGCCCCTTCCATATTCGATATTAACGAAACCTGCTTTTGTTCCATCGGCTGTAATATCAGTGTATCCCACACGAATTCAACACCTTTCATCCCCTTTAAAAAGTTTCTTACAATATGCAACTGCTCATTATCTTCATCATTAGATAAAAGATGATAGATGGGGGAATAGTAATTGGTTAAACTTTCTAAAGTTGAATTATTAAATTTTAGTGGTGTTAATAACTTTAGCTCACCCTGATGGGAATAGTTTAAAAAAAAAACATGTTCATTTTCTGAAAGTATTACGGAATTAATCCAATTTTCATACCAATCAAATGAAGAAAAAAACCCAGTATTATCACACTTTAATAATATTACAGCTTCATCCGATAAATCCTCAAACTTAGTAATATTAATCGTCATAAGTTATTGCTAAATAGCTAATACTAATTCAGATTGTGCTCGTTGATAGTCCTCAGGAATACCAATATCAATAAAGTAAGAATCTGACATAAAAGCATTCACTGTCACTTCATTTAATTTACATTGAAGAAAATCAACTTCAAATGAAAATTTTTCTGGCATCGGAAATATCTTAAACAATGATTTATTTAAAATATAAACACCTGTATTAATTTGCCCTGAATTAACATATTGCTTTTCCTCAAATGAAACAACGCGTCCCTTATCCATCTCAACATTGCCATATCGTTCAAAGTTTTTCATCGGTTTTAAAGCAATCGTTAAATCAGCGTTGCTATCTATATGAAATAATGCCATTGCCTGCCAATCAATAGCACAAAACGTATCTCCATTTAAAACAAGTACATTAGTATCCTTTGCAAAAGTTAATGCCAACGCTATTGCCCCTCCTGTACCCAAAGGAGTTTCTTCATATGCATATATCAATTCCAAACCATGCCAGCTGCTACCAAAATAGGTTTCAATTTGCTCACCTAAATAACCAACTGAAAGAATGACACGAGAATACTCTCGTTCTTTTAACCGCGTTAACAAATATTCAAGAAAAGGCTTATCAGAAACTGGAACCATAGGCTTTGGAACTGTCAGTGTCAAAGGATATAGACGGGTTCCTAATCCCCCTGCCAAAATAATTGCTTCTTTCATTTTAAATGTCCAAATAATTGCTCTTCAACCATTGTACAAATAATATGTCCCATCAAAATATGACACTCTTGAATTCTTGGAGTATTCGTAGAAGGAACTTTTAAACAAAAATCACAGAATTCATCCATTTTTCCTACCTTCCCCCCTGTAAAACCAACAGTAATAATGCCTAGTTCACGTGCTTTTTTTAAAGCCGCAACTATATTCGCAGAGTTTCCTGAGGTAGAAATCCCAATAAAAATATCCCCAACCTTACCATTTGCCTCAATTTGACGGCTAAACATAGTCTCAACTGAGCTATCATTTACTACAGCTGTTAATACAGAGGTATCTGTTGTCAAAGCAACTGAAGCTAGTGCTGGGCGATCAAAACAAAGCTTATTAACTAGTTCAGCTGCAATATGCTGCGCATCTGCTGCACTGCCGCCATTACCAGCTAACATCGTTTTAGCACCATGATTATAGGCTTTTACAGTCACCTCAACTACTTGTTCAATCAAGTCAATTATTAAACTATTTTCAAGTAACAATTGCTTTGTTGTAATAGAATCTTCAATTTGTTTTTTTACAAAATCTATATCTAAATTCGCCATGATTGAACTCCTTGTTTTTCAAAATTAAAATTAACAACCTTTCCTGACTTTTGAGAAAGCATATTGATCAAATTCATTTTCTTAACTGGATCGACAATAAACATAATAAAGCCGCCCCCTCCAGCGCCAGAAACTTTACCAGCTAATGCTCCATTAGCTTTCGCCTCAAGCATTAAATCATCTATATCACGATTTGAAATATTTTGAGCTAATTTTTGTTTTTCCACCCAAGAGCGCTCTAAAATAGATGCAAACCGCACAATATCGCCTTTAAGCAAAGCCTCTTTCATCTCATAGGCATCTTTTTTTATTTGATGTGAAGCTGTAAGGGAATCAGACCCCTGTTTTTTAAATTGTGAAATTTGTTGATCAATAATGCTTGCAGAAGAACGCGAAACACCTGTGTAATAAAGAACCATAGAACTATTTAGTTCATTAACTATCCAATTTTTAATTCGTAAAGGATTAACAATAACATGGTCATTGGCATTAAACTCCATAAAGTTAAACCCACCAAAAGTTGCCGCATATTGATCTTGTCGGCCACCTGACAAACCAATATCTTGTCGTTCTATTTCATATGCCATACGTGCAATTTCATACTCACCCAATGGTAAATTCAACCACTCGACAAAAGCAGTCAAAATTGCCACTACCATCGTAGACGAAGAGCCTAAACCAGAACCTGCAAGAGCATCAGAATATGTTGTCACGCGACAAGGTAAAGCAACTCCCTGGTTAAAGTCACGTACAATACGGTTATACACACCTTTATGTAAATCTAAAGTATCATCGTAAACAAACTGACTTAAGGCCTCACTCTCAAAGTTTTCACCTCGATCTGTAGCAATAAAAAAAACCTTATTTTCATCCAAAGGTTCGATAGTACAATATGCATACATAGCAATCGATGCATTTAAAACTGCACCACCATACTCATCACAATAAGGAGAGACATCTGTACCTCCACCCGCTAAACCAACGCGTAACGGTGCTCGAGATCTAATGATTTTCATTATCCTAATTCCTAAATTTTATAAAACAACCGCTTAAATAACTTTTACATAAATTTGTACAATAAACGAGATACAGTTACACCTAAGGCTTCACTATTTCAAATAGCTAGCTATCACTCAACCCATTTATCAACAACTCTTCAATTCTACGCAAGTTGGTATCCCAATTATAATGTTCTAATACACAATTACGCCCAAAACTAACATCCTGCTTAACCGTACCAGAGAGTAGTGCTAAAGCCCCCTCAATCATTTGTGCTTCATCATCTGCAACTAACGGTGAAAATCCAGAATATTCTTGAATCCCTTGTAAAGCATTACTTGTTGCTAAAACAGGTTTTCCCATCGCCATAGCTTCCAATACTTTATTCTGAATACCTCGTGCCAGACGCAATGGCACGACAGAAAACTCTCCATATCTTATATAAGGCCTAACATCTGGTACTCCTCCTGTCACGAAGACGCCAGAAAGTTTAGCTAAAGCTTTTACTTCTTCAGAGGGACTCATTCCAACAATGTAAAAACACGCATCATTGTTCTGTGCTTTAATTTTTGGGAAAATAGTGTTTGCAAACCAAACTGCGGCATTTATATTTGGCCAGTAATCCATCGCCCCAGTAAAAACAATAACTCTATCTGATTTTTTATAAGGGTTTTCATAATCTAAAGTTGAATCAAAATAGGTACTATCAACACCTTGAGTACGGTGCATTACTTTATCTGCCACATTCGGTACCAACTCTTTAAAAAAATCAGCCTCATCTTTTGAAACAAAAACCGTCGAATCAAATTCATTTGCCATTGCAGACTCAAACGCCAATAACTTATCCGCTTCACGTCGATAAATCCAGCTCATAGGCCAAGCATGATCTTTTGCATATAAGCGCCATTTATCAGAATCAACATCCTCCAAATCTAAAACTGATTTAACATCAGCAGTCAGCTTACCTGTAACATACTGAGCCATGACCCCAGAAAATATTAGAGTAGAGTCTATAAGCTGTTCTTTAAGCGTATCATCAACCCAAGCCTGAATTTTCTGGTTTCTATAATACGGCAAAGAAAGTGGCTCACCTGTTAATAAACCTCGTACACTAAACAGTTTAGCTGATTTAGGATTTAACTCGACAATACAAGCATCTTTACAAAAACTCTTAACATATTCAACATGCTCCAAATCTGCTTTATCATCAACAAAACACGCTAGGTAGACAGAATAGCGCTTAGATAAATACTTTAATAAATTGAAAGAGGTGATTTTATCCCCTTTATTAGGAGGGTACGGTAATCGGTGAACTAAATAAAGAATCGAATTCATAAAAAATATTCCATAAAATTAAACGACAAAATCAGCAACTGCCTTTAAATCAGTAAAAATTCCATCAGCTTGGATACAGTCAGCTTCTGACACTTTTTTTCCTGTTTTAACAAAAAAGCATTTTTCAATCCCAGCCGCCTTTCCTGCCAAGATATCACTCAACTTATCACCAACCAAAATAGAAGTACCAATATCAACCCCATGCTCGCTGATCGCCTGCATCAACATTCCTGGTTGTGGCTTTCTACATTGGCATTGTTTTAAATATCCGCCCACACCATGCTCAGCATGATGTGGGCAGAAATATACAGCTTTAATATCAACCCCATGCTGTTTAAATTCAGCCAGCATCCAACTATTTAAAATAGCGAAATCCTTTTCAGTATAGTAACCACGAGCAATCCCTGCTTGATTCGTCACAATAATAATTTGATAACCTGCTTTTATAAATGATTGACAGGCAACAAAAACCCCATCAATAAATACAAAATCATTAATTTGATGAACATAGTTTTCATCATGATTAATGACCCCATCACGGTCTAAAAATAGTGTGGCATTACTCATTGTTAAATAACCTATTAAGGAACGAGGGTTTTATTAAATCCAAAAGTTATAGGATGTGCTGAGGTACGAAGCGCATATTTAGCGTGTGATGCGCTTCGTACCTCAGCACATATATGGACTCCTCGTTTATTGCAAGCAAATTTTCAATTTTTAATAACATTAACAGAGATCAAGATTGCTGCCATATATTCGGTCTCTAATAGAAGTTTTAATACCTCAGGACTCTTGATGAAACTTTCGCACGCTTTTTCCTCAATCATCCTAACGGTTTCGCAATGAACCTATGTGCTGAACGGGATATAAAAGCGTCGGTCTGACCTGTTTTTGTCATCACGATTGATTAATTTGCCTCCGCAATCTTGGTTACTCGGTTTCTACTCGTGTGAGGGGTATCTTCGTTTTGGTCACAGGCAGAGTGCCCCTTATCACAGCGTCTGTGGGCAAAGCGTGGATAACCTAGTTCGCTATAGCTCATGCTAATAGCTCCTCATCACCTTTATAATCTTCATTTTTTGTTGCTAATGCCCATAAAATACGTGCGTTTTTATTGGCTAGGGCAACGGCTGCTTTATTAAACCCTCGCCGTTCAATCAATGCTTGCAGCCATAAGCTCAATTTGTCTTTTTTATCTGCACAGTTCTTTAATACTGATCTTGCTCCATGTATCAACAGGGTACGAATATATCGATTCCCTCGCTTACTAATCCCTAAATAAACCAACTTTCCACCACTACTATGCTGCTTAGGGACAATGCCTAAGCTGGCGGCATAATCTCGGCTACTTTCATAACCTTTACCGTGACCTATATCCGATGCGACAATGGTTGCAGTCAGTGGGCCAATACCTGGCACGTCTAGAAAACGCTTACTCAATTCATTTTGATTGCAAAGACGACTAATTTTTTGGTCCATATTTTTTATTTCATCATCTAAAACGGTCAATTTTTCGTATTGTTCATTAAACATTTCTCGACTTAATGAGGTCAGGTTATTCTCTGCATCTTCAATGATTAATGGAAGCTGCTCTCTCACTCTATTGATCCCTTGATGAATAACAATGCCTCTTTCACTCAATAAACCTCTTGTTTGATTAACCAGTGCCGTACGATTGCCTTTTAAGTCTTCTCTGATTCTATGAATCAGCTGCATATCTTGTTGCTCTACAGTTTTGACTGCTACGACTCGCTTGTTGGGTCGAGTAACGGCATCAAATATTCCTGCTGCATCGTTATAATCATTTTTGTTACCGATAACAAAGTTCTTTACATAGCGAGCATTAAGCAAAATGACCTCATGTCCTAATTTAGTCAACTCTCTTGCCCAGTAATGAGCACCTCCACAGGCTTCTATTCCTATCAAACTTTCTTGATAATTTGCAAAGAAAGACAAAACATCAGCTCGTTTTAGTTTTTTCTTTACTGGCTTGTTTTTCTCATTCATCGTATACAGATGAAAAATGTTTTTCGCTATATCTAAACCAATTACGCTACTATTCATTTCGGACTCCACTTCACGCTGTATAATATCTTTGGTGTATTATGACACCGGTAGAGAGAGAGGAGTCCATATCATCATCCTATAAACCATCTCCTTACACACAACGATTAATCTAGCGCCTCAAGCTTACGAGCCATTTGAATACCGAACACACAATCCTGAATTCTCTGAAAACCAATCCAGATACTTTTAGCTCCAGGATCACCATCCGATTTTCGTCCCAAGAACCCTCCTAATGTAGCCAGGTTTCTTAGCACCGTGTTAAGTGTAGGTGTTTTTTTCGGAATCGTCTTTTCCAATAAAACATAAGATGATTTCCATTCTAAAGAATCAAAAATGAGTTCAGCAGGTAAGTCAGGACAGACACGGCCTAAACGCATAAGATACATCACTCGCCAAGCAACAATCATCGCCATAACCAAAGCCTTTTCAATACGTTCTTTAGTTGATAATTGAAGTTTCTCTACCTTGCAGCCGACTTTCAAAACATCAAAAAACATTTCTACCTCCCACCGACAACGATACCAGTCAATCAGCTCACAGGCTTGTGCTTCATTTTCTACGGTTCGATTACTTAATAAGCGCCAGGTAATCGGTGATTTTCCTATCGGTGGATTAATTTCTTTTGCCTGAACCAAAGTAACTTCAATACCTTCTTTCCCCCTGACAGGAAGAGTGCAGCGCAAGACTTTAATTTCTTGCTGAACCTGTCGTGATTTCTCACCTTTTTTTCGCGGCTTAATAAAGCTAACCCGACTCATAATCTCTTGTTTATCAAGGCTATCCCAAAGCTTCACATCTTTAGATAGTTTACGATTATGCTTCGCTCTTACTAACCAATCGGCTGGCGTATTCAATGTTTGACCTTTCGCCATCAGGCTCAAAATATCGCCTTCTCTATCTGCGACATAAATCAGTCTATTTTGAGGGCAGCGTTCTGCCATTTCAGCAACACGTTCATAGCCTTCTACCCAGCGGTCGCTTTCTTTTATGGTCGGGGTCTCTCGGTCT
>Ga0209494_1001460_pt1 | contig 10416 bp, 10 predicted proteins | sample EN1Hudseemescosm_FD_184628 | JGI IMG/M metagenome (GOLD analysis project Ga0209494, IMG submission 184628) | Methane-oxidizing microbial communities from mesocosms in the Hudson Canyon - EN1B Hudson Canyon (SPAdes) (version 2) | ecosystem: Environmental > Aquatic > Marine > Cold seeps | place... | reverse complement strand
TGGAACATCAGCGCCAAATTTTTTTGCAACATTTGCTATTTCTTGACTGTCAGTTGAAACTATACAACGATCCATATTATCGACTAATTGGCCTGCAATTACTGAATAGGCAATCATAGGAAAACCGCCAATTTCTTGTATGTTTTTTTTGGGAACACCTTTAGAGCCGCCTCTGGCTGGGATTATTCCAATTACGTTAGGTTTTTTATTCATAAAATTTCTAATTTATTTTTTTATCTATACATTTCTAATGTTATAGCATTTGATGTTTTTAATTTATTATCAATTAGACACTGCATTTCGTTCACGCAACCCTTTAAACACAGACTCACCAGGAGTGCCATGTAGATAGCTATCTATCAATTTTCCACTGTCCAAATATTCTTTTATAACTTTACAAGTTTTATCAAAAGCATCAATTAACAAACCTAGATCTTTTTCAGAATGCGAGTATGACAACATGAGCACACCAGAAAAGCATAATATTCCGTGTTTAAACATTTCCTGTTGGTATAGCGTAGCAAGTTTAGGGTCATGAACACCGTTATCATCATGGGAGTTAACCATTAATCTAACCGGATATCCGGCTAATGACATATTTTTTCTTATTAAGTATTTGTCAATTACTGAATTAAATCCATCTTCAATATATCTTCCCTTCTTCCATAATTCGTCGATAACATTATGCTTCTTATAAAAATCAATATTAGCTGAAGCTGCTGCAAGAGTCAGAGCTTCTGGAGCATACGTAGATGAAAGGAATACTTTATCAAACTCCATCATATATTCTTTTTTCCCAGCCAGAACACCCAAAGGCATTCCATTGGTAATCCCCTTACCAAAGGTAGCAAGATCGGGCACAACATCCAAATACTCTTGTACTCCACCCATTGCAAATTTAAAACCAGAAATCATTTCATCAAATATCAGCAGGGCACCATTTTTATGCGTTAAATCTTTAACCTTTTGCAAAAAGTTATCCTTTGGTTTTTCAGCAATTACAGGCTCCATAATCACCGCAGCAACTTTATCTTTATACTGATCAAACATTGCCCTTAAACCATCAATATCGTTGTATTCAAATGTTTTCGATAAATCTTTTACTGACTGAGGAATGCCAGAGTTTCTATCGGTAGTAGAAATATACCAATCTGCAAAACCATGATAACCCCAGCAGAAAATCATATCTCTCCCAGTTACATGTCTTGCAATTTTGATTGAAGCAGCGCACACGTCACTGCCGTTTTTGGAAAATTTAACCATGTCAGCACACGGTATACAATCAACCAACTTTTCTGCAACCTCCACTTCTAATGGATTTAGCATACTAAAAAGAATACCTTTGTCCATTTGGATTTTAATAGCATTGTTAATATCTGGATGATTATGTCCTATGGTTACAGGACCGCACCCCATGACCATATCGATATATTCATTTCCATCAACATCCCAAACATGAGATCCATATTGTTTCTCCAAAAACTTAGGTGAAACGCCATCAGGAAATACACCAGGAGCCCGACTAAAAGTATTAGTACCTGATGCAATTACCTTTTTTGCACGCTCGTATAAACTATTACTTTCTTTGATTCCATTTTTTAGGCCAATGTTATTGCTCATAATTTTCCCGCCTGTTAATTTAAATATTTTTTAATCCAGTTCAACTGTTTTTTAAAAATTGCCACCCCATCTTCGTCGCGATATGCTTGCATAATAAATGGCCCTTGATAGTTTAATTCACTCAATTTACTGAAAACCATATCAAAATCTGCTACACCTTCACCAAGGGTGACAGAACCTGCACTCAGCTCACGATCCTTTATATGAACATCTGTAATTCTATTCCCATAAGCCTCTAATTCTTCAACTGGATTATAGCCCAATGCTGCACTGTTACCAATATCATAGTTTACGGTCACATGTTCAGAATTAAAGCGATCCAATAACTCCCAAAATGCCCTTGGAGGTAAATCAGTTTCAAGCGACAAATTAATTCCTTGCTTTTCTGCAACCTGAACGCACGGTGTCAATTGTTTAACAAAACGATTTATTACCTGTTGGCTGACTAAACTGGATTTGTCCACGCAAGGCACCACCACATCAGTTACACCCAATTCTGCTGCACTTTCCAACAGTCTCTTCATGACTTTCTGGCTGTGCAAAGATACCCCCTTATCTTCTGAATGCAGTGGCGCTTCCATAAAAAAATCCGCACAAACTGTTTTAACAGAAACACCAGTTTTATCTGTAACCGACAAAATCTTATCAACACCACCTTTTTCCAATAAGGGGTTCTTTTCGGCGTCACTAAAATCTAAAATAAACTCTATGTAATCCAAGCCTATCTCTTGAGCCAATTCAAACTCCTGCTCCCAGTAACCAATTGGATGCGCTTGATATCTTCCTTGATATTTGGGCAGAAGTCGTCCCTGCATAACACCTATTTTATTATTCAAAGAGATACCCCTGCAATAAGGGTATCTGTTTTACCAATCGATGCCAATTGCCTTTCATAAGCTTGATTTAACAAGTTATCATTCATAAAACCCCATTTTTGATGCCCACCGGGCTTACCATTAGCCAACCAATACAAATGATTCGAAAGGGGATAACGTTGAATATGTTTAAGCCAATTTAACTTTAATCCTGACTGTTTAATTAAATCAGAAAATGTTTGACTGTTAAATAAAAAAAGATGCTGACTCCAATATGTGAAATTCTGAAATGGTTGATTGTTATAGAGTGTTAATAAAACATCGTTAGCACTTGGTACTTCAATTATCATTTGGCCTTGTTTATTAAGCAATGTCGATAAATCATTTAAAGTTTGGCGCGGATCTGATAGATGCTCTACAACATGAAATGCTGTTATTAGGTCCCATTTTCGCCCGTCTTCTTGAGCTAATTGAAGGTTAGAGAAAACATTTAGTTCTCGTTCGTCAAATGATGTTTGCAATGCCTTTTCTAACTCGACTCCTGAAACTTCACTCGCCAATAGCTTTGTACGATCTAAAAAACCACCGGCCCCGCAGCCAAAATCAAGGATAGTTTTATTCGTGACCTGCTCTTTTAAAAATTTAAAACGCCTTTCATCATCAAATTCTGTCTCTAGCAACCACAAGTCAATATCAGGCATTTCACCACCATGCATACCCGATTCAACATAATGTTCCTCTGTAATATGTCCTACAGATGACAAAAAAACCAATCCACAATCAACGCATTCAAGTGGTTTAATTTCGGTACTATCGCGAACACTACCCAGTCGAATAATATTATTTGTACTGCCACAAAGATAACAACTTAAGTTTCTCATCTTAATTAAAAGTCTAATTTTAAATAATTAATTCAAGTGCTCCCTAAGTTTCTTCGCTATAGGAATTTCAGCTTCTATAATGCGCTTTTCTCCATCCCCCATAGCTGATTCAATTTTTCTCACCGCACCAACTAACATTCTAAGCCCTGAAGGCTCTATAGATGCTGATTGGTCTGAGCCATACATAGCTCTATTTAAGGTAACATGGCGCTCCAAAGAAGTAATCCCCAACGCCGCCGCCGCATAAGAAACAGCTAACCCAGACTCATGCCCGCTATAGCCAACATCACACTGATACCGCTCTCTTAACGTATGAATCAAATTAAGATTAGCATCCTCATCCTTCATTGGATACGTCGAAACAGTATGCATCAATTCAAACGAACAATTAGCTTTCCTAAAAACATCAACCGCTTTTTGGATATCATCATAAGTCGACATCCCTGTTGAAATAAACGTATGCCTCCCTTCTTCGGCAATCATTTCTAGTAATTCATCATAAACAACCATTGCCGAAGCGACTTTATTAAACTTACAATCAAACTGGCGCAAGAAACTCTGGCTTTTCAGGTCCCATGCTGAAGCAAACCATTCAATACCTTTCTCCTGACAATACCGAGAAATTTCCCGGTATTCTTCCAAGCCAAATTCAAGCCCTTTTTTTTGTGCTCGCTGAGTCGTTCCCCATTGGCTTTCTCTGGGTGAGTCTAAAAAATCTTGAGTATAAACTTCATCAATATCACGCTTTTGAAATTTAACCGCATTGCATCCTGTATCAACAGCAACATCAATTAATTCCTTACATATGGCCATATCGCCATTATGGTTAATCCCTATCTCCGCAACTATAAAAATAGTCATATCATCACTCACTCTGAATAAAGTATTTCAATAAAATCAAGCCCCAAAACTTCTTCCAGTAACTCTCTCACTACGCCTTTCCCTCCGTTACAAGATAATACAACGCTTGCTAATTCTTTAATGCGAGGATGAGCATCTGCCGGACAAGCCGTATAACCACAAATCTGCATTACACGAAAATCGTTTAGATCATTACCAACATACAAGACTCGTGATAGATCAAAGCCCTTATCTTCTGAAAACGATACAAGCGCATCAACTTTATTAGCTACCCCCTGCAACGCAAGAACTTGAAGTTTTTTAGCCCGCGCAGTAACCACAGGATTTTTCTCTGTTGAGATAATATAAGCCGGTTTGTTTAACCTTCTTAACACATCAAATGCTAGCCCATCGGCACGACTACAACTTACCCACTCCTTACCATCCTGATCTAGATGGACAAGATTATTTGTCAGCACCCCATCAAAATCAAAGACAAATGCATCAATATCAGCCAATAATACTTTCTGTTGGTCCATTAGGAAACCTACTCCATCGACCTATCTTGCAACTGTAAAAAACCTTCCTTGATAAGGCGTTCCTCAACATACTCCATCAATGCATGCCCTGCTGTAATATGTACCTCTTGAATTCTAGCCGTATTGTCACTGGGCACAACAAATGCCTCATCACAAAGTTCCAAAGCCGCCCCACCTCCTGCACCCAGAAAACCAAACACTTTGACTCCCATCCTCCTTGCTTGATTCATTGCACGAATAATATTTTCAGAATTTCCTGAGGTTGAAAGAGCCATCAAAACGTCCCCCTCTTTTCCTAGTGTTTGAACCATCCTTTCATAAAGTTGATCAAATCCGAAATCATTCCCACAAGCAGTGATTGTGGAGGTATCTTGCGCCAATGCAATCGCTGGCATACCTGCACGATTTATATTTGGTCGCAAACGGATTAACATTTCCGCAGCTAAATGTTGTGCATCTGCTGCCGATCCACCATTGCCACATAACATCAATTTATTTCCATTCTGTATAACACGTGAGAGGCCCTGCCCCATCCTTTCAAGACCGTGTAAACCTTGGTCAATAGATGCCTGCTTCACAGAAATTGATTCTTGGAAAATACTATTAATACATACAACCAATTTATGACTCCTGATCAAATTTGTTAAAAATTCTCATCATTTCATTCCTTTACAAAATATATATTTTTTAATATGTGATTTAAATTAATTGTTAACGACATCATTTACACTTACGATTCAAACACAAATAAAATCCTAATTCATTATAACTCTGAACAACACTTTAAGGCCTACCAAGTAGGATATATAACTAAATTACTATGAAAAATAAGAATATACGCAGGAATTTGTACTCTTTAGATGTTGCGTCACGAACTGCATCACCTAACAAAAGTTTTTTACCCGCTTATATAAAGTCCGTTAAACGGCAGCAATAAACATTTGAATAAACACCTTCGAAATAGTCATTCAGTGCTGATAAGTTGATGGGATATAGCGAAGGGTTACGCGCAACCCAACAGCCTCATCGACACCCTTTAGCATGTAGGCAGTCTGAGCAAGAACGGGGTCAATCATCATGGCCGTACAATTTAGCCATTTCCCATTGTTTTATATCATCTCGAGAATAGATCACAGGACCTTTTGAGTGATGTTTTGCAAGCTTTATTGGAACAATAAGTATATGCTAAAGAGCCTCTACCACCGTGATTAGGATGTGAGAGTTAATTAGCATAATTGGACCTCTGGTTTAGGTAAAATCTGATCCAACAGGGCAACAAAGCGCGTATTTCCTGGATCAAATTCCATCAATTCACTCGTGTACTCTTGGCTAGTTTGCTTCCAGTCCTCGTCACTGACAGTATTGAGGTAATCCATTACCCGCTGAAATTGCGTTTCGTCTTGGTCACTGGTCCAGAATGGGCCATTACTGGGTAGGCCTGCCGACCAGCCAAAATTATTGCAGGAGTTTTGAATAGCTTTCCCCCTACAAGTAAAATAAGCGACTTTTTTACCGCGTACAATTGATTCTAAACCCATCGTTGAATCAATAGATACCACTATCCCGGCAGTATCAATCAATTTATACGTACTATATTTCTCTGTTTTTGGCACATATTCCCATCCGCATCCGCCTACCAACATAGCTTCAAAAAAATCTCTTTCTGCCCTTGATCTCACTTGTGAGGCACAACCAGCTATTTTTAAAAACTTGTTGTTTTCAACGCACCACTTCGCTAAGAATCTTAAGGCTATTGCTTCAGCCGAAAAAAATTTATCATGATAAATTGGAACGCCCCTCAAGTCAGTATAGAATGTACCATCTTTCTTTTTTTCACGATATTGTGAAATAAACAATATGGAATCGTCTGATGCCACATTGGATTTTTCAATTAAATTATTTTTCAAAGAGCCAAAAAGCAATGTTGATCCGGGTATAAATGTTTTGTATTGTCTACCAACCGCAGCCCCTAATACGCACATATAATCCACATAGTAGCTATCCCTCTTCTCTATACTTCCGAAGATATCCGTGGATTCACCTCTAATTCCATTCTGAATACAGATTGTTTTAATATCAGGAAAGCACTTTGATATTTCATAAAATCTACTGTTATTATCAACATAAGTAATCACCATCTTAGGCGAAACAACCTTAATGAAAACATCAGCATAAGCTCCAAGTGGCTTACCTTTCCAAAACTCTAGCTTTAGCATTGCCAGCAAAAAACATGGCATATTAAGAAACTCACCACGCACAGCCATCGTGGTAACACTGTACTTTGTCAAATATGGCATCAACGCTTCTACATTGGCCCCATCATAAATAAGTACCTCAGTATTTTTCGGCAAATGCCACTCTTTAGGGGCGGCAATAAAAATTCTGTAAAACTTTACTATCTTTTTCAAAAGACTAACTTTCATAAAGACTTTTCTCCGTAAATTTCGTAATTTTAAAATCCCTCTCAGCATCAAGATCCACTGCTTCTTGTAATGATTCAATGATCATCGGCATTATGCTTTCCCCAACAAAAAAATTCATGTTCTTAGTTCGTTAGGAGTTATTAAATAAAAACTTCCATCCTTACCGCTACTGGGGAAAAGATGATTTTCACAGATAGAGCCTACGTTTGGTTAAAATAGTGGCTCTATAATAAGAAAATTTTACGTACCTACAAAATCACATTTCATCGAGCCGCTAACAGAGCTTCCGCATCCTTCAAGTCATCTGCCGTATCTATATCAACAGAATCAGATGCATCCATAATAAATGGGATTGTGTTTTTACGGTATAGACCATCTCTCAGCGTGCTACCTTTAACGATAAATATTGCTCCGTTAGGTAAGTAGTATGGCTTCAATTTCTGTCGTTGTGGGTTTTTCGAACTCACATCGAAACAAAAATTTATGTAACCCGAATGGTCTTCTACTTGCATAAGCCAGCCATTCTTTGGGCTCACTCGATATACAGATGCCAATGTATCTTCATCACTCTGGCTACTTTCAAAATAAAGCTTTATTGCAGCGCTAAGATGGGCAGATGTTCGTAATGGCGATGTGGGTTGTAACAGCACCACATAATCAAAACACTCCCCATTCGAACGGAGATGATTGCCCCAAGCATGGCTTACCACGTCGAGTAAGCTTGAATCATCAGTAGCGAGTTTGTCAGGTCGGAGAAATGGAACGGAAGCGCCAGCACGCCTTGCGACATCTGAAATTTCTTCCGAGTCTGTCGACACAAGCACTTCGTCGATGAGATTAACGTTTTTCGCAGCAGAAATACTCCACTCGATTAATGGCCTACCTGAGCAATCTATTATATTTTTATTTAGCAATCCTTTTGAGCCAGATCTTGCTGGTATTACAGCCAAAAAACTATAACCGCCGTACATTTTAAGAAGTTTCCTTAAGATATATCGACGCTATTCCATTAGCTACTGGCCCATCAATTTTCTTCCGCCTAAAGTTTGTGGATTGCTTGGGAATAGCTACCGACACCGCTTCAGATCGCTCCCAGTGCATTTCAGCTTGATCAAGCAACCGTAGATTCCACTGTGCAACTATTTCTTGCAACCCAAGCAATTCCAACCCTGTAAAATTATGTGAAATAATCCCTGTAATCTTTGATGCATCACCCAAATCTTTAATATATTGCTCCATGTCGCCGCTGTACTGCTCTTTTATCGAATCTTTGTAAGTGTAATACCACTCAGACCCTGGATAGGCTGTTGCAAAATGAGGACGCGCATGGATGCCTAATTTGATCAATGCACTAATTGTATTTCGTACACTCTGAAAGGTCTCCTCTGGGAAACCAATAATAATGTTAGGAATTGGAATAATACCAGAGTTCATGCACGTACCTACTGAGTCAATATTTTTTTGGACCGTAGTACCCTTTCCAAGATTTTTAAGAATTTTTCGATCGAATGATTCAAGTCCATAAACAAGATGGGTACAACCAGCTTCGTACATCAAATCTAGGATTTCAGGTGTATGTAGCGATGCGTGACTAGTACCTGACCAGTAGACGCCGGGTTCCTCACCCGGTGGTGCAGCGACCCCACCAGGACGCCTTGAAGAAGGCTGGAGGCCTGCTGCGATCCATTTTTCACATATTTCTTTAAGCCATGTCCGACGACTAGACGCATCCATGGTCATCAAATTTTCATCCAAAAAATTAGCAAAGTCGATATTGTATCGCTGCTTCATATCCTTCACCATGGCGATAATATAATCTGGGGAGTGATATCTAATATTTCGGCCATAAGTAAAAACAACATCATTCTCACCCTTCCCATTTTGCTCGATTAACATATCTCCCGTTGTACCCAAGTGCCAACAATAGCGACAAACCAAGCTACAACCGAAACTGGCATTAATGTCTATACGACGTCGGCTACGATGGGCATCTTCGCTAAACAGCGAAGCAGAGTTCTTAAAATACACCTCTTCAAGCGGGAACAAATCCCAAGCTGGCACAGGCAATACGTCGAGCTCTGGAATTATTGGCCGTGTAACATTTAATACCGGCGCACCAACCGCATCGCGCCGAATAACCCCAAGCGTAAATGAGAAATCCAAGTCTTTATTGTCGAGTTTAGCCAGCACTTCCGGCCAAGTTACGAACGCTTCCCCTACAATGCCGAGATCTATTTCCGGAATCCACTCCATCATCTCTTTCGGCATGCTTGTTAAAAACCCACCGCCTGCGATTAAAAAAGCGTTTGGCGCTGTCTTCTTGGCAATTCGACAAGCTTCCTTGATAAAATTATAAGTTGTGGTAAGCCCACCTATAGCAATAACGTCCCAGTCATCCGCGCTGTATACTTCTGGCAGGATGTCAAAACCCTTTCTCCAAGCATTCGCATCATAAACCTGCACCTGATGGCCATTATCCATAGCAATAGCCGCTAGCAATGCTATGCCATAAGGGATATGCCTAGGAACATCCTCTTCGCGCACTACAGGGTTAATGAAAAGTATCTTCGCCATATATTCTCCCCTTACAAGCTTAACTCACAAAACTTTTCTATTTCAATGCATTCAACACCATCGCCGATTAGCGTACCGCCGCCTGTACAATTGAAAACTGTAGAACCAGAAGCAGAAATTAAATCAAGCAGGTTACTTCTGTACCAATAATAGGTTGGATCTGTATAAAAGTGCTCCCCAGTCCCTGGATAGATAAATTCAGGAAAATATTCATGGATATTTTCTTCGCCCACATGATCCCTAAGACTGTAATAGGTCTGTGTTTGTAAATAACTGGTATCAGCCTTGTAGTACCCAAGATCCATTCCAACCACTGCGATCCTCGGAATTTTGAGACCTGTTAGCGCAAACACCCAAGCAGCCGTACCTACTGTACCGCCCGTATTCATTGCAGGGAGCTTTGTCTCCCTGACAATTGCCCTAGTTAAACTTTCTGGGCTCTCAGGATTGTCAACAAGCGGTGTCCACCAGTATGCGTCAAAACCAACCGATGCGGTTCTTTCAACAACATTTCTCGGAGCAGCTGAGCAGATGATTAATTTTTTATCCTTGCCATGCCGATCAACCAATGCAATATTTCGACGATTCTCATCGATTGAATTGTTACGGAAGGCAACATCCAAATCTTGCCTAGAAAAATAGTCATCCCCCTCCATATTTTTTTCAAAATCAGGATCACCAAACCATCTCACAACCCTAGTTGGATGCGGATCAAGGGTTAACA